>WNEZ01000168.1_pt1 | contig 50377 bp, 49 predicted proteins | sample 5400521 | NCBI WGS metagenome assembly WNEZ01 (sample SAMN13153339, study PRJNA577476) | soil metagenome | isolation source: 120 cm saprolite under Douglas fir tree site 2 hole 1 replicate 1 | place: USA:California | collected 2015-04-18
CCACGAGGGCTTCACATGGGGATGTCCCCTTTGCAACGCAGTGGCATCATCCATCAGGAAACCGATTGGCTCCTGGTTTTGGGCTATGTGCCACTGGTTGCTTAGGTTCTCATTTGTCACGTTCTTTTGAACCTTGCCTTAAGAGTTATATGTCATCTGCTCATCCTGTTGACTGATCAGAAAACTACTCACAGAATTGGAAGAACTTTTTGAGTGATCCTCTCTCAGGAGGGCAAGATACTAGCGGTCAGCCCTTGCACCAACTCCTCAGCAAATTGCTGCTCCGTTTTGTGGAAAGGGTCAGCGCCCAGGAATAACCGGTTGAACACCCACTGAAAACAGGGTCCCAGCAACAGGATCGCCATGGTCAGAGCGGAGACCTGCCGCCCGATGCGCCCCAACTGCTGCTCCTCCTCGATATAGGCCGCAACCAGTTCAAAGACGTTTTGTGGCCCGATGCCCAGTGGTCGGATCGTCGCGCGGAACTGGGCTAGCAGCTCCGTGTCAGCCAGGAAGGATGCACCCATCGGGACAATCTGATCGTAGTAGTGAAGAGCAGCCTGTGCGATGGCGGCCAGGTTTTCGCTCGGAGTACCGGTGCCTGCTTGGTGCGCCTGGAACGTCTCGTGGAAGGCAGGCAGATGCCTGGCCATCAGCACGAAGAAGATCTCCTCTTTATGATCGAAATGCCGGTAGAGCGCACCTTCTGAGAGGCCGGTCTCGCGCGCAATCTCCTTGGTCGTCACGCGTGCCAATCCCTTCAAGAGAAGCAGCTTTTCCGCCGCATCCAGGATCTTCTGTCGCGTTTCTCCCGCCATGTTCTCTCCTCTCAATGTATGTGAATAATCACTCACATTGATAAGTATAGGCGGAAGAAATGTCTCTGTCAACTGGACTTTCGGACAGGATAGGGCATAATTTGGGTAGGAACGGAGAAAGCTGGCTATGGCACCGGGCCGGCATGCTCCTCGACATGCAAGCCCTCATTCTCCTCGAGGTGCAGGCCAATGCGTCTGACCAGGGCCGGGCTGACAAACACGATGAGTAGGCCCACCCCGAGCCAGGCCAGCGCCACATAGGGAAAGATGTTGTAGGGCGCCACCGGGATGGGGAAGATGTTGCTGTACAACGTGTACCCAAGCACGAGAATGGCTAACACCGGAATGATCCACTGCCATGTCCAGAGCCGTCGCGTGACGAAGAAGCGAATCGCGCCGATATTGGTCAGGATATAGGCGACCAGGATCAGGAAGACACCAATCGTGCCCAGGTAGCCAAAGAGGGAAGCGCCATTGATGCCGGGTGCCCTGCTCCAAACAAGCACGACGATGAAGGTCAGAATCATCACCACGGCCACGGAGAGGGCGGGTGAACCGGTGCGACGGCTTGCGCCACCAAGGCGATCATCGATGAAGCCGTCTCGTCCCATCGAGAAGAGGATGCGCGAACCGGCGTTGGCTGTTCCCAACGCGCTCGCAAAGGCGCTGATGGTCGCCCCCAGGTCAATCAGGGTACCCATCACGCTGCCAACATAGCGCTGGCCAAGATCGCCTAAGGGAGCGGTCGAACTGGCAAAGGCCTGCACCCCCGCAGCACTGGTGCCAAAGCCCACCGTCTGCGCGTAGGTGACGGCGACATAGAAAATGCCGGTGCCAATCACGGCGGCAAGAATCGCCAGGGGGATGTTGCGGCGTGGATTGCGCGTCTCCTCACCGAGCGTGGCCGCGCCCTCGAAGCCCGCGAAGGAGAGGAAGCCAAAAACGGCGGCCAGGCCCACGCTACTGAGCGGCTGATTTGCCGGATTAAAAGGCTGCGCCGTCAGGTGCCCGGCAGATCCCACTTTCGAGAGGATCACGACCGTAACAACGAGGATGAGCAGGACGGAAACGCCCTCCATGATCAGGGTGAGGCGTGTCGACAACGCAATCGCGCTGTAGGCGAAGCCCCAGATAAGCACGCCAGCCACCAGCGCCAACGGCAGCCAATCGACGTTGACATTCACACTGGCAAAAAACGCCTGGGCAAAGTTGCCGATTTCGGCTGTCGAGGCGCCGGTAAAGGCCAGGTACGTCCCTAGCAAAGCCCACCCGGAAAAGAAACCGGCGCGAGGTCCTAGCGCGACGCCATTAAAGCCGTAGACGGAGCCACTGTGGGCGAAATACCGGCTAAACTGGATAAAGGAGAAGCTCGCCAGGCCAACGGCGACTGCGGCCAGCAGGAAAGCCAGCGGAACGGCACTGCCGGTGATACCAGCAGCAAGTGAGCCGTTGAGCGCCATCGCCGCAGTTGGGGCCATAATGCCAATAGAGAGGGCGATGGCTTCAATGAAAGAGAGTTCGCGGCGAAGCGTTCCTTCTCGCTTTTGCATAGACTACCTCCTCGTGCGAATAGTCTCGAAAGGGCTATTCGGGCATGGGTGCTTGTGGGGTGAAACAATGACGGTGGATGTCCAAGGGTAACAAACCGTATGCCTCTACTTTCTTGAGAGTATCAGGCAACGCTCTTTCTGTAAGCAAGTGTACGGTATACCTCAGCTGTTGTCAAGCAGAAGAGCCGGTTTATGTTTGCTGGCTTTTTGATATAAGGGGTTGTGGGGAGGAGGGGAAAGTGATAGGCTGAGGGAAAAGCGAACAGGGAAGAGGAGTGCGCAGCATGGAGAGCGAAAAAGGCCAGGACGAACAGGCAGAAGGACCCAGCGTGATCCAAGAACGACTCAATTGGCGATTGGCGTGGAGAGATGATGCGAAGGTCGCAGAGGGGCTGTATGCAGGAGAAGCGATTGAGGAGATGCATGAGCTCAGCGATGCAGGGGTGTTGGATGAATTTTTTGTGTTTTTGGAGGAAGTGGGCATCCTGCGGGCTTTTGAGCAGGTGAGTGTGCCGGGAGTGAAGCGGGTGTTAGTCCCGACGGTGCAGTTTGTCCTGCTGTATTTCCTCAAGGTGCTCTTTGGCAGTGAGTCAATGAACGAGCTGCCGCGCGTGCTCTTTAGCGACCTGGCGCTGATGGAGTTGGTGGGGTTTAATGCCCAGCAATGCGAAAACGGGCTGACCAAACGAGGGGATGCCCAGCGCAAGAGCAAGAAGAAACAGGGGCCGATCACGCCGCAATGCTTGGCCGAGAACATCAGCAAACTGAAACAGGAAGAGATGGAAGCTCTCTTCAATCAGATGGTGCAACTGCTGGTGGGGTGGGGACTGCTCTCAGGCGAGCGCATAGCCGCTCTGGATGGCAGCAAATTGCCCACCCCGCAGAGTTATGAGGGGTGCGGCAAGCTCAAACAAACCCGAAAGGTGAAAGTCAAAGGGCAGAAAGAGCCAGTCACGCAAGCGTATTACGTGTATGGGTGGAAAGTGCTGGTGCTCATAGACGTCGAAACCCGTTTGCCGCTGGCCATGAAACTCGTGCCGATCCAGGAGTATGAGGGAAGGTGGCTCGTCCCCTTGCTCGAACAGGCGCAGCGCAATCTGGGAACCCATGCACACCTTGGCACCATTGTGATCGATCGTGGGTATTTGGATGGGGAGGATTTGTGGCACGTGCATCGGATGGGCGTCCGCTTTGTGATCGTGGGCAAAGCCAACATGGGGGTGGTTCAGGATGCCCACGGCTTAGCCACAGGCGAGCGCGCACGGGTGCGTGAGCGGGTGGTGCGTCATGGGCATGGGAAAACAGCCAGTGAGGAGCGATTGCGCACCGAAGTGGTGGGCCTGGAGGCCTTAACCAGCTACGATAGCTATGGAGCAGCCGAAGAGACCCAGCACGCGCATCGACGCGACTATGAGGGCCAGCCGATCAATGCGGTGGTGGTGCGAAGCTTCGACAATCGGGTGCCCAAAGGCGGAGGCACGGTCTATTTGACTAATGCTCCGGTCAAAGACCCGTTCACGGTCTTTGACACCTATGACTAGCGCAGTGTGATTGAGAATGGCATCTTCAAAGAGGGCAAGCATCCCTGGCACCTCTTGCGCTTTCCCAAGCGCACGGAGGCAGCGGTGGTGGTCCATTGTTTCTTTACCTTGCTGGTGATGGGGCTGTGCACCGCTTTTCGCTTGTGGCAAGCGCAGAGCACGCTGCTTCCCACAGCGCAGACCGCCGTCCATGCCAACCTGAGCACGGCCTTGCTTGGCGGGGAAGGGACAGCGCGCTGGCGGCAACGTTTGCGCGAAGCAAACCGCGACAAAATCATTGTCTTCATCGGCCAAGCCTATGGGATTTTCCACCTCGCCGAATTTGCCATCCTGACTCATGTGCCACTGCGTCGGCTCCCTTCCACTCTCGGCTCTCCACAGGCCGTTCTTCAACGGTTTGGGCTGAGTCCCTAATCCTTATATCAAAACGCCAGTATGTTTGAGCTTGACTTGACGATTAGCTCCCAAAGGGGTATACTCTCGTGGTTATAACTGTTTGCATGGCATGGAACAGGCTGCTAGTATATCCTGTTCCCGTTAAAGACGCTAAAGAGCGCTGAGCAATCCTCTCTAGACTACTCTCTTCCTGCACGCACGTTTGTTCCTGATATCAGCCGAGCCGGCATTGCTCCCGTATCCTACGGCCTGCTCCTGGGACTCCCTGTCGGCACAGTGTCTTTAGGGAGATTTACCGCGCCCACAAGGGGCGCATTGGCCGAAAGGATTTTTTTCATGCCATCTTTTCATGACTTCCTTTTGCAACCCGCGACACGCGCGGTGTTGGCAACCATGGAGATTATAGAGCCGACGCCTATTCAGGCCGAGGCCATTCCGGCGCTGCTGGCCGGAAATGACCTGGTGGGGCAATCAGCGACCGGCTCGGGCAAGACGCTCGCCTATGGCATTCCCCTGGTGGAAAGGGTAGCCAGGGACAAGCGTGTCGTGCAGGCGCTGGTGCTCGTGCCAACGCGCGAGCTGGCTATCCAGGTAGATGCGGTGCTGGGCAGGCTGGCAAGTGGCCGGCGGCTTTCGACGGCCCTACTGGTAGGTGGACGACCCTATGGCAAGCAACTCGCCGCGCTGCGGTATGGCGCGCAGATGGTCGTCGGCACACCAGGACGGGTGAAGGACCATCTCGATCGCGGCACTTTGGCGTTGGGCGAGCTGCGGGTGTGCGTGCTGGACGAGGCAGACCAGATGCTGGATAGTGGTTTCGCGCCAGCAATTGAAGAGATACTGACAACTACGCCTGACACGCGACAAACCGCGCTCTTTTCTGCGACCATGCCGGACTGGATTGCGACGCTCCAGCAAAAGTTTCTCAACCATCCGGTCACCGTTTCCATTACACCGGCCACGGATGTGCAAAGCACCATTGAACAGATTGCGTACCAGGTACCGCAGGAACAGAAATTGGCCGCGCTCTGTACGCTCTTGCATGCCACAGAGGGAGAAAGCAGCCTCATCTTTGGCAGGACGAAGTTCGGGGTTGAGAAGTTAGGGAAACAGCTCAGCAAGCTCGGGTTTACGGTGGGAACATTACACGGCAACAAGAGTCAGAGCGCGCGTGAAGCGGTGCTGAGCGCGTTCCGCCTCGGGCAGGTGCAGACGCTGCTTGCCACCAATGTAGCCGCACGCGGGCTGGACATCACCGGGATCAACCAGGTCATCAATTACGAGCTCCCCGAATCGAGCGAGCTTTTTACGCACCGGGTTGGCCGCACGGGCAGAATGGGGCGACAGGGCAAGGCGATTACCCTGCTGACGCCGTCAGAGGTACCCCAATGGCGGCGTATAGTGCGCAGTTTAGGGCAGTCCGTGGCATTGCAGCGGCTCGCTCTTGACGAGGAAGCCATTGGTACACTTCCGCTCGCAAAGCCAGAGGCTGCGGCAGCACAGGAGCACGAGCAGAACGGCGAGCAGCGGCCGGTACGTAACCGCACACATTTCTCGGCAGATCAGCAGCGCGGCAGACGCGCACAGCCAAAGCAGGACAGCCATGCGGCATCCGGCATGAAAAGGCAACAGCAAGAGCGTGTCACCAGCGGAACACCGGCACGCACCCCTGCGAGGCAGCAAGAAGGCTTTCCCTTGCCAGAACGCCTATATTCTGGCAGGGCGAGGGATAGTAGGAGAGGAGCAGGAAAGCAGTCCAGCTTCGGCCGAACCACGGGAAAGCGCAAAGCACCTGCTGTTGCAGCGCGGCTGCGCCGCAGCGCACGATAGCCAGGAGAAAGCCCAGAGCGACAGCGGTGGCACAGGCGCGGCGGGCCTCTGCTTCGAAGCGTGCAGCTAGCCGCTAGCATTTTCCGCTGGACTGGCTTTGGCCATCTCACGGCGCACCACCGGGGCGACCTCGGTTCCCAGCAGTTCGATGGCCTGGGCCACTTTGTCAAAGGGCAAGCCTCCGATGTCGATCTGCCCGATGAAGCGCTGGTGTCCAAACAATTCGTGTTGGTAGAGCAGTTTGTCGATAATCTGTTGCGGGCTTCCGACAAAGAGCGCGTTCTCTTTCCTGGCTTCCCGCTCATACTCCGAGCGACTGAAAGACATGTTCCTGACCCGGTCCCCTCCCAGCGATTGGAAATAGTTGGTCCGATACGGATAGAATGTCTCCAATGCCTCCTGGGAGGTCTTCGCTACATGGATATAGCTGGTCACTGCGACTTTGAGCGCCGCCGGATCATGCCCAGCGCTCTCGCCCGCCCTCCGATAGAGATCGACCAGGGGCGCAAAGCGAGCAGACGCGCCGCCAATGATGCCCAGATTCATGGGCAATCCCATAGTGCCAGCGCGGACCGCACTCTGTGGGGTGCCGCCAACGGCAATCCAGATGGGTAGAGGAGCTTGCATGGGGCGAGGCGCAATCTGTGCCGCGTGGAGCGCCGGACGGAAGCGCCCCCGCCAGGTGATGCGTTCGGAGGCGTTCAGGCGTGTCAGCAGGTCGATCTTTTCCGCGAACAGGTCGTCGTAGTCGTTCAAGTCAAATCCAAACAGCTCGAAGGATTCGACGAATGCGCCGCGACCAGCGATGATCTCAGCACGGCCATCGGAGAGCAGATCCAGGGTAGCAAAATCCTCGAAGACGCGCACCGGGTCGGCGGTGCTCAGGACGGTGGCGGTGCTGGTGAGACGGATATGCTTGGTGGCCTGCGCAATCGCCGCCAGGACGACCGGCGGCGCTGAGGCGGCAATGTCGAGTCGATGATGCTCGCCAAAGCCAAAGACATCCAGGCCAACTTCGTCGGCCATGATCGCCATGCGGATCACATTTTTCAGGCGCTCGTGCGCACTGATCTTCTGGTGCGTGTGGGGGTCAGGAACGAGTTCACCGAAGCTATGAATGCCGATTTCCACGATAGTAGTTCTCCTTCACCTTTCTTGTGTCTTGGGAGGCATAACTCTCTCTTCCCATCATCTCATGCGATGGCACAGTTCTCGCCATCACAGGACCCGGCCTCATCCTGCGTGGCACTCCCGACCTGGATCAATGGGTGGGACTCGGCCCAGGCTCGCTCAAGTACTTCTCCGAACAGTTCAGTCGGTTGCGCTCCCGACACCCCGTACCGCTCGTCAACGGCAAAGAAGGGCACGCCGCCAATCCCAAAGGCTCTCGCCCGCTGCTCGTCCGCTCGCACCTCATCGGCATACGCATCACTGCTCAGCACGGCGCGTGCTTCATCTGCATCGATACCAATCTCGGAGACGAGTTGCACGAGCGTCTCGGCATCGCCCAACGCTCTTCCCTCGGTAAAGTAGGCTTTGAAGAGCCGTTCCTCCGCTTCCTGCTGGAGACCATGGGTGGCCGCCAGGTGGATCAGGCGGTGAGCATCGAACGTATTGCCATACTTCGCTTGTCCCAGGTGATACTCCAGCCCCTCCTGGGCCGCAATGGCGCTCACCCGCTCATTCATCGCCGCGGCTTGCGAGAGATGCACGCCGTATTTCTGCGCCAGGATCTCGTTGACCGTTTGCCCTGGGTCACGGGGGGCACCTGGGTCAAGCTGGTAGCTGCGCCAGGTGACCTCGACCTGCTCGCGATGCGCAAAGTGGGCCAGGGCCGACTCAAAGCGGCGCTTGCCGATGTAACACCAGGGGCAGGCCACGTCTGACCAAATTTCTACTTTCATGAGTTGCTCACTTCCTGTCTTTCTCTTTCGCTAACCGACTGCCTTGGGAGGGAACTCTGGACATCCTCCCGAGAAGGGGCGACGGCCGCTGGGCGGCTGATGAGGAGTCCGATGACGTCGACAAGCAGGGCAGCAACGGCCAGCGCGCCGAACAGGAGCGCGGACGTTTGGACGATGCCAAAGAGGGCATCCAGCGAATAGTTTCCAGGCCCTATAAGGCCCAGAGCGATGCTGACGGCCATGAGCACCAGCGTATACTCATAGCCGCCCTTACTCACGATGAAGCCGTTTTTCCAATGACTCTTGAAGGTGGCCATGAACATGGTACCGAAGATCCCGGCGGCGCCCAGGGGCGTCAAGAACCCAAGCGCAACGGAGAGGCCGCCGCCCACTTCCCCCAGAATGACAAAGCTGACCCACAGCCATACCGGTTTGAAGCCCTGTTTCTCGAACCCCTGCCTCAGCCGGGCGAGACCAGAGCCAGCGAACCAGCCAAAGAGCTTTTGCGTGCCGTGGACGACCAGCGTCAGGCCAACCACCAGACGGAGCATGAGGAGCGCTATACTCAAGGTGACAGTCATGAATGAGGTTCCTCTCAATAGTGTTTGTACAGACAAGGAACCAGCAAATCGAAGGTCCCTTTTCTCATCTTGAACTTTCTTTATGGAAGTAAGAGTATCATAGAAATTTAAAGTTGTCAACAAAGTTGCTTTTCTCAAGAAAATATGCTATACTTGCCCTATGAAAACACCCGATCAGGAACAGCCAATTGAAATGTCCGAGGCGTGTGCGACCACTCCCATGGGACGTGCCATTCGTTTGATTGGAGATGCGTGGATTCTGCTGATCATCATTAACCTGTTGCGCGGTCCAAAACGCTTTAACGAACTGCGAGCGTTAATGGGACATATCAGTTCGAAGACGCTCACACAACGGCTCAGGGTCCTGGAAGAGATGGGGTTCGTGCAGCGGCGAGCTTTCCTGGAGATCCCGCCTCGCGTCGAGTATCATCTCACCGAAAAAGGGCAGGAATTTGGGGATGTGATTGCAGCCATTGAGCAGTTTGCCCAAAAGAATCTCTCCGATCTCGTTGAAGCTGTCACGGCTGCGAAGCCTCACTAGGATCAACGCACCCAGGAGTAGATGGGTTTCTGCTTTGCCAAGCGAGGCGAGTGCCTCCCGCATGGTGGCGAAGTGGAGGGAATCGGGAACGGGTGAGTCATTCTTCATCCTCTGGCGCTTGTTTCTGACGAGCTTCGACCACCTCCAACGCTTCATACAGCCAGTGGAGGTAGGTTTGCTCAAATTCAATGGCAAATCGAGCGATCAAATTGAGGTAGGGGTCCTCCTGACTTTCAGCTCCATAGGGGTTTGGGCGTTTGTTGTCGCGCCGAAATGCTCTCTGCATTGGGAGGGAGAGCGCGTTCTGGCGATAGGCAAGCAGGCGCATCTCATGCTCGGCGATACTGGCGCTCAAGTTCCGAGCCAGGTCGGAGGGCGCGGCGAAGGTGCCGAACAGGACTTTGAGCAGCAATTCATCACGGATTTGAAAGACAGCAGGTGCTTGCGCTTGCCAGCTTCGTAATGCCGTAGAGCCCTTCTCAGTAATGGAGTAGACCTTACGGTCGGGGCGTGATTCCTGCTCTTCCCGCTCCATCTCTACCCAGCCAAGTTCTTTCATGCGTCGCAGTTCTTTATAAACCTGACTCTGCACCACTCCCCACATTGGGGCAAGGATATGATCGCATAAATGCTTCAGGTCATAGCCGGACAATGGTCCCCACCATGCCAGCAAGCCGAGCAGCCCATACGTGATCGGATAAGCCTCAAGCGTTTCCATTCTTCTCCCTTTCGGTCTTCGATGGTCGAGAGAAAAGTCCCTCGCCAGATGTCTGCACAAATCCTTTGCTCTTGACGAAGTCTACTCTATCCTATTATAATTGATAAAGGAATATAATTTGAAGTCATATGATATGATAGTATATGATTGGCGGGAAATCTTCCTCGAACCCACTGTCATCGGGGTAGGAATAGCCATCAAGGAAAGGGAAAGGCTTATGGGACAGATCTCTGTGAAGGCTGAGGCAGTTCTTGAAGCGCCCTCAGAAGAGGTGTACGCTACGATTGCGGATTATCGTCAGGGACACCCCAACATGCTCCCCAAAGAGCTGTATGATTTGCAGGTCGAGCAGGGAGGTTATGGTGCAGGCACCATTCACCGCTTCAAAATGCGCGTGCTGGGAGTGGAGCAGTCCTATTATCAACGGGTGAGCGAGCCAGAACCAGGCCGGGTGCTGGTCGAGCAAGATATTGACTCCCCTCAACATGTCACCACGACCTTCAGGGTGACTCCTCTCGAGCAAGGACAGAAGTCTCATGTCGAGATTTCCACGACGATGCATACCAGCCCTGGTTTGCGGGGCCTGGTTGAACGCATCCTGGTTCCGATGATCAATCCTCGCATCTATCAGAAGGAACTCAAGTTGCTCGAGGGAGTTGCCCAGAGAAGAAGTACTGATGTGTAGTCACCCCGGTATTCTCATACCTTAGCGGCCAGATCCATCGCAAGGAACGAGGTACGCCATGCGCATCACCCTCTTCACCATCGGAACACTTGGGGATACCAACTCATCCTTGCTAAGGTACTGGTTTTCGGATAAGCTCTAAGTACAATGGGTCTTGTCAACAATGTGTAAAGAAGGAGCAACTGACGATGCGCGATGCGACTCGTGTCGTTCGAGCAGGTCTCCCCGGTTTTGCTCAGGGCGAACCATTCCTGCCAGGGCCGACCTTTGCCAATCCCTATCACCTGGCTGGTGATCCATCCTCTTCAGCCTACAGCTATGGTCGCTATCATAATCCAACCTGGACGCATTTTGAGCAGGCACTCAGTGAGCTGGAAGGAGGAACAGCCGTCATCTTTGCCTCTGGCATGGCCGCCGTGACGGCTGTTTTGGGCTCTGTGCTTCGTCCTGGGAACGTACTAGTCATGCCCTCTGATGGCTATTACACCGCGCGGATGCTGGCAGAAGGATACTTTGCCGCGCTCGGTATCGAGGTTCGCACGGCCCCAACAGCCGGCAATGCGCAGATGGAGCACCTGGATGGCGCAACACTCCTCTGGTTGGAAACGCCCAGTAATCCTGGTCTGGATGTATGTGATCTTGCGATCCTCATTGCAGCTGCTCACCAGCACGGCGCACTTGTGGCGGTGGACAATACGACTGCAACCGTGCTTGGTCAACAACCCCTTGCATATGGTGCAGACTTCTCTGTCTCCAGCGATAGCAAAGCCCTCACCGGTCACGCTGATCTCCTGCTCGGCCATGTGGCAGCAAGAGAGCCTGGATGGGCAGAACGACTGCATACCTTTCGGAGCCAGCAGGGAGCGGTGCCAGGTCCGATGGAAGTCTGGCTGGCCCATCGCTCTCTCGCCACGCTGGACATGCGCCTGGAACGACAGAGCGAGAACGCATTGGAAATAGCCCGGTTGCTCGCATCTCGACCGGAGGTGAAGCTTGTTCGCTATCCTGGCCTTCCCCAAGACCCTGCTTATCCTCTTGCCGTTCGACAAATGAAGCACTATGGCCCCATCGTCAGCTTTGTGCTTGAAGGAAAAACACAGGCTGAGCGCTTCCTGGGAGCATGCAACCTGGTCTTCCAGGCAACGAGTTTTGGTGGTGTTCACACTACTGCGGAACGGCGAGCACGCTGGGGAGGCGATGCCATTCCTGATGGCTTCATTCGCTTGAGTGTTGGGTGTGAAGACGCGCAGGACTTACTTGATGATATCACCCAGGCATTAGACACTGTTTTCGCTGCGAAAGGGAATCATCCCTGAGTCCCATCGTATGACCAACGCGCCCGTTGAAAAAGGAAACATCCAGCATCCCAATCCGTCTTTCACCTCCTGCACCAGTTCTGAGTGGATGTCAGTGTGGCCACTTGACAGAGGGTATATTCGAAGGTAATATACTACCAACATGGAAATATTTGGAAGGGGGAATAGCTTTACCGGGAATCGAGGAGAGAGTGAGGGCAGCTATGGAGAGTGGACTCAACCCTGAGCAAACCCGCGCTGTTCAGGACTTTATGATGTTTCTGGGCGAACGCATGGGTCAAACCAACTACCAGTTTGAGCATACCATGCATTGTTCCCCAGAAGAGGTGAGCGTGCTCTATATTCTCGCGGAACGCAGTCCCCTGATGGTCAAGGAGATCGCGCGAGGTCTCCAGGGCGTAGGCATGAGTAAACTCACCCGCCTCCTTGATCAACTGGAAGAACAGGGCTATATCAGCCGCTCGCTCAACCTGGAGGATCGACGCAGCTTCCATGTAAGCCTTACGGAGCAGGGAAAGGTGCTCTATGAGCATCTCGAGCAGCAAATGGCGGCTCTGGCTGAGAACATCATGCGTGCGCTCACCCCTATCGAACGGCTGTTGCTGGTAGAATTGTTCGCCAAGGTACGTGCCAACTGGAGCACAGATAGCGTCGAGCAGCGGGATTGATGCGTCTCTCCTGCTTCCCAGGATATGTCTGACCGCGGCTTTTTTTGGCACGCTGATAGTTTTACTCTAGAAATATCTCATTTTGGTGAAAATTGATCTCTTCACCGCACTTCTGAGCTTTCTCCTCATGCGGTGAGGACAATAAACGAAGGGAGTACCGATACCATGACCGCAACCAACGACAGAAGCCAGGTTCCTGCGACGAGCGTCACGACCTGGAAAATCGATCAAGAGGCATCACGCGTGGAGTTCACCACTCGCATGCGCCTGATGTTTGTTATGAAGGTGACTGTCCTGGGGCGCTTTAGCGATGTTGCCGGCACACTCACCGTGGACGAGCGCGAGCCGACCAACTCGCGCGTCGCCGTCACGATCGGCACCGCCAGCCTGGATACGCAACTGGCGGCGCGCGATAAACATCTACACTCAGCCGACTTCTTCGATGTCAAACACTACCCGGCGATGACCTTCACCAGTCAACGCTTTGAGGCGCTCGATCAGGCGGCTGGTCACTACCGCGTCACGGGTACGCTCACGATCCGTGAGGTGACCCGCGAAGTCAGCTTCGATGCCTGGAACGTCCCGCTCTGGACGGCAGGCGACAGCAGGCTCACGTTCAACCTCACGACGGCGCTCGAGCGCCGCGACTGGGGACTCACCTGGAGCCGTCCGATCCAGCAGATTGCAGACGAGGTCAACCTCGCGCTCGCCGTCCAGTTCGTCCCGGCCTCATCCGCCGTCTAGTAGACGGCAGCACGAGGCCCCTCGTGCTGAAATGGGGCCTCGTCGTTCCCATCACCCTTGACAAGTTGAAGAAGCGGGGCTATAGTAACTAAGTAACTTACTAAATGTTAAGTAAGATTGATACCAGAGAATTAGCAACCCAGACGTGAACACAATGAAGAAAACCATGGGTGAGGAGAGTCGATCACCTGCCCGAGATCGCGAAACCCGGCAACAAATTCTCGAAGCGGCACGGGAACTCTTCCTCGCCAGGGGATACAAGGGCGTTTCCATGAAAGAGGTCGCCGAGGAGGTACAGGTCACCTCGGCGGCCCTGTACTATCATTTTCCCGGTGGCAAGCAGGATCTCTTCTTCAGCATCATCCAGATGATGCTTGAGGAATGGACGCAGGGAGCACTGCATGCTACCGCGCAGGCGCATGGGCTGCGGGAAGGACTGATCAAGCTGACCCAATACCTGCTCACCCTGCCTATCGACCGCTTTTCGATCCTTGCGCGGGATATTCACGAAAATGTGCTCGATCGCGATACCAAGCGCGTGGCGCTGGAACAGCTCCAGGACGTTTTTGTCCAGCATGTGACCGACCTGTTCCAGCAAGCCATCGATGACGGTGAAATTACCCGGGAGGTTCCGGCTGCCGTGCTCGCGACCATGTACGAGGGCATGAGCATCTCGCTCCTGCGCAGCCAACACCTGGCGATTGGAGGAACCGAGCGCTACGACGCCAGACAGTTAGCGGGCTTTGTCGTCTCGGTCTTGCTCAAGGGCATTGCCGTCGAAATCGCACCCTGATCGTGTTTCTGGCAGGGACACGTTGATCGTCCGTGTAACATAGCTCTATCCAAGTCTTGCTTACTAAACGATGAATAAATTCCTGCATCCATTCCTGGCAACAGATTCAATGATCATATGGAGGAGTTTGTCATGTCCTTTCTCGCGAGGCTCAGCCTCAAGAATCGCAGTCTCATCGCGTTAGCCACGATCGCCATCTTACTCATTGGTGCCTTCGTGATCCCGACGCTCAAACAGGAACTGTTCCCCTCGCTGGATTTCCCCGCCGTTTCAGTTGTGACGGTGGATGCCGGAGCATCACCCACCATCGTCGAGCATGATGTCACCAATCCGTTGGAGCAAAGTATCCAAGGAATCGCCGGTATTCAACAGATGACGTCCTACTCGAACCAGGGGGTCTCCATTATTGTCGTCGAGTATAACTTCGGCACCGACATCAACCAGGCCAGTCAGACGCTGACCCAGCATCTCAACCAGGCGCAGGCGAGCCTGCCCTCCGGCATCACACCCCAGGTCCAGACCTTCAGTGTCAACTCCCTGCCGGTTATTCAACTGGCCGTCACCTCGTCGGAGGACCCCGTCGCCCTTGCTGCGCAGGTCAAACAGGAGGTGGTGCCCGTCCTGCAAGGCATCGACGGCGTGGCCAACGCGAGTGTGACCGGCGTGGAGCAACAGATCGTGACGGTGACCTTGGACCTGAAAAAGGTGCAGGCCGCCGGGCTCTCGGTGAGCCAGATCGAAGGGGTGCTGCAGGCCAATAACCTCACCCTGCCGGCCGGTCAGATCACCTCCAACGGGCAGACGCTGCCGGTACAAGTTGGCAACACCTTCAACTCCCTCAATGATCTCAAGAACCTGGTGGTGGGCGTGTCTGTGCCACGCACCTCGACCGCAACGGGAACCAGCAGCGCCTCACCGCTTCCCACCACGACACAGACACCGACGGTCAAGCCCACGCCCATCACGCTCGGTGCAGTCGCGACGGTCGAGCAGACGCTCGCCCCATCGACTTCGATCACGCGCACCAACGGCCAACCCAGTATCGGCATCGCCATCACCAAAACGAACGACGGCAACACCGTCTCCATCTCGCAGGCCATCCATGACAAGCTCTCGTCTCTTCAGAACACGCTGGGACATCACGCCAGGATTTTCGTGGTCTTTGACCAGTCCCCGTTCGTGAAAAGCTCCGTCAATGGACTGGTCTCGGAGGGATTGATCGGCGCGGGTTTCGCCATCCTGGTGATCCTCGTCTTCCTCCTCTCGCTGCGCTCGACCCTGGTCACAGCGGTCTCTATCCCGCTGTCCGTCGTGATCGCACTCATCGGGCTGTGGGTGGGCCAGTTCTCGCTCAATATTCTGACGCTGGGAGGATTGACGATCGCCATCGGGCGCGTGGTTGACGACTCCATCGTGGTGCTGGAAAACATCCAGCGGCACCTGCGGCAAGACGTCGGGGCGGAGAAGCTCTCGACCATCATTGGCGCGGTACGCGAGGTGGCTGGCGCCGTCACCGCCTCCACTTTGACGACGGTGTCCGTCTTTCTGCCCATCGCTTTCACCGGCGGCTTCGTGGGCGAACTGTTCAGCTCTTTCGCCATCACGGTGACGATTGCCCTGCTCGCCTCACTCTTTGTGGCGCTCACCATCATCCCGGTGCTGGCCTACTGGTTCCTCAAAGCTCCGAAGGCTCAAAAAGCGTCTGCACGACAGGGAGACCAGCCTGCGCACGAGAAAATGACGCTGCTGGAACGAGGGTATGTGCCGGTAGTGCGCTGGGTGACAACTCATCGCCTCATCAGCATCGTGGGCGCGCTGGTGATCTTTTTCGGTTCGATTGCCCTGGTGCCGCGCCTGGGAACCAACTTCTTCGACCAATCCAGCCAGAACACCTTCTCGATCACGCAAAACCTGCCGGCGAGTACCAGCCTGCAGCAAACCGATCAGGCGGCCCGGCCGGTTGAAGCCGTACTCGCCAGCGTTCCGGGCATACAAACCTACCAGGTCACGATCGGATCAAGTGGATCGGTTGCCAGTTCGTTCAGCGGGGGAAGCGGGTCGAACAGCGCCTCCTACGCCATAACGACCGATCCGAACGTCGACCAGGTGGCCTTGCAGCAGAGAGTCCAGGATCGCCTGAACCGGCTTTCAGGGGTAGGAACCATTACGCTCAGTGCCGCCAGTCAAGGGTTTAATAGTTCGGGCCTGCAAGTGAACGTCCAGGCGTCCGACGATCAAACGCTGAGAACCGCGACGCAACTGGTGCTGAATGCCGTGCAACAGGCACCCAACACGACCGATGTGACCGGCAATCTCGCCGATGCATCGCCGCTGATCAACGTGCAGGTCGATCCCACCCGGGCGCTGCCGCACGGGTTGACTGCCGCGCAGGTCGGCCAGGAACTGCGCGCGGTCTATAGCGGGACAACCGTGACCAGAGTCACGCTTGGTGGGACGCAGGAGGATGTGAATATCCAGCTTGGCACGCCTGCCACGACCGTGCAGGGGATGCAAGACCTGCTCATTCCAGGCCCCACCGGCAACGTCAGGCTCGGTGACATCGCCACAGTCACGCGGGCCTATGGCCCGCCCCAGATCACCCACCTGGGTGGGGTGCGTACCGCGACGGTGAGCGCGACCATTACGAGTTCCAATATCGGTGCCGTCAGCCAGGATGTCCAGCAGCGCATCAATAAACTCAGTCTGCCTGCCGGCGCTACCGTGTCGCTGGGGGGCGTGACAGCAAGCCAGACGCAGGCCTTCCAAGGCCTCCTCCTCGCACTGCTCATCGCCATTCTGCTGGTCTACCTGGTGATGGTGGCCACCTTCCGCAGCATCATTCAGCCGCTCATCCTGCTGGTGTCGATCCCCTTTGCGGCCACCGGATCGATCCTCCTGCTGCTAGCCACCCATACTACGCTAGGAGTACCGGCCCTGCTCGGCCTGCTGATGCTGGTGGGTATTGTAGTGACCAATGCCATCGTGCTGCTCGACCTGGTGAATCAATACCGGGCAAAGGGACTGGATGCCAGAACCGCCGTGGTCGAGGGAGGTCGCCGCCGCCTGCGACCTATCCTGATGACGGCCATCGCGACGATCCTCGCCCTGCTGCCTATGGCGCTGGGCCTGAGTAAAGCGGGCGTCTTCATCGCCGGTCCGCTGGCTATCGTCGTCATCGGTGGACTGACCACCTCGACCATCCTGACCCTGTTGCTTGTGCCAACGCTTTATGTGATCGTCGAGGATCTCCGGGGACGTTTCGGTCGGAAGCGCACGACCCCACTCGCGCCACCCACGCCACCGGCAAGGGGGGAAGACCTGGAATCCAGGAGTAGAGATGAACAAGAACGAGAGCCACAAGGGCAGCACACTCCTCCATTCGTCGAGGAGCAGGCAGAACCGGCGAAGCATGCTCATCCGTTAGCTACCGAACAGACCGAATCGGCTCCGAATCGGAACCGGGCACTGCTTGGCCTGACCCTGGCACTCATCGCTCAAGAGGCACAGGTGCCAGAGGCCGACCCGCAGATCCTGGCAACCCTTTCGTCTGCCGCCACCGGGCGCTATCCCCAGACGTGGAGTGAGGAGCAGGTCGGTAGGGCCGTAGCTCGCGATCTCCTTGAGCCACTGTCTATCAAGCTTCTGGCTTCCTCCACCGGCAATGGACGAGGACATGCTCATGAAAATAGTTAGAGGAACGTGCAACGATGCAAGATTCCTTTTCGAAAAGGTGTTCTTGAGTAAAGAAACAGTCAGTCTCGTGCTGACACATCGCTCCAACCCACAAGCTATCGAAAAGCCAGGAGGAGATCCATGTTAGACGATGTGACAGAAGTCAACGTCGGTTCACTCGCGCCAGATTTTCGCCTCGAGTCCAACGAGGGAGCATTCGTACGTCTCTCTGAGTATCGGGGACGCGCGCATGTGGTTCTGTACTTTATGCGCGAGTTTACCTGACTGCAATGTCAGCGCCATGCCGTCCAGTTGGGACGGATGTATGAACAGCTTCGGGCGCGGGAGACCGAGGTGCTCATTCTCGGGGGTGGCAGCCGCAAAGGTGCCGAGCGCTTGTCTGCAAGGCTCAAGCTGCCGTTTCCCGTGTTGGTCGATCCAGACCCTGACCGGGCCGTCTACCATCGCTATGGCCTCGACAAAGTGCTGATCGCGCTCCAGCGCAGTGGCACCTTTCTGATCGACAAACAGGGCATCGTGCGCTACATCCACCAGGTCACCAATCCCCAGGCTTCCGTGGAAAAAGAGGAATTGATGCGAGAGGTGGAGCAATTATATCAGGAGGAAAAGAGGCTGGAACATGAGGAATGAACATGGGCGAAGATGAAATCTTCTTTGAACATATCACGGTTCAGTAGTATAGGTTGGCTGATTCTTTGGTGATGGGTAAAGAAAAGGATTAGTTGAAGAATATACTGAATCCGCGCCTTTGTTAACATTGCCTCCGATATAGTGTAATATAGATTAATAATCCGACAAAAGTCGGATATTCGATCCAAATCCAGAGCCATCAGTGCCAGCAGCGGAGGAACATAATGGGAAACAAGGTGCAGGTCTGTGTTATCGGAGCAGGCCCGAGTGGCATTGCAGCTGCGAAGAACGCGGTGCAATTCGGCTTTGACGTGGTCGTCTTCGAGAAAAATGATAAGGTCGGCGGCAACTGGGTCTTCAATGCAAGCACGGGACACTCGAGCGTCTACGAGAACACCCACATCATCAGTTCGAAGACCTGGTCGGAATACGAAGACTTTCCGATGCCAGATTCCTATCCAGACTACCCGAATCACCGTCAATTACAGGCATACTTCGAGTCCTATGCCAGGCATTTCAACGTGTTTGAGTGTATCCGCTTCAACCATACAGTGACAAGGGTCACACGAACCGACGAAGGCAAGTGGACTGTGGAGTACACCGATGAGGCCGACGCATTGCACACCGCTATGTTTGACCAATTGATGGTAGCCAACGGTCATCACTGGAACCCGAAATATCCTGAGTATCCCGGCGAGTTCACCGGCACCTTCATGCACTCACACGACTTCAAGAGGATCAGCGAAGAGTGGCGAGGCAAGAGCGTGCTGGTCATTGGCGCTGGCAATTCAGGCTGTGATGTCGCGGTGGAGACCGCGCGCCTCGCGGGTAAGGTGTGCCTGTCGATGCGCAGCCCGCAGTGGATTATACCGAAATTCCTCTTCGGTATGCCGTCGGACGTCTTCGCGGCGCGCACCAACTGGATGCCAGCGAAATTCAAACAGTTCGCGCTGACCAGATTACTGAAACTGCTGCAGGGGCCATACAGCCGGTACGACTTGCCCACGAACACTCATCCGGCGCTGAGTCACCACCCGACGCTCAACTCGGATCTGCTCGACTTCATCCGGCACGGCCGCATCATACCTCGCCCCGCCATAAGGCGGTTCGCCGGAGGCACCGTCGAATTCGTGAACGGAGAAGTCGAAGCATTCGATATTGTATGTGCCTGTACTGGCTTCTGGATCACCTTCCCTTTCTTCGAAAAGTCGTTGATCGATTTCCAGCACGCTGAGAAGGTGCCGCTGTTCCGCAAGATGATGCACCCGGACTATAAAAACCTGTATTTCATCGGCTTATTCCAACCGCTGGGCTGCATCTGGCCATTGGCTGATTACCAGGCACAACTGGCGTGTGCCGAAATCGCTGGCAAGTACCGCCGTCCGGACAATCTAAAGGCGGCGATTCAGGATGAGGTCGACCACCCCCACTTCGCTTTTACTGGTGGCAGCCGCCATTCAACCGAGGTTGACTACCATAGCTTTCGCAGGGAGCTTGGCCGTGAATTGAAGAAGGCCGGGATCGACATTGGCAAGCCACCGCAGGGGATAAAGTCACGCTACAAAAGGGCGGTCTGACTTCATGTTATCTGTTGTTTATTGTTGTTGCTGTGGTACAAGCTCCTGCTGCACCTGGTCGCGTTCGTCTACCTCGTAGGCGGCGGGAATCCAGGTGGGAGATTCCAGCGGTAATTCGTCGGTGAGCGCCATTTGTGAGGGGGCGATGCGGACTGAGACGGCCAGTTCGCTTTCGGCTTTGCCACGGTAGACGCCGCGCGTGGGGGGTACGTCACCGTAGTCGCGGCCAATAGCGACGCGAATGTGGCGTTCATCGGTTGTGGTGTTGTTGGTGGGATCGAAGCCAATCCAGCCGAGGTTGGGCAGGTATGCTTCAACCCAGGCGTGCGTGGCTTCGCCGGTGGAACGTTCCTGGCTGCGGCTCTGCTGATACAGGTAGCCGCTGACATAGCGACATGGTATCTTGAGTCGGCGCGCCAGGGTTATCATGATATGCGCGTAGTCCTGGCACACCCCTTTGCGCATACGCAATGCTTCATCGATGGGCGAATCGACACGTGTGGTGTTGGGCGAGTATTCAAAGGTGGCGTTGATGGCGCTGTTCAAATCGCGCAATACGATTAGCGGATCGTCGCGGCGCCGAATGTCCAGCTCGCGCGCCAGTTCGTCGAGAAGCTCTGTGGGAGCGGCGAAGTGGCTCGGCATGAGGCTGTCCCAGTAGTCGTCATTGGCTGTAAGGGCGTCGAGTTCTTGCCAGGCCTGTGGGTTTAGCGTTTCGGGCAGTGGTGGGGGCGCAGTCAGATCTACCAGGGCTTCGGCTGAGATGGTGAGTTGATGGTGGAAGTTGGGAATGTCGAAGTGATGCACACGGTTGCCGTATTCGCCTCGGTAGGTCATGATGTGGGCGCGGGGGTTGGTACGCAGGCGAAAATCCAGACAGCGCTGGTTGCCCTCGCTACGCGGCTGGATGCGCACTTCCATGATACTTTCGCTGATAGGTGCGCTGTAGCGAAAGCGTGTAATGTGACGAATGGTGTAATACATGTGTTTGTCTCCTATGTCTTATGACAGGTACGTGATCATGGATGCCTGACACTTGGTGCCCGACGCCCCACCTCTGATTCTCCTAGCCTTGTGCCGCGCCGCGAGATGTGAGGGCGACTTCGATTGGGTAGGCGATGTAGGCCTGGTAGATGCCGCTATGAATGAGTGCGCACTGGCGCTGGATATTTTCCAGGTACTCGTGCATATTGCCGCTCAGGATTTCCTCGATCTGGTCGTAGTCTAGCGCGGCACGGAGGCGACCGACGAGACGTTCGGCGCGTCCCGTGTTGCGCGTACTGGTGGCTTTCGAGATGGCCTGGAGCGCGTTCTGCATCATGGCGCATGAAAAGCGGATCGAACGCGGGGTTTCAGCGTTTAAGAGCAGGAACTCGGCTATATGGGCGGGGCGAATGGCTGCGGTGTAGACTTTGCAATAGGCCTCGAACGAGGCGCATGAGCGCAGCAGTTCTACCCAGCTCAGGTAGTCGAGCGGCTCATTATCGTATTCGCTTTGCTCCGTCAGGAATACCGAGAAGTGCGTGTCCAGCAGGACAGCGGTTGCCGTCGTGCGTTCGAGAAAGCGCCCTACGCGGATGAAGTGCCAGCCCTCGCTGTGGCTCATGGTCGCATCGGTTATACCCTGGAAGAGATAAATACCCTCTTTGACGCTGTTGAGGAATTTATGCGGCTCGGCGTGCCAGATCCGCTCCATGCTGGCCTGCTTGACTTGCAGGAAGAGACGGTTGAGCTGCTCCCACATCTCGGAACTGATGCGCTCGCGCACCTGCCGCGCATTTTCGCGCGCCGCCGCTATACCGGATACAATGGATGAGGTGTTGGTCTCATCAAAGGTCAGCAGGCGCGTGATGCTATAGGCATCAATTTCACCTGCGGGCAGCGATGTGCGCAGGCTGCGCAGGAGTCGCTGCCAGCGCAGGTTCTCATCGCCGCCTGTCTGGTCGAGCATCTGGTTGAGGTGTACATCTATGAGGCGAGCCGTGTGTTCCGCCCGTTCCAGGTAGCGGCTCATCCAGTAGAGACTTTCGGCGACACGAGAGAGCATGATTAAGCCTCACTGTTCATTACATTTGTAGTACCTACAAGCACCCAGGTGTCCTTGCTGCCTCCTCCTTGCGAGGAATTCACGACCAGCGAGCCGCGCTTGAGGGCCACACGGGTCAGGCCTCCGGGAACGATGGTGACATGCTCGCCAAAGAGCACGAAAGGGCGAAGATCGACGTGGCGCGGTTCAATTTGATTATCAATGATGCAGGGCGCGCGGGAAAAGGCCAGCGTGGGCTGCGCGATGTAGTTACGCGGGTTGGCGATAATCTGCTGGCGAAACTCTTCGCGTTGAGAGGATGTGCTGTATGGGCCGATTAACATGCCGTAGCCGCCGGATTCTCCGACAGCTTTGATTACGAGTTCTTCAAGATGTTCGAGGGTGTATTTGCGCGATGTTTCGTCGCTGAGCAGGTGAGTTTCTACGTTCGGCAGAATTGCCTCTTCGCCAAGATAGTAACGGATGATGGCGGGAACGTAGGCGTAGATAGCCTTGTCGTCGGCAACGCCCGTGCCAATGGCGTTAGCCAGCGCGACATTGCCGGCGCGATAAGCATTCAACAGGCCGGGTACGCCCAGGGTAGAGTCGCGCTGGAAGGCGAGGGGGTCAAGGTAATCGTCATCGATGCGGCGGTAGATTACGTCGATGCGCTTCAGACCGCCCGTCGTGCGCATATGGACGATGTTATCATGCACAAGCAGGTCGCGTCCTTCCACCAGCTCGATGCCCATCTGGCGCGCGAGAAATGCGTGCTCAAAATACGCGGAATTGTAGACGCCCGGAGTGAGCAGCGCGATCACCGGCTCTGGTCGTCCAGCCGGGGCCAGCGAGAGCAGCGTACCGAGCAGGGCCTGTCCATAGTGATCAATGGGGCGAACGCCGTAGCTGCCAAAGAGCGAAGGGAAGGTGCGTTTCATGACCTGCCGGTTCGCCAGCATGTAGGAGACGCCGCTTGGAACGCGCAGGTTATCCTCTAAGACGGCGAAACGCCCGTCGGGCAAACGCACGAGATCGGTGCCATCAACCGCAACATAGATGTCGTGCGGGACATGCACACCGTGCATTTCGCGCCGGAAGTGTTTGCAGCTATAAACGAGCCAGCGAGGTACGACCCTGTCAGACAGGATGCGCCCATCGTGGTATAGATCTTTAAGGAAGAGGTTGAGGGCGGTGATGCGCTGCGTCAAACCCCGTTCGATGGTTTCCCACTCGCCGCCGGTAATGATGCGCGGCAGCAGGTCGTAGGGCCAAATACGTTCGGTTCCCTCGTCATCCCCGTAGACGGTGAAGGTGATGCCCTGATTGAGGAAGGCTGTATTGGCTGCCTGTTGTCGCTGGTAGAGCGTTTCGGCGGGCATCTCCAGCAAACGGTGGTAGAGCTCCTGGTAATGGGGGCGCGGCCTGCCATCAGTGCCTAGCATCTCGTCGAACGCGGCGTCAAGTGTGTAGTTCGAGAAAGGAGATGGCAAGGTGGGCTGTCCCGTGGTATCAGGTGTATCAGGTACAATCATGGGCGGTATTCCTATTATCTTGCTGGCCGACGATACAAAAGCGCGCAGTATCAGGTTCAAGGGCAGCAGTGCCGGGGAGTCTCCTGCGAATGGGATGTCAGTACAGAGTCAATAGTACCTTGCAACTGATGAGGGTGTCAAGTTTTGATTGTTCAGTGATATGCCCGGCCCTGGTTCGTGTCAACTCAAATGAAAATGGGTTCTCCCCACGGGATACACAACGAGCTAGCAAAAAACAAGGGAACAAGAGCTCTCTTTGATGGGCTGACCTCGCAGTTGTCTTGAGCACCACCCATCATCCAACACCGTGCTACAAGGACATGCGTCGCTCGGCCCTTGACAATCATTGTTCTCTGCGTCATAATATACGTAACGTACTCTACGTTACGTTCATGAGATGAGTGCCAATGGAACACAGACAGAACACACGTGCCCAACAGACCCACGAGCGGCTTCGCGCCGCCGCCCACCGGCTCTTTCTCCAGCAGGGATACCTGGCGACGAGCATTGATGCCATCCTGGCGGAAGCGGGGATTTCCTCAAAGGAGACCCTCTACCGCCACTATGCCAACAAGGAGGCCCTCTTTGTTGATGTCTTGAGCCACCTGACGCTGGAGCAGCCGGGCTTTTCCGAGAAGCTTGCGGCCCTGCCCACGCCCCATGACCTGCCACAGTTCGGCCAGGCACTCACGATGCTGGCCCGTGAGATCCTCTCCATGATGAGCCAGCCCGGCTATCTCCCCCTGGTGCGGATGATCATCGCTGAAGCGCCGCGCTTCCCACAGCTCGGCACCCTGTTTTTCTCGACTGTCACCCAGCGTGGTCTCGCCATCATCACCGCACTGCTGCAAGAGGCCCGCGAGCAACAGCTCATCGCCGACCTTGACTTCGACGTTGTGACGCACACGTTGCTTGGCGGGCTATTAACCTATGTCTTAATGAGCCTCGTGCTTGGGGGGGAGGAAGCGCAGCCTCCGGCACTCGACCGTGCCGATGCGGTCGTTGAGGTTATCATGCGCGCATTGACACCCTAAACAGTTGACTTTGGTCTCTTTTCAAGGAGGATAGGATGTTGGCTCATCGAATACGTACCTTTAAGTTGCCTAATCGAATACGTATCTTTAATAAGTATGTCACGAATCGGCTATTACGCGGGTTTGCGAATCTTTCCCACAGCCCGTTTGCGATCATTCGTCACGTTGGTCGTCGAAGCGGAAAGCCCTATGAGACGGTAATCTGGGTGTGGCCGCTGGGAGAGGGTTTTGTGATTGCGTTAACGTATGGGCCAGAGGTGGATTGGTATCGCAACATGCTGGCTGCTGGAGGCGGTGCGGTGGTCTGGCATAAGAGGGTCTATGTTGTCGGGAAACCGGAGCCGATTGATGCCAAAACAGCTCTGCCAGCATTTCCTGCAGCTTTCAGACCAATCTTTCGAAGGGCTGGCATGCAGGATTTTGTGTGGATGAGTTCATCAGGTTCTGAGTCAGTCAGGGCTTAATGTTGTCCAAACTAGATAGAAAGGAGTATCACATGACACGCATTGCAGGAGTTTCCGCCCGCGAAGCCGGGCCGCTCGTGAAGCTCGCCTATTTCTTCACGCGCCGCCAGATCGCGCGACTCACCGGGCGCGAGACCGAGCGCATGATCGAGCCGCTCGAGATGTACGCGCACGTGCCTGGGCTGCTGCGCGGCTACGCCAGGCTTGAGCAGGCCACAGCCAAGCTGCATCGCTTCGACGAGCGCCTCAAGAATCTGGCCGAGCTGAAGGCGGCCACGCTCACGCACTGTGAGTACTGCATCGACTTTGGCTCGCAGGTCGCGCGCCGCTCGGGCCTGAGCGACAAGCAACTGCTGGCGCTGCCTTCCTATCGGACCAGCGCACTCTTCACCGACCTTGAGAAGCTCGTGCTCGACTACGCGGTCGGCATGAGCCGCACGCCTGTGGAGGTGTCTGACGCGCTCTTCGCCGAGCTGCGGGAGCACTTCGACGACGCCCAGCTCGTGGAGCTCACGCACGTGATCGCGTTGGAGAACATGCGCGGTCGCTTCAACCTGGCGCTCGGCATCGGCGCGGCGGGCTTCAGCGAAGGCATGGTGTGCGCGGTGCCCGCAACCACCTCATCACACAAGGGAGAGGATACCAGTTCTTAGAGCATCCCCAGATCCAGGGAGTGCTCGCTCTGCCTCCGACCGTGAGCGTGACCAGGATGAATACCGGAGAGACGGTCGAGCTGTTTGAGGGAGGTTGGCTGGCCTTGGGTGAGGGACTTCCTTCCGTTCGCGTGATTGTTGCTCGCCATCTCGCTCCTCCCCCAGATAAGCCTGTGAAAGTGGGCAAGCTTGTGGGAGAGTGGGTCTACGAACTGTTTCTGGCCACTGTAGAAGCCGAAAGGTTCCTCTCGGTGGATTACCCCAACAGTTTTGTTAGCTGTCCGCCCTTCTCGTTGCGCATCCCGCGGAGAGAACCCATTTTACGCGAGTGAATACGAGCACTGGTAAACAGGTCGTTCTTTGTGGTATACTATAGGCAGAATAGTTGCATGGTTGTGCAACTATGCACAGGTAGCAGTATGAAGAAAAGGATAGTTTGCATGGCGTCTCGACCTGTAGATGATCAGTTTATCGTTTCCTCAACTCAAACCATGTCAGAGGATGTGTCCCAGGAACACTTTATCCACGCGGAGCATGGGCTGGTGGTCCGGCGCAATCGCTTGACCGCCGATCAGGCTACGCGCGTGGCCGCTCTTTTTGCCGTACTGAGTGATCCCACCCGTATACAGGTCGTCTATGCGCTGCTCAATGCCCCAACCGGCGAGTTGTGTGTCGGTGATTTAGCCACGGGACTTGGTCGAGATGATACGACAATTTCGCATCAACTGCGTGTCTTACGCAACCAGCAAGTTGTAGCGATACGCAAAGCCGGGCGCGTAGTATATTACCGGTTGGTTGATGAACACGTTCGCCTCCTGCTTGAATTGGGCATGACCCACGCCAGCGAGCTATCGCCTGCACAGTCTCTAACTAGAGAAACAGAGGCGATGGCATGAGTAATGGACATGCTGGTCACAATCACACACATCATATGGCAAGACAGAGCCTGCGCTTAGCATTCTTTTTGACTGTGATCATCTTGATCGCAGAGCTGGCTGGCGGCTGGTTGGCAAATTCACTTGCCTTGCTTTCTGATGCAGGTCATGTCATAACCGATATCTTTGCGCTTGGCCTGGCCTGGTTTGCCGTAGTCCAGGCAGAACGACCCGCGAATGCGCGCAAAACCTTTGGCTATCACCGCGTTGGTATTCTGGCTGCCCTGGTAAATGCAGTGACGCTGATCGTCATAGCCATCGCTATCGTGTTCGAGGCCGTACAGCGCTTCCAGCATCCTGAGCCGGTTCAGCCTTTAATTATGTTTCTCGCAGCAGGAATCGGCATTGTTATCAATCTCTTCATCGGTTTTAGCTTGCACAAAGAAAGCCATACCCTCAATACACGTGCCGCAATGCTGCATGTCTTCGGCGATGTCGGTGCCTCGGCAGGCGTAATCGTTGCAGGTATCATCATCCTCTTCACCGGCTGGACAATCGCTGACCCGGTGCTCTCTATCGGCATAGCAGCGCTTATCGCCGTGGGTGCTTTGCGCATCCTGCGCGAGACTGCTGATATTCTGCTGGAAGCTGTGCCGAAAGGTCTTTCTATGCCAAATCTGGTGAGGGATATGAAGAGCATTGGTGGGATTCAGGATGTACACGACCTGCATGTCTGGAGCATCACCAGTAATATGTACGCCTTATCCTGTCACGCGCTTATAGAAAATCTTCCACCGAGCGACAGCTCTTCCATACTGCAATCTTTAAACAGCATGCTCAGCGCGAAGTATCATATCGACCATGCCACCATCCAGTTCGAGTGTGATCCCCACCAGGGAACGTTCTGTTCCGTGAATGGCCTGTACTGTCAGATGGAAGAGTGTAACAACAATCATCATCACACCGAGCAGTCAGAGATAGCGCAAGGCCCGGACTGGCGAGACGTGCAGGTGCGGTGAGGATGAGTCTTCCTAATTCATTATTGGTCGGTCTCGTTTTGCTTTTCCAGGTGATCCTCGTGAGCGATTTCCTCGCAACTTTTCCCTGATTACCACGTAAAAAAATTATGACTGGCTGGTCATTTGGAATACAATCCGGTCATAATTTGTTCTCATTTTCAGAGAATATCGTAGGAGTCACAAATTATCGAGGAGGTGCAATGATGCAACCAGTAACTGTTCCTCGTTCCTGGAAGGAGAAGCAGCGCCAGGAGCGTGAAGTGCTTATTCTCCAGGTGGCCGAAGAAGTCCTGATGGAGAAAGGCTATTACGAAACGTCGATTGAAGAGATTGCAGCCCGTGTTGGCATTGCCAAGGGCACGGTTTACCTGCACTTTCCCAGTAAAGAGGACCTGGTTGTTGCGATCTTTGAACGCATTATACAGAAGTTCGGGGAAGGTGTAGAAACAATTATGTCCGCGCCATTGCTGGCTCGTGATAAGCTAGAGGCTATTCTCCGATTCATGTACGGGGTCGACTTTAGCAAGCGTATGCAATTGCTCTATTCTCTGATGAATACCACTGAGTTGCGGCGCATCTTTCTCGAGAAGAAAGCCTGCACGCGTGATATGTGGGATCAGCTTTCTGTACATATGACCTCTTTACTCGAGGAGGGAAAAGCGGCAGGCGAGTTTGATAAAACGCTGCCAACTGCAGTTATGCTCAGCGCGTTTTATTCGCTATTGTCACCACGAATTTATGAACGCTTGATAGCTGAGGAGCAGATGCCGGTAGAGGAAGTGGCGAAAAACCTCGGGCGACTCTACTTCAAAGGGATTGCTGCTGATTAAGGAATATGTAATGAGAATTATTCAATCAATTAGAAGGGATGAAGGATGGAAACTAGATCGACTGCGTCTAACGTCGCTAATTTGACACCGGCGCGCTCAGATACAGCTGTAGCAGATTACGAGCAACCGCGCTACTCACGGCGTGATACTGTATTGACCATGATTGGTGTACTTATGGTTATGTTGCTAGCCTCGCTCGACCAGACAATTGTCTCAACGGCAATGCCAAGAATCATCGCTGACCTGCAGGGATTTGACCGCTATACCTGGGTCTCTACCGCGTACCTGCTCACATCAACCGTGATGGTTCCCATCTATGGGAAACTATCTGACCTGTTGGGAAGGAAGCCTATCTTCCTGTTTGGTGTAGTAGTGTTCTTAGCTGGTTCGGCTCTGTCGGGCACCGCCCAATCCATGAACCAGTTGATTCTCTTCCGTGCTTTCCAGGGCATCGGAGCCGGCGCTCTCATACCTATTGCCATCACGATTGTTGGTGACCTGTTCACTCCACGCGAGCGTGGTAAATGGCAGGGTCTCACAGGAGGCGTCTTTGGACTCTCGGCTATCATCGGTCCAACACTGGGCGGCTGGATTACACAAAATACAACATGGCGCTGGATCTTCTATGTGAACTTGCCAATCGGCATTGCAGCGTTGCTCGTGCTGATCTTCCTGATGCCAGCTCTACGTGGGAAGGCCACGAATGTCTCGATTGACTACACTGGTGCAGCTTTGCTCGTACTTGGAACTGTGCCATTATTGCTCGGCTTTACATTTGCAGGCAGCCAGTATGACTGGCTCTCACCGCAAATTATCGGCCTGTTCGCTGGAGCGGTAGTTGCGCTCACAGCCTTTGTATTCTATGAAGCCCGGCTAGAGCGACGTGGTGGACAGCCGATCATCGAGCCAGGGCTGTTTAAAAATAGCGTCTTCAGTGTTTCGACCGTGGTCACGATGATCTTTGGTATGGGCCTGTTCGGCAGTATCTTCTTCATCCCGCTTTTTGTGCAGGGTGTGATTGGTGGGTCTGCCACCAATAGCGGCCTCATCCTGACAAGGCCGCTAAGTCGTTACTCTCCGTCACTAGCACGTCAAGCAGCCAGTGTGCTGACTTCTCACGGTTCCATCCATACTGCTGTAGTAACTCCCAGTCAGCTAGCGATAGCGAGCGGTCGTTAATGCCTGAACTGTTCCGGTTAGTGTTCCGTTGTATGTGCCTGTCGTTTGCATAGCTCATGATGCATAGCCAGGTTTTAGTAGGGAACCGCTCCAATATGGCTAACCTGTCAGCACTGGGATAGAGTGCTGCCAAGTCTGCTTCGTCTTCTTCACTCCATCCGTTTCTACCTCCATCTTCCCGATAGAAGTAGCACACATCTTTTTGAGCGAACGGGGTACACCATATGACTGTGAGCCTGATAAAGTGACTGCTGTACTCATCGATACTCACAACGTCGGTCGCAAGCTTTATGAAACGTTGTAGCTTCTCGTTTGTCTTCTTCCCATGAGTTCTGAACTCCCATAGCTCTATGCATAGGTCTCTCAAGTCCTGCTCTTCGGCGCTCGCCTCATTCTTCTTAGCTAATAGAGCGTTTAGGTTAGCCCTGGCGTCTATGATGTCCTGGTTGTACTGTTCGGCTGTCGCTTTGTCGATCTTTGTACCAAGTGCGGCCATGACTGCCTGCCTGTTCGCTATGGCTTGCTCGTATCTGGCTATCTGCTCATCGACAGAAACGAGAGCCTGAGTATTATGGGCTTGGACGTTGTGAAGCACATCATAAAGCATCTGCTCATAATCAGTTTCGTTAATGCGGTCGAGCAGTCGTCTTCTAAATTCGTCCTCAACCCACTGGGCATCTATCGTTAAGGTATTGCTACGTTGGTTTGTGTTTTCGCTTCGTTTCTCACTGACGTAGTATGTCCCGTTGCTATGGTGGACGGTACCAAGCGGGGAAGTAAGAATACCTTGCAGTAGTGTTTGCGGTTCCCTATCCTGCTTCTTCACGGTGGAGGCTTGCCAGGTAGCACGAGGGTCTACATAGTCTGGATTAGGTTCCCCTGTTAGTGTTGTGGGTGATAGTCTGCTAAAAGCATAGTCCCAGTCATCGTCCACAATCCTCTTGTGGTTGACTACAAGTTGCCTGTTGTCGTCGGTGAGTACTGCGCCGTCTACTTTCCAATAACCAGCATGCTCAACTGACTGTAACAGGTGTCGGAGTGCTTCAGGTGTGATGTGATAACCACCAGGTACTTTGCGAAACTGAAACTTCTGTCTGTCTAGCTTGTCTACCCAGTCTTCAAAGTCTGGAAATACCACGTCCATCTGCTCAACCTCGTGTGCAAGTAGGTTGAATTGACCGTTCCATCTGTGGCGGTATCGAGCATAAAGTTTCCGTACAACAAGCTTGTGGGGTTCGTATGGGATGTAGCGGCCATAGGTCTCGCTTTTCTTATCACGGTCAACGATAAAGCCAGGGGTTAATGGGCGACCGTCATATTCGCCACGTAGCGCCTTATTCTTGTTGGCTGCGTGCAACAACCTGCTTCTGTCCTCGTTCTCTCTTGCTGCAACGCTCGCTAAGAACTGGAATATGAGAACGTCAAATTGATTGCTAAAATCAAACGTCTTTGCAGTCTCAATAACCACCTTTACCCCGTGCTTAGCGCAAGTTTCCATAAAGGTTCCAACCTGCACGCCGTACTTGTCTCGGAACAAACGCGAAACAGAATAGGCCCAAACTCTCCTGATCCTGCCCGCTTCGATGCCCGCCATGACCTCCTGAAGTTCCTCACGCTGATCGATGCGCAAGGTACCGGAGACGCCTCGTTTACCGCCACCCTCCCAAGCTACCACAATCTTATCAGCGTCCAGACCTTGCGATATGGCGTAGCGTTGATAACCAGATAGCTGCAAGTCGGCTGACTCCAAGTTTTCGCGTGTCTGCTTCGTAGTGGACTGCCTAATTACTCCTGCAAGCTGTTCTGCTGTTAGCTCTTCTTCTGTTGATACGCTCTGTGCCTGCTCCTGTGGCTCTTTTGCTCGTAGTTGCCTGTACGTCATCGTGCTTTTTCCTCTCTCATGACGACAGGGATACCGGCTTTTCGATATCCCTGCTACTACATTCTATTCCTGCCTGCTCTTCCTGGTCAAGTCAATACGCGAGCGCCACTATTGTTTGTTCGGGCGGCAATGGCTGCGCGGTACCATCCAATTCGTCTTGGAAGCCTGCCATAAATCCGCTCCTGTACTCTGCCCGATTAAACTTACTTCCCCTCATTGCGAACCACGAAGCGTTGGTGTACGTGTCCAGTGCTGGCAGAAGTACATATGGCCGCTCGTGGGCGAAACGCTGGCCCCCTACGTAGCCTAACGCTTCATCAAAGGTCATGCGTACACTAAGGATGGTTTTTAGGTTCACTACTGCGCCTCTCTCCTCGTGCAGGCTGATAACGCGGTCGATAACCTCTTCTGTTTCCATCGCCGCTCTAACTCCATCACGAAGTCCCAAATTGAATAAGGGCGAGCGACTCACTAACAAAGACTCGTTTTCAAGGTTCTCCTGTGGCATATGCGGTACTCCTACACTCATCTTCTAGCGGTTCTTGTGGTCTCTGCACATTATACCCCTATCCTGTGGTTGTGACTAAGTACGCTACAAGCCTGCCTGCCTCATACCGTAGCTGTTCGTCAGAGATACCGTTGTCATCGCAGTAGATATCAAGCACGCGCTTGAATACGTCAATGACTGCGCTCTCTGTAGGCTCACTTGGTAGCCTGTGTGATAGTACGTCTTTGATACCATGACTATAACCGCTCCTAAACCACGAACTACTAATTTTTACCAGCTTACCTTGTGCTGCTGTTTGTGACATTGTATCCTGCTCCTCTCTTGCGCTAGTATACTTAGGGATACTCAAATATCCCTCAGTAACCATTATGAACTTTACGAATGCTTTTGTCAATCCTACTGTACTTACGTGTCAGCTTGACCATACCTGTTAGAATGAGGAATAAAGAGCGATGAGGAAGAAACACATGGATGAAAAAGTCTACACGGTCAAGGAAGTAGCCAACCAGTTGCGCGTGGATACCAAGACGGTTCGCAAGTGGATACGTTCGGGTGAGTTGGTTGCTATTGACATCGGAGGAGAGTACCGTGTGAGACAGGCCGCGCTAGATGACTTCATACGACGGAGGGAGAGAAGAGACAGCCCTACCGATACTTAGACGCGCCACAATGACCGTGAGTACCCCTGAATGAAACTAGCTGATAGCTTCGTCCGTATCCCGGTTGATGAAGACATACCGCAGCGCCCAGGAGTCAGGACAGAACAGCAAGGTATCCACCTTGTGTTTCTCTGCCAAGTCAGCTTGTGCTTCCAGTGAAGGAAGCGAAAAACGAGGAATGGCACATTCAGAGTCAATATCAAATGGCATTAGGAACATCTCCATTCACACCGCAACCCCCATCCGATTGCTTACGAAATTACCCTATTTTTCGTTAAACATTGACCTTGAGAATGAAAAGCAGTATTATTTTGAACAACTGATCCAACTACTAGTCCCTAGCTAGCTACTTGGGAGGAGCTATGGTATCGATATTTGTGATTAATGAAGTCGAGAACCTGAAGCAAATAGCGGAGCGAATACAATGGGATGAAATTGTCGGCTTACCAGAAGAGGACATTGAAAAACTTCGTAACTACTATCAAGCTTGGTACGGCAAATGCTTATCACTTTTACCAGAAGAACTCAAAGGTGAATTTCGCTCTGCTTATGAAGGAACTGTTTGGACACCGAAAATAAAGCAATTTCTTGAGGCTCCAACTGAACCTAACCCGTACCGTCCCAATGCTGAAATTGTAGAGAAAGATCAATTATCTCCCTGGGCATATCCGTATGAGAGAACCTTCTATCCCTATCTTATGAAGCAAAAGGCAATACTAAAAAGAGTAGGAAAACGTAAGCCCAATCCGCATGTTACTTCTCAAGATATTGAGAAGATAAAACTTCTCATTCAACGCTTCGATTCAGTTGCTAGACAATTAGAACAGAGACGTAGTGGTCAAGAACCTCTCCGTATATCAAATGAATATGATATCCAATACCTTTTCAGAGCCCTCTTAAGACTTTTTTTTGAAGATGTTCGCTCTGAAGAATGGACACCAAGTTATGCTGGTGGGCACTCTCGTATTGATTTCTTGCTCAAATCTGAGCAAATTGCAATTGAAATCAAAATGACTAGACTAGGATTGAAGGCAAAAGATGTTAGAGATCAACTCATCCTTGACATCCATCGTTATCATCACACTCATCCTGATTGTAAAGCTTTAGTTGCATTTGTATATGATCGCGATAGACATATCGATAATCCAAGGGGCTTCGAGCGTGATTTGAGTCAAACCTTTGATGGTATGGCTGTAATAGTTTTTATTAGTCCTAGCTAACCATGTCTTATGGTACACCAAATATAGGTCATGATATTAGAGTAGCAAGTACTTGTATGACTTACGTTTATAAGGGGTCGAGGCAAGACGCCGATGCAGGAGTTATCCTGTATCGGCTTGCCATCTACCGAGCCTGTAAACCAAACTTGACCCGCTTGCGCTGGACTTCCGCACTGAAATCACGTCCTACCCGTTCCAGGTACTCATCCCCTTTGCCAATCAGCCAATGCAGCACTACCGAGAGATCAACCCCATCTTCCGCCAGGTCACCGCCAACCCAGGCTGCTAAGTAGGTCAGGTACCCCATCACTGCCTCAACCCCTTTATTGATGTTGTGATCTTCCCACTGCTTGCGCACGATCTTTCCAAATTGGGGCGGCACTTCCAGCGGGTCGAGAAATGCCGCTTGGATCAGTTGCCAGACTGGATGCGTCGGCCAGCGTGAACGGTTCTTATCGTCACTCGGAACCACGCAGCGCAACCAGCCGTCAGGCAGCCCATCAGGACCACCAGCTCCTTGACCAGCCGCATACGCCCACAGCACTGGCAAGCGCTCAGGCAAATCAAAGACGTCCTCAATTCCCCAAAACTCATCACCCTGCTGTAACTCATGAAGAGCTTCCCGTTTGAACTTGAACTCAACACGCCACACCGCGCCGTCCCTAGCTTCGTCCCAGCCGTGCAGCCGCCAGATGTCGGTAAACCACTCTTTGCCGGACTGCTTCATCTCTCGCGTCTTGTCGTAAATTGTGCAGGAGAGCGCACCGCGTTTGGAGAAATCGAAGCCCGTTTCTTTGAGGCCAAAGGAATGCTCATTGACATGCAGGTCGATATCCCAATCAGGAACGTAGTGGGTAGCTCGCTTGCGCGAGCGAGAGACGAAGTTAATGCGCCGGTCAAGTGTGGTAATATCCGACCAGACAGCGATATCGGCACAAAGATGGACTTCTGAGGGTTGCAGACGCATCTCTTGCCCAAATACTTCAGCTAAAAAGGCACTGAGCAAGACCAGCACATCGCGGAGGCCCGTACAAGACCAGAGGTATTGCGAACTCAGGCGCACCGCGCCGACACCGTTCCACTTGCCTTGCGAGACATACATCGTAATATCGGGTGTCTTGAGCATCCAGAGCCATTGTCCGTGACCAGCCCCGTTGGGTTGCATCTGCAACGAAGCATTGTTGAACACCCAGGGCGTGATGAACGGTTCGCCAAGTTCTTGTGCAGTCTTTTTCCACTCATCAAGTTGGAGAGCTAGCTCCGCATCGATATCGCGCCGAATAGGACGCCCCAGGTCGGTGTAGTGGACGTTTACCACGAAGGTATCTACTCCACGGTTGACAATCAAGTGATTCCTCAATTAACCACCTCATTTCCAAGTAGCTTGACATGAAATATAGACTTGCTATAAGATTGAGCTTGCTTTTAGCTATACTTCTGTGTGGAATATCTAAAGTTCTTGATTAAAGGAGATGGATATGGCATTCACAAAAGCTCTCTATTACCCTACCATTGGCATTCCAAATGAAGGATGGCTGAAAAACGCCATGCTCTATTGGAAGGAGATATATACCATCTTTCCGCGTGTACATTGGTCAGAGCGTAGTCAGTTCTATCAGACGAGAACAGAGCAAGAATTCTCAGATGCAGGGTTATTACTACCATTGGAAGTCTATCCTAAAATGCCAGAGATTGAAGAGCTAAAGGACGACGTTTTGAAGTTTCTTGATACTCCAGAAGGTGAAGACGTACTTAGTGTACGAAAATCTATTAAGTCAGTTCCTTCCCCTGAAGATCGTCCACAAAGACACATTCTTATTGAAGACATAGTGGAGATTCATCGGGATAAATTCCCTGAAAAAATCTTACATCAATTGAGACATAACTCCTCCGACGATTGGGTTTCAGTGAGTAGGCGCTTCGCGGATTTTTATATGACGTTGTTAGCAGCACACCTCGCAGCCAGCAAAGAAGCTGGACTTCTGACATATGCTCTTGTATTTGATAGACTCGCTAATGCGGTAAGAGTGGATGCTCCTGTGTATTCCACAAATAATCAGAAGATGAGTAGTATAGCAGAAAAGCTTAGATATGAAAATAGACATCGCCTAGCCCAACCACCCACTTTGGCTCAAGGAATGCTTGCTAACTTGGTAATCGAAGGGATTAAAATTGACCCGGATACGCCTGTTAAAAAAATACTAGACTTCAGAAGGACGCATGAGGACGATATAGGGCACTTTAGAGTGAAGATAGCGGAGCTTACCGCAGGTATTACAGAAGACCTTCTTCCAGAGCAACTTCGCCAGAAAGTTGATGATATTTATATTAATGAAGTGAAGCCAGCAATAAACGGCCTGAAAAGAGGACTGACAGATAGTTTGATTTCATGGGGAACTGGCAATGTCTTAAATATTGCAAGCCTCTCAACTGGTTCACTTGCTCTGCTTAACTCCCTCCATATCCCTGCTCCTTACAACCTTATTGTAGGTGCTGGCATCACTGTATCCTTATCAGCTATTCAGTTTAGTCTGAACAGAGCTGGACAACTGAGACAAAATCCATATTCATTTGTATTAGAAGCACAACGGACGCTTCGCTGAAAAAGTATCCAGAAACAACAGCCATGAACACTGACGCCGTTGTTGCTGACCTCCGTCGTTGGGAGTATTGTTTCAGGTCAGTTGGTTTCGCGCCTGGGCAAGTACAAGTGGATTGCCGTTTTAGGTATGCTGGTGAGTGTTGCAGGGACATTGCTGCTGGTGCGCCTGGATGTCAATGCGACCAACAATGATGTGTTGCTGGCCATGCTGGTGCTGGGTCTTGGTTTGGGTTTCGGAATGGCGCTGTATACACTGATAGTGCAGAATGCATTACCTACCAAGATCGGTCAGGCGACTGCCGCCCTGACGTTCTTCCGCCAGATTGGCGGTACCATTGCTCTCGCGGCGATGGGTTCGGTGATGACTGCCGCCTATCTGCCCGCTTTCCACAATGCGTTACCGGCAGCCGTAACACAGGTTATACCGGCTCAGGTCCTGGCGGCGTTCAACAACCCGCAGATCCTGCTCTCACCGGTTGCTCTGGCGCAGATACAGTCTCATGTTGCGGCTATGGGACCACAAGCTTTGGTACTGCTGCATCAAACCGTTGAAGCTGTCAAAGTTGGCCTGACACAGGGCATCCATAATATCTTTGTGCTGAGCTTTGGGCTTATGATTGCTGGCCTGGTGGCTGTACTCTTCCTGAAGGAGATTCCGCTGAAAGGTGGACGCAGCGCCGGGAGGAAGAACACCGAATCTGTTAAGGATGAAGCTTCACAGCCTGAAGCTAGCCTGACTGCGATGATGTAACCATAGTACCTACAAAAGCAAACCTGGCACCCGTGCAGGTGCCAGGTAATTTTATGTGTTGAAATTATACTCCACTCGAACGTAACTTGAAAACTTTGATTGCAACCTGGAGCGTAAGCCAGTTGCTCCGTTCTTGCAGGTCAATGTCGCACAGCGATTGCAGCCGCTCCAGGCGTTGAATCAGCGTATTTCGATGTACGAACAGCCGGTTAGAGGTCTTGGTGAGGTTACCTGCACATTCGAGGTATGTCTCCAGCGTGTCCAGCAGATCGGTTCCTTTGCGTCGATCATAGCTGGCAATGTGTGCAACCTGGTCCTGGTAAATATCCCGCAAGTCATCCATCCGTGCGATTTTGTAGAGGTAGCGGTAGACCCCCAGGTCATTGAAGTGAGTGACGCTGACGCCCCCATCCCGGTTAAGATTTTGCCCCATTTGCAGCGCTTCGCTGGCCTCGGCAAACCCTCGCCGGTAGTCGCTAATGCTCTGGCATGGATTACCGATGCCGATAAAGAGGCGTACATTGTGCTCGACCCACATCTGGCGGGCCAGCTCACGCAGCCACGTCTTCACACGTGCAGCAGTTGGATCTTTACTCAGGCAGATAAGGCAGGTGAGCAGATTCTCACGCTCATATAACGCTGAACCTGGATAATTATCCTGGATACGCCGCCTTATCTGCCCGCATATGCGTTTGTGTATCACAATGCGCTCTTCATCAGTCTGTAGAAGCGTCTCTGCAAGGGATCTGCCAGAGGTGGGCGATGCCTGGGTATGTCCATCTTCTTCGTCGACAATTTCATCCAGGTGTGAAATTTCAATCATCGCTACGCTATGCGGCTTCGTTAAATCGCAGCCGATAAAGTTCGCTCGTTGTCGCAGCGAATCTTCCGAATCATATGTGCCATACATCAAATCTTCGAAGAACCCCTTGACCAGGTTCTTTTGTGCCAGCATGTCTACCAGGTGGCTATTCTTGATCGCCATCGCGATTTGATTTGCGATCGTGCTCAGTAATGTCTGGTCCTCTGATGCATAGCGGCGTGACTTGATAGAGTAACAGTTAATCAAACCCAGGTGTTCTGTTCCGGCAATCAAGGGAGCAGAGAGTAGCGTCTTATACTGCGATTCCTTCAACGGATTCAGCCGTTCTAAGGCGTGAGCGCTCATTTCGGAAAGTTGACCACGAGAGCTGAAATCGCGCAGTTTTTCCCACACGTGACGATCGACGTCAATTGGCTGGAAACTCAATGCGCGGTCATTCAAATTGGGGGAGGAGGCACGAACGGTCAATCGACCCTTTGCCTGGTCCATCAGCATAATTACGCACAGGTCCGCCTCAATAATTTGCACCGTCAACGTCGCTAGCGAGCGCAGCATCTCATCGAGGTACAGGCCAGAACTGATGGTCTGACTCATCACAGAGAGCGTCGTTAAGATATTGAGCTTTCGCTGCGTGTTCTCATAAAGCTGCGCATTTTCAATCGCGCCCGCTACAAGTGCCGCCGTATTGATGATGAACGTCTGATCTTGTTCCGAGAATTCGTAAGGGGCAACGGTATGCAAGGTAATTACGCCGATCAGGTGGCGGTCTTTGGCGATAATGGGCGCCGTCAGCGTAGACTGGAACTTCTCTTCTTCCAGTTCCGGGAAGTAGCGGAAACGGGGATCATTCATGGCCGCTTCCTTAATGATCACAGGCTCGAGATGCATGCCAACCCAGCCAGTGACACCCTCTCCCAGGGCCATTTCGATTTTGCCTACAAAGTTTCCATACTGTTTATTGGTGCTGGCAAGCACAAGGCGCTCTGTGTCTTTATCGTAAAGGTAAAAGAATGTAGCGTGGCAAGGAATGGCACGAACGACGATATCGACAAGATGCCCCAGCACTTCATCAAGCTTGAGCGTCGAGCCGACCGTTGAAATAACCTCATTCAACAGGATATTCTCCTGGGTTCGCGCTTCGAGTGCGGCATACAGTTCCGCATTTTCTGTATGAAGCTGCTCAATTGTTTGCGCTGCCGGGTTCCCTGCGTCACCTTTAGATGCGACTACTTTGGAAGACATGCTGACCTCCTGATCTATTGATGTGAGAAGTTCCCCGCCAAAGTGGCTAGAAAAAATTAAGAAATACCCATGATGGTGAAACTTTGTATAAGTGATATGTACATAGTATACATTGTACATGGTTTCAGGTGTAACGTCTAGAGTTTTGTCCTCGGCTTTACTAATTGGTGATCTTATCTGGCGAAATGCTACGAATTCCGCTAAAAATTAAGGATAACTGGCCCTACTTCGAAATATTTCCCGCGTCATTTCGCGTTTTTCGATGCGCCGTTTCCTGGAATGGAAGGATGCCTGTATGTACAGTTTCGCTACACAGGAAACAGGTTTTGCCCCCCCTCTCAAGCACCTATGGCAGGATAGTAAACTGAACTATTGCATTCAAAGAAATTTACTAGATACTTTGCTGTGTTTCTGTTATACTTGACCTACGACGTACTCCCTGGCACAGAACGTTATACGTATTTTCCTCAGCGCGTATAACTCGTGTCACTCTATGGCAGGTGATACTGATTGCTGTACATAGTTCTGCAGAAGCGTGGAGAACTTCTGAAGGCCTGGCATCTCTGGTGAGATGGGGTTCGACTGGCCAGCACCTGCAAAGATTTTTTACGGAAGTGTTGCATAGTTTTTTCTCTAGGAGAACAACTCTATGGCTATTGACACCGTTGCCATTCCAGAAGAGGAGGGCATTGAAACACACGGTATCGAACGTGTTTCACCCACCACCCGCACTCATGTTCGTATCCTCGACAACTTTACGATGTGGCTTTCCGCCAACCTGGTGATCTCCACAATCGCCCTTGGAGCTTTAGCTAACCTGGCCTTTGGTCTCGGCTTTTGGGACGGTCTAGCTGTTATTATCATTTTCAATGCGCTTGGTGTGCTCCCAGTTGCATTCTTCTCTACACTTGGCCCGAAGTTAGGCCTGCGCCAGATGACTATCTCCCGCTTCTCCTTTGGCTGGGTCGGTGGCATCATCATGGCAATCTTCAATGTTGGTGCCTGCATTGGCTGGTCTGCTGTCAACGTGATTATTGGTGGTCAATTGGTCGCTGCGCTAACCAACGGCGCCATTCCGAGATGGGCAGGTATCCTCGTCATCGCGATCCTTACGACCCTGGTGAGCATTTATGGCTACCGCTATGTGCATCGCTATGAGCGCTATGCCTGGATCCCCATGGCCATCATTTTCGTGATCCTGCTGATTGTAGCAGCCCCACACATGAAGATTTTAGCTGCGACGAATACAACAGGGATAGCCGAAATTGCCGGCTTAGTCTCCTTCGGGGGAGCCATCTATGGTTTCGCTACAGGCTGGAGTTCCTATGCTGCTGACTACAATGTCAACCAGCCTGAGAACACCTCTCCCAGGCGTGTCTTCTGGCTAACATTCCTGGGTGTGTTTATACCTTGTGTGCTGCTAGAAACGCTTGGCATGGCCTTTACCAGTTGGAAACCGTTGGGTGGTGGTGATTTGCTTGCTGCTGTTGCCAGTCCGTTGGGTGGCTTTGGTACATTCCTTGTGGTTTTGCTCGCCCTCAGTGTGATTGCGAACAATATCCCGAACGACTATAGCCTGGGTCTCTCCATGCAAGTGCTTGGGAAAGCTTTCCAGCGTGTCAAGCGCTATGTGTGGACGCTCATTGGGGCAGTAGTGTATGTCGCGATCGCGCTTCCGGTGGCTTCCAACTTTAATCAGACGCTCACCAGTTTCTTGCTACTGATTGCCTACTGGCTGGGTCCCTGGGCCATCATTCTCATCATCGAACACTTTGTATTCCGTCATGGACGCTACAATGTCGATGATTGGAATACGCCCAGTAGACTGCCGATTGGTTGGGCCGCAGTGGTCTCTATGGCGATTGGTTTGATAGGTGCCGCCCTCGGTTTTGCCCAGGTATTCACGATTAATGGTGTCACGACTCCTATCACCGGACCTATAGGAGGCTTGATCAACAAACCATATGGTATGGACGTCGGTTTCGAGTTGGGTCTCGTTCTGGCGGCCATCTCCTACCTGATCTTGCGGCGTATAGAGTTGAACAACAGCCCGCGAGGTGAGCTGAGCGCCGGTGGTGAGTAACTGCTGCTCTTTATATGCGTTCTTAGAGGCAGGCGGTGCATCCGCCTGCCTCTGATTTTGAAGCATACGGGCGCAATGAACTGCACCCATATACAAAAGAGGATCATTGTATGCATTACGACCTGATCATCCGTCATGCGCACCTTCATCGCCGCCCGGACCTCGTTGATATCGCTGTACAAGATGGACGATTCGCCAGAATCGCGGATGAGCTGACCTCCGACAGCGCCACACGCGAGATTGATGCTGCTGGCAGGCTTGTCTCGCCGCCGTTCATTGATACACATGTGCATCTCGATGCCGTGCTCACCGTTGGACAGCCGCGCTACAACTCGACTGGAACACTGCTGGAGGGCATCCAGATTTGGAGCGAGCGGAAGCCGAGTTTGACGCGCGAAGATGTCAAGCATCGAGCACTCGAAGAGATCCGCTGGGAGGTAGCACAGGGTACACTCTATATTCGTAGCCACGTGGATGTATGTGACCCGGCACTGACTGCCCTGCGTGCTTTGATCGAGGTGCGCGAAGAAGTACGCGATATTTGTGACCTGCAACTGGTCGCCTTCCCCCAGGATGGTATTCTTTCGTTCCCCAATGGGCGCGAGTTGATGCGCACGGCAATGGAGCTAGGCTGCGATCTCGTGGGAGGCATCCCCCATTACGAGTGGACTCGTGATATGGGCGTCGAAGATGTACATTATGCCTTCGCTCTGGCGAAAGAGTTTAATCGCGACATCGACTGCCATTGTGATGAAACCGATGATCCACTCTCCCGCTTCACGGAGGTGATGGCGGCGGACACGATGCAACAGGGGTGGCAGGGCCGGGTGACGGCCAGTCATTGCACCGCTATGCATTCCTATGATAATGCTTATGCCTTCAAGCTAATACGCCTGCTGGCACGTGCCCGGGTGAATGTTGTTGCCAATCCATTTGATAATGTCGTCCTGCAAGGTCGCTTTGACACCTATCCCAAGCGTCGCGGCATTACCCGCGTAAAAGAATTGCTCGCAGGCGGAGTCAACGTTGCGCTTGGACACGACTCGATCATGGACCCCTGGTTTCCGCTGGGTAAAGGCGACATGCTCGGAGCCGCCCAATTGGCACTCTACCTGTGTCATATGAGCGGCTATGAGGAGATCAACGATGTGCTTGACCTGATCACCACAAATGCAGCCAGAACCTTGCGTATCCAGGATACATATGGTATCGAGGAGGGCAAACCCGCCGATTTCATCGTGCTCGATGCGCCGTCTGCTTTTGAGGCGCTGCGCCTGGTTCCCTCCCGTTTGTATGTCTTTAAGGGCGGGCGAGAAATAGCCTATACGTCGCCTGCTAGCAGTGTGCTAAAGAGAGGTGGGGATGACGAGGGAAAAGAGGTGACGTATCGTGTGTAAGTGATCAAGCTTGCGCAGGTAGTGTTTGCTTCAGGTCACGCCAAATAAGTTCTGTGTTCAAGAGCCTCGGCCTGGTTGAGAAAATTGAAACTCTGCTTCGTATTATATGGTGGAATATGATACAATTGAGATAGTAAACTCTTGCCTCAGCCTTGAGAAGTTGGTATCATTACTAGCAAGAGAATGCTGGCGAGTTCAAGGAAGAGAACTACTATGCCCAACAAATATGAACGCGAGATCGAAGAAATCCTGCGTAATTTAGAGCGTACAGAGCCTAAGCCAGGCTTGGGGCAGAGATTAGGCGGGCGATTACGCCGCAGATCGGATTCGCGCATGCATATGCCCAAACCGTCTTTTAATTTAGGTGTCACAGAGTGGTGCTTTATTATTGCATGGGGGGCAGCACTCTTTGCCGGTGGCTGGGCTTTTGCACATGATAAAGCAGACCTTGTCACTGGAGCCATCGCCGTTATTGGTGTTGCTTGTCTGGCAATCATGGTTATTTTATCGTTCATGTCACACACCCGCTATCCAACGCAATCTTCGAGGTATGGGAATGTGACATCACTACGACGCAATCCCCTCAGCAGCCTTACAACGCGTTGGAATCTCTTCCTGCTCAAACTTCGCTATCGTCGAAGGAAAGACCAATAATTCTTGACACATAGCTAAAAGGATGCTATAGTGCGCGTGTTGTTAGCGCAGGTAGAGCGCTTTAGCGGGGTGTGGCGCAGTTGGTAGCGCGCATGGTTTGGGACCATGAGGTCCGCGGTTCGAGTCCGCGCACCCCGACCCGAAACAAGTTGCTGCTTCGGGTTAGCTCATGACGCGGGAGTAACTCAGTTGGTAGAGTTCCTGCCTTCCAAGCAGGCTGTCGCGGGTTCGAGTCCCGTCTCCCGCTCCAACTTGTACATCGTCTCTTTGCAGGCCGGCTAGAAGCCGCCTGGCGACAACCGGGCAGCGTTTGGGCAAGCAAGGAGGCGATGTTTTTATGCGCAAAAAGGCGTGCAGCGACATCCTGCCTCTTTTCCTGCATTGCTCCACCAAAAATCTTACCCGCTGTTCGCTATCCCAAGCCATTGCCGCTAGAAAACCTCAAAAGAACTGGCCTCTTTTCCTGGAAATCATCTATCGAAGAGCACCCACTTGTAGAGTAAGATGTTTCGTGAGGCAAGCGATTGTGGGCTGTCTCACCAGAAATGTCGCCCCAACAGCGCTTGACAAGGGAGGGTTCAGTGAGATCAGTATTGAGCTATCAATCAAGGCGGGAATTGGTTCAGCAGATGGCACCCCGCTATCAGGAGGCATCCCGGGCACAAAAAATCGTTCTGCTCGATCAATTCGTTGCCCTCACCGGCTATGTGCGCAAATACGCCATTCAGCTGCTCAATCATCCAGAGGAGCCGAAACCACGAAGCCAGCAGGCACGTCTCCCCCACTACGGGCTAGAAGTCCAACAAGCCCTTCTCCTGGCATGGAAAGCCGGCAATCAAATCTGTGCCAAACGGCTGATCCCTTTCCTGCCCACCCTGAGGTTGCCGAACTGGACATCAACCCGCTGCGTGCCACATCTGCCGGGCTTTACGCCCTTGACGCTCTCGTAATTCTTGAGAGTTGAGTGTGCGGAGCCGTGATTCAGGTCGATAACGACTTCATCTGATATACTTCAGACATCTGCATGCTGTGTCAATTAAATACAGTCCAGGAGGTGATTACCAATGAAGTCTCGCTATAGTTTTCGGGGCAAAATAGACGGTAAGGCGTCGTATGTGTCTCTTCTGAGCTGCACATGCTGTAGAAGAAGACAAAAGCAGTGCTTTCCTATCATGCAAAGCTGAGAGAACACAATCTCCCTTGCCTGCTCAATAAGCTTGAGCAGGGGCTTCAGAGCTGCGAGGATTTGTGATCCGAATAGTATGGAGAGGCCATGAAGCGTAATGTGCTGCTCTCCCAACGAGCAGCCGACGATTACACATACACTGACCGGTTCTTCGGATACCAGTCGGAGAAGAAGGAGTTCAGCGATGGGCATTGACATCAGCCACACGCATACGATCGAAGTTGGCTATGACGAGTTTTGTGGGGCGCTCGCTGCGCGCGATCTGAGGCCGCTCTGGAAGATTGCCAAGCAGCTCATGCCTCACGTTCCATTGCCCACCACCCAGGCCTGGCTCTGGAAGTGGGACGACGTGCTTCCGCTTGCCAAACGCGCTGGCGAGCTGATCACGCTGGAACGGGGGGGCGACCGGCGCGTGCTCGCGCTCGCCAATCCTGGGCTTGGGGGGCTCCCGTTCACCAGCACGACGCTCTGGGGCGCGCTCCAGTACCTTGGACCCCGTGAGTCAGCGCCTGCCCACCGGCATACGCCCAGCGCCATTCGCTTCGTTCTCACCGGCTCAGGGGTCTATACGACGGTCAACGGCGACGCCTGCGATATGGAGCCGGGCGACCTGATCCTCACCCCGAACTGGAACTGGCACGACCACAACAACCAGAGCGACGAGCCGATGGTGTGGTTCGATGGCCTGGACCTGCCGCTGTTGACGATACTGGAGTCCATCTTCTTCGAGAACCACCCGGACCAGCTGCAGCCGGTTGAGGGACACAACCTCTCCGAGCAGGGATTTGGAGGTGTGGGACTGCGTGAGATGGGAGCAAGCTCTCCCGCGGCTCACTCACCACTCCTGCGCTATCGTTGGACGGAGACCGAGCGGACGCTTGAAGCGCTGCACCGGGCTCGCGGCGGTTCCGTGGTCAGTCTGGAGTTTGTGAATCCCCTCACCGGAAGCCCGGCAGTGAGTACCTTTGCCTGCGAGATGCACCGCCTCTATCCCGGGGAGCGCATACCCACCAGACGCAAGACGGGCAGTTCCGTCTACGTTGTTTTTCAGGGCAACGGTCGCTCAGTGATCAACGGCGTGCTCTTCGAATGGGGACCCGGCGATATCTTCGTGGCCCCATCCTGGGCGAGCGTTGACCACGAGGCAAACGTTCGAGCGGATCTGTTCGCCATCAGCGACCGACCGGTCCTGCAGGCGCTGCATCTCTATCAGGAAGAGGAGCTTGCCGAGCACCAGGATATCGCAGATACGTTTGTACCCCTTCAAGGGAAATCGAGCGATTAAATGTGTTCTTCCTATGTTCTGTTCTTCATGCACACGCACATTCTGAGTCTTCTACAAAGGAAAATTGCTCGTGAGGCAAACCTGGAGTTGTCTGTCGCCGAAGTACACAGATTGCACAATGCATGGTCCTAGAGGAGGGGTGCATGGAAAGGTCGTTGAGTTCTCAAGCAAAGCGCGAAGTGACCTTGTTCAAGTTTGGTAGAGCGAGCGAATATGGAGATTGCTGGCATTATGGCTTCTTGATGACGAATCTCTCTTGGTAACCCAATACCCACGAATTGCGCAACGAGCTTTAAAGCCGTGAGATTGTTCGCTCCTGGGGCGCGTTCAGGAGGATTTCCCAGTGCTCGACTTTTGCGAGATGCAACAACCCTAGAGGCGTCCATGGATCGTCCGCGAGTCGGGCCTCGATGGCTTGCTCGCTGTCAGCAGCGATGATGAGCAGGGTTTTCTCCCCCTCGCCAAGTGGACCGCCCAGGACGATGAAGCCGTCGTCTGCCAGGGCGTCCATGAACGCGGCGTGCTCCTCCCATTGCTCCTGCTGGCGCATGGGGCGCCTGGCGTCCCAGTTCTCTCCCCGTTCTCGGAGAACTGCGTAGTAAGTCGTGGATGGTTGAGCCATTGGCATCTCCTTGTCTTTGAAAAGGTCTTCTTCTCTTAATTCTACACTGAAAACAGGACAATTTTCTTCCTCTTTTTCCTTTCTTGACACAGGAACAGCCCTCCCATCTGGTGAGGCATCGGGTGGGAAAGCAAAGAAGCCCTACCGCTCCCCTCAGAGAGGAGAAGCATGCCTTTCCGCAGCCTGTGGGGACCGCGATCCGAGGCAACCTGACAAGGCGTTAAGCCATCGCCAGACCGAGGAAGGCGGCGAAGGCTTCTGGGATGCCGAACAGCTTGATGGTGACCGGGCCAGCCGTTGGAGCGCGGGCATTGCGAGCTAACCGTTCTTGAAAGCTGAGGCGATAATGAGCCAGGAGCTCGATCACAAGCTCACCGAGTTGAAGTTAGGACGCATGCGGCAAGTGTATCCCACTTGGACTCTTCAGGCAGCCCAAGCAAAAAGCTGGTGATCTGAATCCATCCCAGGTCTCCATTTTCCAGCAGGCTGAGGGTGTGGCGGCTGAAGTCAAAGCCGGGACGGGTGAAGGCCTGGGTCAGGCCCACAATTCTCTCCTTTTTCGTTGATGGCACAGCCCTCGCAGAGCTCTGCGAGGGCTGTGCTTCGTTTCGGCTCAGGATTGAAAGTACTCTATCAATACGGGAGCCATTGCCTCATCAGCAACGTTATGCGGCTGACCTGCAATAGTGCGACGATGCGCGTTGGGCAGGGTGTCTGCAACAGCTTGTGCGGCCTGACTGATCCATGGGACGGTCCCACCGTCAATCACCAGCGTCTCAACCGTGGCTTTGGCTATGCGCTCTTTGGGCAACGAGAAGGGGTACATGAGGGTGGCATCGTAGACGAGCGTAGGTGCAAATGCCTCTTGAGCTGCCCAGAACGGCGATTGTCGCATGGGAGCCATGAATTCGGCAGGCATCCCCACAGCCTTCGTCAAGAAGAGTTCGATCATGTCGCCTTTGCGCCCCTCACGCAACAGCTGAGCAAGCTGTTCTTTGTAGTCCTGCGGTATGGGAGGCCGACTGCCTTCCAGGATGTATGGGGGCTCCCACACCGCGAGCTTCTTCATTTTGGGAGAGAGCCCGCGAGCTGCTGCCTCCATGGACAGGACACCCAGGCCAGACGTACCATAGACAAACGCTGATCCACCAGCCTCGGTGATGAGGGCATCGAGATCTTCGACCTCGCGCTCGACCGCATAGGGGGCCGTAAACCCACTCTCGCCATGACCTCGCCGGTCTATGTTGTAGACCGTGAAGTGCTTTGCCAGAAGGGCGGCCAGTCCCGCCTGCTGATGGTGGTCGCCAAGCACGCCGCCCACAACGACAAGTGCTGGTCCCTGGCCGGACTGCTCGTATGCGATGATGGTGCCATCTTTTGAAGTCACATGTTGCATAACATTCTCCTTTTCCATTACTGTCTGTTTTGGTGAGCTTGTCGCAGCTCTTCCTGCGCAGAAGCTCGTTGGTAGATGAGATGGATCGCGCCGCTCTCGAAGGATATCGTGCCCACCAGGGTCAGCGCGAGCTCCTCAGACATCTCCCCAAAGAGCGGCATTCCGCTCCCCAGGAGAATCGGATGAATCGTCAGGTTGTACTCGTCGATGAGCCCTCTTTGCGAAAGGGACTGGCAAAGCCGTGCGCCCCCGGTCACGTAGATGTCGCGGCCAGGCTCGCGTTTCAGGCGCGCGATCTCTTCGGCCACATCGGCGCGAGCCAGGCGGCAATGGCTCCATTCCAGGGCTCCTAGCCGACGGGAGAACACGATCTTGGCGTGGCTATTCATCAAGGTTGCCATCTCACCGGTCTGCGTTGGCCAGAAAGCGGCCTGTTCCAGATAGGTGGTATGGCCGATCAGGATGGTGTCGATCTCGCGCAGGAAGGCGGTGGTCCACGCCTGCTGGGCAGGGGTTATGGTGCGGAAAAACCAATCGAGTGTTCCGTTTGGCCTGGCCATGTACCCATCCAGCGAGACATTGATGGCGAGGCGGACTTTTCTCATGTTTCTGCTCCTTTTCTGGGGAAAATACTGGTGCTCCGAGCTTTCGCCTCGCACCTCTCCTAGACCTCATCAGCTCTCGTCTGGCGGCGTTTCGCTGCGTTCGAGCGAGAGGAGCCTCAAGCTCAAACGATCAATCTTTTGAAGCATTCCATAGAGGGCAGCCTGATCGGGAAGCGTGCCGGAAAGCCACGAGGGATCCAGATGTCCTTTGATGTGGATCGAAACGTGCACTGGTACGCCTGCCTTTCCGAGGCTCAGATGTGCTCTGCCAAAGGTCGTTGAGAAGAGTATAACAGGCAAGCGGGAGAACAGACATCACCTGTGTTCGTGATTGGACGGGTGATTTTGCAAGGGGCCTTAAGACACCTCCGAGAAATGTTGGGTACCCAACCGGCATGAACGCGCCTGTCAGACATGCGGCTAGAGGAGGTGCAACCGCGCCGTCACTGCGATGGCTTCGGCGCGCCGACTGACACCTAGCTTGCGATAGATACTGCTGACCTGGGTCTTAATCGTATTGGGGGAAACCACCAGCGCCTGCGCCATCTCAGCATAGGTCTGCCCTGCAACCAGCAGACGCAACACTCGGTGCTCTTGCTGAGAGAGTGGTTCGCTGAGCGTGCATGGGACGGCACTGTGCGCTGGCTGAGGCAGCGTCTGGTACGCTGGGGCAGGAGAGGCATCTCTTCCCTCTGTAAGCTTGCATTCCTCCTGCTCAAAAGCCGCCAGCAAGCGCGCAACGTAGGGCCTGGAAAAAGAAATCGTCAGAAGATCAGCGTCATCACCTTGTGATGCTTCCAGGAGCGTCTGGAGCACCTGTTTCATGGGTTCACCAGCATCCAGATACACACGGATAGAGCCCTCTAGCTCGGTCAGCGCAAGCAAGCGAGTCGCGACGCGCACTGCTTGTTCTCTCTTGTCCGCATAGCGTAGGGCCACCACAGACAGTGCCATCCATTCGAGCGCTGTTGGGATATCTCCTGGCCGATCAAGATGCTGGCTCCAGCCCTGAAGTTGCTCAACCGCCAGGGCATACTGCTGCTGGGCTAGCAAGACCCGCACCCGCATCAGCACCTCCTCTGTGCGCAGGGGGCTCGAGACATTCGGGGAGAGCATCGTCTGTGCCGCCCACACCGACGCCTCGACCAGGTTGCCTTGAGCCAGCCATACAGACAGGCGGGTATCTATCACCCAGCGCGCATGGGTAGCAGATCCCTCCTGCTCAACCAGGGCTTCGAGCTGGTGCAGCGCCTCCTGCGCGGTCTGCAGATCCCCGCGTGCCAACCCGAGCCTGGCCTGTGCTCTCCTCCCAAGAACCAGCAGCTCCGCCTGGTGCCAGTCCTGCGCGCCCCGCAGCGAACGCTGCAGCCAGTCCGCGGCCTCCTCCAGCCGATTGCGAGCGTAGCTGATGGTGAAGAGAGAATACTGCAGATAGCCTGACCAGGTGGTGCGCCCCCCGGTCTGCTCAATCAGAGCGAGGGCCTCCAGACATTCCTGGCGCGCCAGGTGCAACTGTCCAGCTTGTATATAGGCATCAGCCAGCCAGGTTCTGACGCGGACCCTCACCAGCGGATCTCCTGCCTCCATCATCTGCTTCGCTGAAAGCAGCCTGGGCACCAGCAGAGCACCTTCTTGCTGGAGCAGCGAGGTCAGCCAGAAGGTGAAGGAGAGCGGGATCATGTTCCAGCTCGCCTCTTCATCGGGGGGCAGCGCTTCGATCTCAAGAGCGAGATGCCGCAGGCGCTCCTGATCGCCATGCTTGAGGAGGCCTCTCGCCTCGATCAAAGCGCGCAGCAAGCGCAAACGCCGCTCGATCAACGCTACCTCGGCGCCGGAGAGTGCCGGTTCCTGCCGGCAGCGCAGGA
>WNEZ01003196.1_pt1 | contig 50238 bp, 25 predicted proteins | sample 5400521 | NCBI WGS metagenome assembly WNEZ01 (sample SAMN13153339, study PRJNA577476) | soil metagenome | isolation source: 120 cm saprolite under Douglas fir tree site 2 hole 1 replicate 1 | place: USA:California | collected 2015-04-18
CCTCCAGTAAAGGCCGGTCCAGCAACGGCCGCAATATCTCGGCACAGCGCTGCAGGGCGTTGCGGAACACCGGCTCCGTCTCGTACAACTGTCGCCCCATGCCCGCATATTGCGAGCCCTGCCCCGTGAACAGAAAGGCGATTTTGGCGGAAGTGCCCGCCGCCTTTCCGGTGCTGAGGCCGGGTTCCCTTCGGCCATCGCGAAAGGCCGCCAAAAGCTGCGACCCGTGCGACGGGGAGGTTGCCACGACGCTCATGCGATGTTTGAAGTGGGTTCTGCCGAGATTCGCGCCGGCACAAGCCATCGCGAAGTCGTCTTCGGAGCAGGTAGCCAGAAAACGCTCGTACGACGAAGCGAGTTGTGTCAGCGCCGCGTTGCTCTTTGCCGACAAGGTCAACAAACGATAGGGCAAGTCGGGCTCTGGCTGTTCCGCTTCGAGCGGCGGGCTTTCCTCCAAGACCAGGTGCGCGTTGGTTCCAGCAAAGCCGAACGCACTCACCCCGCCGATACGACGCTTCCCTTTCGCCGGCCACGGCTCAAGACCGGTGGCCACTCGCACCGGCAACTCATCCCAAGGGATGTTTCGATTCGGCCGGTCAAAATGCAAGCTGGGCGGGATCTGCCGGTTCTCTAAACAAAGCGCCAGCTTAATGACGCCGGCGATTCCGGCAGCCGCCTCCAGATGGCCGATATTGCTTTTCACAGTGCCTATGATCAGAGGATCAGCATGCGAACGGTGTTTAGCGAACACAGCGCCCAAGGCATTGACCTCGATCGGATCTCCCAGGGCGGTTCCGGTTCCATGAGCTTCCACATAGTCGACGCGCGCCGGCTCGACGCCGCCGCACTTCAGCGCTTGCAGGATTAAGGCCTGTTGGGCAGGCCCATTGGGGACGGTCAGTCCGCCACTGGGGCCGTCTTGATTCACCGCCGAACCGCGAATCAAAGCGACGATGCGATCATGGTTTGCGATGGCGTCGGAAAGACGCTTGAGAATGACCACACCGCAACCTTCACCGCGCCCATAGCCATCCGCCGCATCCGAGAACGTCTTACAGCGGCCATCCGGTGCCAACATTCGCGCTCGGCTGAAGACGATACTGCTGTCGGGCGCGAGGATCAGGTTTACGCCGGCCGCCATGGCCATTCCACATTCCCGGTTGCGCAGGCTTTGGCAGGCGAGATGGACGGCGACCAAGGAAGAAGAACAAGCGGTCTCGACCGCTACACAGGGCCCTTTCAGGCCGTAGGTATAGGATAGCCGTCCGGCCGCGCCGCTCAACGAATTGCCGGTGCCATAATAGGCGTCGGTCTTCTCCGGGTCGGCGAACCTTCGAATATTAGTCGCATTGTCGAGCATGCTGATGCCGAGGAACACACCGGTGTCGCTCCCGAACAGGCGATCCGCCGGCAACTGCGCGTACTCGATCGCTTCCCAGCTGGTTTCCAACAGCAAGCGCTGTTGTGGGTCAAGGCTCATCGCTTCGCGAGGGGAGATACCGAAGAAACTTGCGTCGAAGTCTTCGACCGGGCCCAGGAATCCTCCGGAGCGGACATAGAGCTTGTCTGGCACTGAAGGATCGGGATCGTAAAACTGATCGATGGGCCAGCGGTAAGCCGGAACCTCGGCGATCGCGTCCACACCACCACAAAGCAATTTCCAGTACGCAGCCGGGGACTGCACACCGCCAGGAAACCGGCAGCCCAAACCCACGATGGCGATCGGCTCGAACTCGGGTTGTTCTCGGGCGATCGGCGAGTCGAGTTCCCGACGATCGCTGTGGATAATGGGCACCGCTTCGGGAGTTTCGCCCGCGGCCTTCTGGGGAGATGTGCTATCGAAAAACTGCTGGCCGAGCACCTCCGTGGCCAGATAGGCCTGGAGATCGGCAAGAGTGCCGTGGTCGAAGATAAGGGTAGCGCGCAGGGACGTTCCCAATCCCGATTCGAGCAGGTTTCTCAATTCGAGGGCGGCCAAGGAGTCCAGACCCAGATCGAAAAGCCTCTGGTGCGGCTCAATGGCTTCGGGCGGCACGCCGAGAATCCTGGCTGCCTGCCCTCGAAGGTAGGCAGCTAACAACTCCTGACGCTCGTTCTCTGGCGCGGCACGGAGCTGCGCAAGAAAAATGGGACTGGCTGTAGAAACCTCACGTGGCCGGACCAGTTCTTCCAGTAGCGGGATGCGGTGTCCAATCGCGCGGCCGATCGTTTGCCAGTCCGCGCGCAGGACAACCACCTGCGAGTGGTTGCGGCATGAGAATCGTTCCAGCAAGCTCAGGCCTCGGGCGTTTTCGATGAGGCCGAAGCCCAAGGCTGCGAGCCGCGAGAGGTCAGCGCTACGGGCGGCCATGCCGGGGCCCGCCCATGCTCCCCAGTTGATGGTCAGAGCGGGAAGCCCAAGACTACGGCGATAATGAGCCAAGGCATCCATGAAGGCATTCGCGGCGGCATAGCTTCCCTGGCCTGGAGCGCCGAGAATGGAACTGGCCGACGAGAAACATACGAAAAAGTCGACCCGCCGGTCGCGGGTTAGTTCGTGAAGGTTCCAGGCGCCGACCATTTTCGGAGCCATCACTCGCGCGAAGCGGGCTACGGACTGTTGCAACAAAATTCCGTCGTCCAGTGTGCCGGCGGCGTGGACCACACCCTTCAACGGCGGCCACTTGCTGTCGAGCGACTGAGCGATGACGGCAACGCCCATCGGGTCGGCAACATCGGCTCGCAAGAGCTCAACTCGAGCGCCGGTCTTCCCCATGTGTTTCAGCCAGTTCGCCGCGGACGTATCAGGTTCGCTGCGCCCGATCAGGAGCAGGTGCGATGCGCCGCGCTCGATGAGGCGCTCAGCAACCTGCCTGCCCAAGGCGCCCAATCCGCCGGTGATCAGATACGTTGCGTCCGTCCGAATCTGGAAGGTTTTCTGTTCTCGCAACCACAGCACGACCTTGCCGATGTGCCTGGCCTGAGCCATGAAACGGAAGGCGGCCTGGGCATCCTCAACCGGAAACAGATGGTGCGGGAGAGGCTGGGTGTCGTGGCGATGCAACTCGCGCTCGATCTCAGCCAGCAACGCCGGATCGCGGGCAGCGACCTCGCCCAAATCGAAATGGAAATACTTCATGTCCGGGCGTTCTCGCTGGACGCGTTCCTGGCTCCACGTATCACGGTTGCCCAACTCGATGAATCGTCCTCCCTCGGCCAGAATCTCGAAGGTCTTGTCGACGAAGCGACCCGCCAGGCTGTTCAGGGCCACGTCCACACCCCGGCCGTTGGTTTGCGACGCGATCTCGGCGGCGAAGTCCAGCGTGCGAGAACTCATGATGTTCTTGACGCCGGCCGCGCGCAGAAATTCCCATTTGGGTTCGCTGGCAGTCGCAAAAATCTCCGCTCCCAGCCGTTGGGCGAGTCGCACCGCAGCCAAACCGACACCACCGGACGCCGCATGAATAAGGACACGTTCGCCCGGCCCCACGCTGGCCAGGTTTACCAGGGCGTGATAGGCGGTTAGGAATGCGATCGGCATCGTCGCCGCTTCGGCAAAGCTCATGCCCGCCGGCTTGGGAATAACGCAGCGCGCGGGCACCGTCACGTGGCTCGAAATGCAACCGGGCGCCATGACCACTACAACCGCATCGCCCGGCTTCAGGTGACGAACTGCATCACCCACCGCGCAAATCACGCCCGCACATTCGCTACCCAGCGGCGGGTCGGGAACGGAAGGCGCCTCGACTGTTCCGATCCGGCCGAGCGTAAAGAGCACGTCCTTGAAGTTGAGCCCAGCCGTCCAGACCTCGACCTCCACTTCGTCCGGACCAGGCTCGCGACGTTTGGCTGGAACCAAAGTCAGGAACTCCGGCGAACCATAATCGCTGAGGCTGAGGCGAAATGGTTCCGGCGGGCGCTTCAGGAGATTCTGCTCGGCGATGGGCGTGAGGCGGGCAACATAGCGCGTCCTGCGCCGGTAGGCGATCTCATCCTCGCCGTCGGCGCGTTGCAGCTCAGCAAGAACTGATTCAGCGTCGTCTTCGCCGGGACCGAGGTCGATCCGCACACAGGCGAATTCCGGGTGCTCGTGAGCCAGCACACGAGCCATCCCCCACAGCGGCGCTGCACCCGGCTGGCGGACCGCATCCGGACCGACGGCCTGAGTTTCGCGGGTGACGACCCATAACTGCGGCACGCGTTCCAGGTTCATGCCGACGGATGCGCGAACCAAATGCAGCAGACCGTCGCAGCCGCTCACCTGCTCCCGCTCCAAGGAGTGGAGCGTGATCTCTCCGGCCGATTCCAGACTCCACAGGTAAATTACTCCACGCGGGACGGCGCCAGTACCCACGCAGTCTTTCAACAGGCGGAGGAAATCATCCGGGTTGGCGGGATTCACCTCATAGGCGCCTTCGGCTCGTGCACCAAATGCTGAGCCTGGAAAAACCTGGATGCAGGTGTCACCTCGGGCCGTAAGGAGATCGGCCAGCTTTGCGCCGCTGTTGCGGCGGTCCATAAATATCAGCCATCGCGCCCGTGCTTTCGGAGAGGGCCGTTGGGGCGGGAGGGCTTTGGGCCGCCAAGCAACCTGATAACAGTCATCACTGGACTTCAACTGCCGCTCCGACGACCAGGATTGGGCCGAGATTCTGGCAAATCGTACGCGCTCGATTTCGGCGACCTGACGGCCGCTTTCGTCGTACACCTGCAAGCTCACCTTGGGGTCGGCGCCGCGGACATCCGGAGTTCGCCGGGCATGTACCCACACATCGACACCAGTATGTCCAACGACGCTCAACCGCCCGACGCTGACAGGTACCCAGATCTCGTTGTTCGCTTCGGTTTCTCCCAGAGCGATCGCCGCGAGTTGCAGGCAACCGTCCAACAACACGGGATGAAACCTGTAGGGAGCCTCCTCCTCCGACAGCACGACGTCGGGCAAGCAGATCCTACCCAGGGCCTCTGCATCACTTCGCCAAAGATCAGTCAGCGTCTGAAAACATCGTCCATACTGGGAACCCTTCAGGCTGCAATAACGGTAGAAATTTTCGACAGAAACTGACTCGGAAAACGATGATTGCAACTGCGCCAGATCAATAGATCTTTCGCCGCCGAGTGGCTGGCCACTGGCTAGCTTGCCCTCCGCGTGCATCGTCCAGTTCGTTCTATCGTGCGCCGGACCTGAATCGCGGGTATAGATGCGAAAAGTAAAACCGCCATCAGGCACCGGGGTTAAAACGGTTTGCAGCACCTTGTTCCTATGGGCGGTCAGGAAGAGCGGCTCAAAAAGGGTGCTGTCCTCGATTACACTCGCACTGCCAGGGAATTGGAGAGCGGCGGCACCGAGCGCAGTTTCCCAGTAGAATGCGGCCGGAAAGACAACGCTTCCATCGATCCTGTGATCGCGAAGGAACGCCGACGTCTGCAAGCCGACGTGCGACTCGAAACACCGTGTATCGCTTACGGCTACCTCGAGCGGCCGCCCGAGCAGGGGATGGTCGGTGGGTTCGACGTGGCCGGAACTGGCAATCGCACGCCGCATTCTGGTCGCTGGCTCGACCCAGCAACGCTGACGCTGGAAGGGATACGTGGGTAGTGGAAGTCGGCCGCGGGGAACGCCCTTTTCGAGGGCCGGCCAATCGACGTTGACTCCGTTCCCGTAGAGCTTGCTCAACATCAACAGAACTTGCTGCTCTTCCGATTCGGATGGGTCCAAGCCATTGAGCCAGAGGGAGGGCGGTTCCAGCGCGCCGATAGACTTGTCCTGCAGTGATCCGGGGCCGATCTCCAGGAAGACTTCATATCCCAGGTTCTGAAGGGTTCGGACGCCCGCGTCGAATTGAGGCGTGGCGTTACCTCGCGCCAACCAATAGCCGGATTCAGTGATCTCTTGTTCGGCAGGCGCGCCCGTTTTACTGTCCACAAGAACGATCTGGGGAGACTTGAGGTGGAGGCCGCGGGTCGTCGTCCTCAGCCCAGCGACGAGATTGAGCCCCTCCTCCAGGCTGAAGACATCGGCCACACAGGCCGCTGCCAGTTCCCCGACTCCGGAGCCCAGAACTGCACCTGGTCTGATCCCCAAGGACTGCCACCAGCGCGCCAGACCGTATTCCAGCGCAAACACGGCGGCGCGGCTTCGGCGGGGATCGGGATTGTCGTCCCGGCGTCCGTTCCCATCGGAGGCCAGTGGACCGCCCAGCCGGCCTCGCAGCAGGCGGTTACATTCGTCAACACACGCACGCAAGACTGGCAGCGTGCGATAAAGCTCGCGACCCATTCGCGGATGGTGGGGCCCATCGGCGAAAACGAAAGCTACCGGAGGTGGATACGACCGAGTCTGGACTTGACCGCCACCACTCGGGCGATCGGCGGTTTCGGCTCGTTCACGGAAATGGGTCAATTGGTCGCGCAACGAGCAGCTATCTTCGCCCACCACAGCCAGCCGATGGTCAAAATGGGCCCGTCGGACACTGGCCGTAAAGCACACGTCGGACAGACGGTCTTCGCCGTGGGCCCCGAGGTAGATTTCGTATTGCCTTGCCATTTCGCCAAGCGCCTTCTGCGACTTTGCGGAGAGAGCGAGGATGTGGTGGCTGCGCTCCTGATCTGGAGTCTCTCGTACAACCGGGGGCGCTTCTTCCAGAATGACGTGTGCGTTCGTGCCCCCCATGCCAAAAGAACTGACGCCCGCGCGCCGGGGGATGCCGTCGACGCGCCATGGAACAAGTTTGGTGTTGACATAGAACGGGCTGTTCTCAAAATCGATGGCTGGGTTCGGTTCCGCAAAATTGATAGTGGGTGGCAGCAGTTTGTGCTGCAGCGCCAGCACGGTTTTGATCAAGCTCGCGATACCGGCCGCGGCTTGCAGATGTCCCACATTGCTCTTGACCGATCCGACGGCACAAAAACCTTTCCTGAGGGTGTTCTTTCGAAAGACCTTGGTCAGGGCTGCGATCTCGATGGGATCACCCAGCCGGGTACCCGTTCCGTGCGCCTCCACATAGGTGATGGTTTCGGCCGGAACCTCCGCACGAGCGAGCGCGGTAGCTATGACCTCTGCCTGTGCCGTCTCGTTCGGAGCTGTATAGCCGACCTTGGTGATACCGTCATTGTTGACCGCCGTATCCTTGATCACCGCCAGGATATGATCTCGGTCGGCCTGCGCATCCTCCAAGCGTTTCAAAGCAACCACGCCTACACCGCTGCCGAAAACGGTGCCGGCAGCATTGGCATCGAACGCGCGGCAGTGTCCGTCGGGCGAGAGGATATTGCCCTCTTCGTAGAAATAGCCGGTTTTCTGTGGCACCAGTACGGTTACGCCGCCGGCCAGCGCGAGATCGCACTGATAATCCCGAAGGCTGTCGCATGCCATGCAAACCGCTACGAGAGAGGTGGAACAGGCTGTCTGCACCGCCACGCTCGGACCTCGCAGGTCTAATGCGTAGGACGTGCGAGTCGTCAGGTAGTCCTTGTCGTTCGAAATCAGGTTCTGTAATGGATGAACTACGTTTGAGAAGTCGACATGGTGGCACAGATTGGCCATCAGGTATTGGCTCAGGGCAGAGCCGGCGAAGACGCCGACGCGCGGGCAACATGGACCAGGAGCGTAGCCGGCCATTTCGAGCGCTTCCCAGGCACATTCCATGAACAGGCGGTGCTGCGGGTCAATCAGCTCGGCTTCTTTGGCACTTAGTCCAAAAAAGACAGGATCAAACCACTCGATGCCTTCTAGGAGATAGCCGGTCTTCACGTAGTTGGGCCGGCTTAGCAGCGCAGGATCCAGGCTGAACCGGCTGATCGTCTCAAGCAGCTCCTCGTCAGAAAACCAGCTGCTGGACTCCACGCCGTTCGACAGGTTCGCCCAGAAGGCGTCCAGGTCGGCGGCCCCCGGCAGGCGGCCGCTCATTCCGATGATCGCGATGCCTTCGAGTGCGCTCTTGGTTTCCATCGGGCCACTCTTGTTCAAGGTCCGAATCTCCCGCGGAAAGCTGCTTTGCTAAGCGAAGCTCCGGACTGCATTCGATTCGGTTGCCGGCCGCCCACATTGGGCGGCAGGTGGCTGCAGGGAAGGACGTAAGTCTCTCACAATCCCCGGATCAAAGTGGATAATAAAATCAAATATTTTAGCGGCTTCCCGATCACGCTCCTGCAGTTGAGAACGAGCGTATTCCCTGACGCAGCATGGACGGCTCCGCGACAGCCCCAATGAGCGCTCGGTTCTATGCAGGAGTTAGAAGCAGGGTGTGCGGTTCCAAAGACCGGATTCTTCGGGACGGTGATTGCTACCGGTCAATAGGCCCGCAAAAACTTGAACGCGTTCGCTGCGGCCGTTGTATCATGCTGGCCCTGACAAGAGTTTCTGCACTTCCAGCGCATGTCCTCAATGCGTGCTCTCCGGTATTGCGTGCCGAACAGCCGATTTGTCGACACGGTTGGAGTGCACGAACAACCGAAGGTCCGTCATCATGAAGTCCGAATCTCCTCCGAGGGCCTTGCAGTCGGTAGCACCCGAATTGGTGCCACACCTGGATGAGCGCGAAGATCAATACCCCCTGTCGGCAATGCAGTATGCAACGTTGTTGCACAGCATCGTTGCTCCTGAGGATGGCGTTTACCTTCAGCAAAAGGTCCTGACCCTGCACGAGAGTCTTGACGTACCCGCGTTCGAACAGGCATTGCTGGACGTCGTCGGCAGGCACCCGGTACTGCGCACCGCTTTTCTCCTCGACTCTCCGGGCCGGACCACGCAAGTTGTGCGCCGCGTCGGGCGGGTGACCCTGGACAAGGTCGATTGGCGCACTTTGGCGCCCGACGTACAGCAAGACCATCTTCGCTCGTTTTTGACGGCGGACAAACGAAAACCGTTCGACTTCGAGGAAGGCCCGCCGATGCGGTTCAGCCTCTTCCGCACGGGCGATACGAAGTACGAATTCGTCTGGTCATCCCATCATGCGCTGATGGACGGCAGGTCTTATCTGATCCTGCTGATCGAGTTGTTCGAACTCTACGAAGGCCGTGTTGCAAGCCACCCTGTCATACTTCCGCGGCGCCGTCCTTTTGCGGACTACATCCGTTGGCTGGAGAAACAGGACAGCGTTCGCGCGGAATCATTTTGGCGTGAACGGTTGGCCGGCATCACCGGCCCAACATCGCTGGGCAGCGACTCGCAGCGACAGATTGGTGTCGGAGAAATGACTTTCGCGGAGAGGAACATGGAGTTAGCCGAGGACGTCACCTCGACCATGGTAGCTCTGGCTCAGAGGCATCACGTCACGGTGAACAGCTTCATCCAGGGCGGGTGGGCGCTCGTGTGCAATCGAGCCAGTGGACGGGAGGATGTGCTGTTCGGAGTGACAAAGTCGTGCCGCGCCTCGCTCGAGGGTGGGCAGGACGTGGTCGGATTGTGCATCAACACTATTCCATTTCGCGCCCGAGTTGACCCTGAACTGACCGTGATTGAATTCGCGAAACAGCTGCGCGCACAACAAATCGCGGTGCGCGGCTTTGAGCACACCGCGCTGCCGCTCATCCACCAGTGGAGCGAGATCCCGCCCCAGCACTCTTTCTTCGATAGTGTCATCGTGTTTGAGAATTCCCTGGTCAACACTCGCCTGCGTGCCTACGGCGGCGCCTGGGCGCATCGAGAGTTTCGACTCGAGGAGCGGACCCACTACCCACTGACTCTCAGCGCCTATCTGGACTGCCAGATGATCTTAAAGCTCGGTTACGACCGGCGCCGATTTACAGACACGAGCGCGGACAAGATCTTTCACTACTTTCAGAGCGTACTCGCTACGATGGTCACAAGGCCGGAATCCAAGGTCGAAGAAGTCCTGCGATTGGCGGAGCCCAATGACCCGCCGCCGGAATGGCGGTCCCGAGAAAACCGCCCCGGATATCAATGGATCGAGTCCGAGCACGATCGTCCGAACCGCGTCACGGAAATCTGCGAGGCGATCCGGCCGCACGAGAGTTTTTGGGCCGACCGCCTCTCTGGGCTGGAGGTCATGGATTTGTCCTTTCTTGACCAGCGCCCGGACGCCCCTGGAAGTCATGCCGAAGGAAAAAGCTATTTCGAAGTGCGCCTTCCGATTCCCGCGGCGCTACCGGTCCCTCAAACTGACCAGCATGCATATGATTCACGGCATGAATGGCTCCTGACAGTTTTTCTCGCGTTCCTAACTCGGGTCGGCGGTGGAGGCGGCGATGTCGACCTTCGATGGCGCGCACAGTTAGAAATCGATGACGAGCTCGACGGGCGGTTCGCTGCCTACGTACCTTTCCGCACGCCGGCGGTGGGGGCAGAGTGCTCCATCGAGCAATTCTACGGAGCGGTGACCCGGCAGCTACAAGCTCTTGCCGAGCGAAAGACTTACTTGCGTGATGTGTGGGTCCGGTACCCGGAACTTCGGGCGCGAGGTTTCTCAGAAGGCGGATTGCCCATCGCCATTGAACTAGTCGAGGAACTCGACTCGCACTGCCAGCCGCGGCCAGGCACGGTGCTGCACCTACAGATCCCGTGTCACGGAGAGGAATGCCGTTGGATGGTGGCCGAAAGCCGGGGAGACCGCCGAGTGGAACGACACCATGGAGGAGTATCCGCGCGATCGTTGTGCGCACCAGCTCTTTGTGGAACAGGCACGCCACCGGTCGGACGCTCCGGCCGTGCTCTTCGAGGGCCGCACTCTGACCTACGGTGAGCTCGACCGTAGCTCTTCGCGACTCGCGGCTTTTCTCTCCCACCAGGGGATCGGCCCCGGGTCGCTGGTCGGTCTCTACATGAATCGTTCCCTGCACATGATGATTAGTCTGCTAGGAATTATGAAAGCGGGGGCAGCGTACGTGCCGATGGATCCCGCTTATCCGCCAGAGCGCATGGCTTACATGCTCGCAGATAGCGGCGTACGCCTGCTACTTACGCAATCGGACTTGAAGGGGAAGGTACAAAATTGCGGGACGGCGGTCGTGGCGCTCGACGAAAGCTGGCATGCAATCGCGGCTGCCCATGACGAAGAGCCGGTCGACCGCGCCGCTCCCGAGGGTCTCGCTTATGTGATCTACACGTCCGGCTCGACCGGACGTCCCAAGGGCGTGCAGGTAGGGCACCGCGCATTGACGAATCTGCTTTCTTCGATGGCAAGGACGCCGGGCTTCACCCCGCGTGACAAGCTGCTGGCAGTAACCACCATCTGCTTTGATATCGCAGCGCTGGAGCTCTACCTGCCACTCATCAGCGGCGGAGTGGTGGAACTGGCGACAACTCGCGCCGCCAGCGATGGCTTTGAGCTGCGCAAATGCATGGAACTGAGCCGTCCGACCGTGATGCAAGCGACGCCGGCAACGTGGAAGATGTTGAGAACGGCGGGATGGACCGGAGATACGAACCTCAAGATCCTTTGCGGCGGCGAGGCGCTACCACGCGACCTCGCCAATGAACTCGTTCCACTCGCCGGGGAGGTGTGGAATCTATACGGCCCGACCGAAACCACGATCTGGTCATCGGTCAGCCTCGTCACAGCGGAGGGCAAGGTTACGATCGGCCGGCCCATTGCCAACACCCAGTTCTATGTACTCGACCAGCGATTGCAGCCCGTCCTTCCGGGAGTTCCCGGCGAACTTTATATCGCGGGCGAGGGCGTGGCTGCCGGGTACTTTCATCAGCCCGAGTTAACGCAAGAGCGATTCCTCCCTTGTCCCTTCGGGAAAGAGGGTGCCGTCATGTACCGAACCGGCGACATTGTCCGCTTCCTGCGTGATGGCCAGGTGGAATATCTTCATCGAGCCGATCGACAAATAAAACTACATGGCTACCGCATCGAACTCGGCGAGATTGAGCACGCCTTGCGCAAACACTCCTCCGTGCGCGAAGCCATCGTCCTGCTTCGAGAGGACGCTCCCGGTGACGGGCGGCTGGTTGCTTATGTAGTTTCGGCCCAGCGGCGTGGCGATGTGGACTCCGCCGAACTTCGGCGGCATCTCCAAACGAGTTTGCCCGATTACTTCGTGCCCACAATATTCATGACGGTGGAGCGCATCCCGCTTACGCCCAACGGTAAGGTAGACCAAAAAGCCCTGCCTTTGCCGTCCCCGAACGTCGAATTCACCGGTGACCGCGAACGGTCGGCGCCCAGCGGCGAGCTGGAACGGTGCATCGCCACGATCTGGTGCAGCGTGCTCGGCTACGAATGTGTCGAGCTTAACGATAGTTTCTTCGAAGTGGGTGGGAACTCGTTGCTCCTGATGGAAGTCGTCAAGCGGCTACGCACTGAACTGCGAAAGCCCGTTACCACAGTCGAAATGCTCGCCCACCCGACGGTTCGGATGATGGCGCAGCATCTCACGGGAGATTGCGAAGGAAGTGTCACCCAACCCAGCGAACGAATCGAGTATGAAAACGGACCCATAGGAGAACTGCGACGGAAGCGCTTGAACCCCCCGCGACTGGTCCAGCCGTGAGCGTCTGAGCCGACCATCCCTTCAGGCAGCCGTTGCTTTTCCAGGACCATGCCGGGATCCGAGGCTGGTGATCAAGTTCGTTGCAAATGCGCGAATTGTGTAGTGGTCCACGAACCCGGACGGGGAAACCGCATGGTCCATTTCAGTGGTTAATCTGGCGGCAATTTCGATCAAGATCAGCGAATCGATGCCGAAATCGAAAAGGTTGGTGTCGGCGTCCGGCATCACGCTTGTGCCCGTCCCAAGCACGCGCGCAATCTCCGTCTGAATAAAATCGATCACGAGTTGCACCCTCAGGTTGCCGGGTGCCGCGTCGACACGCCGCTGCAGCTTGGGCGAAGGTGCAGGAGAAGCCGTGTCCGCGCGGTCTGCGGGATCGACCCAGTAGCGCCGGCGCTCGAACGGACGCGCTGGTAGCGGCACACGCCCGCGGCGCTCATCGGAATACAGAGCGCGCCAGTTTATTTCAACCCCGTTCGTCCACAGCTGGCCGACGCTTCGCAACAGCGCTTCAAGGCCCGATCCGGCCGCCTTGTCGCCTTCCGGCTCGATGGCGAGTGGGATCTGCCCAGTGCCGTCCAGTAATCGCGCAACGCAGGCATCGGGGTCCATCCCCATCGCCGGCACGCTCGCCCAAGTGGCTGGATAGGTCGCTTCTCCGGCGTCAATCCAGCGGCCCGCGGAGTTCGACCAAAGCGGAAACTCAAGGACTGCTGGCGAGAAATCGCGCGCAGGCCGCCCCCTCCTCCAGCTGCGCGCGACGTCGAGGGCGACTGCGATCGGAAAACATCCGGCCAGACATGCTGCGACGAGCTCCCCGGCACCGAATCCGATGAGGGCGCTCGGACGCACATTCCACGACCTCCAGACTTCCGCGAGCGCGTACTGTCCGATCAAGGATGCGATCGAATCTTCCTTTCGGAGGAGCGCAGCGGCGTCGCCGGCAGCTTCGGCGCCCAGCGCGACCACCACGTTGTCAACCGCTTTGCGGAACGCCGGCAGCATGTCATAGAGCTCGGCAGCGCGGGTTCCATGGTCGAGCAGGCAATCGTTGAAGACGAACACTACTTTGCAGGGCTCGTTCTTCACCGACCCTTTCAGCACGCGATCTTGATCGCCGAGCGTCAGGGTAAGGGCCGCGTCGCGATGATCCCGACACGTGAGTGCAAGCCGGTACGCGTAAGGCCGGCGTCCCAGCGACAGAGTGTAGGCCACATCCGCAAGATCGAATTCAGAGTGCTGTCTAAGATAACGTGCCAGCTCATTGGCCGTTGTCTCAAGCATCTTTGGCGATCGCGCTGAGACGACCAGCAACTGGCTATCTCGCTTCGAGGGCGAGGGGTGACGCGCCGCGGACTCTTCCAAAACAACGTGAGCGTTGGTGCCACCGATGCCAAAGGAACTCACTCCCGCTCGCCTCGGGAACCCATTGGCCTCCCACTTGGTGAGCGCAGTGTTGACGTAGAACGGACTGCCTTCCAGACCAATCTCCGGGTTGGGCTCCTTGAAGTGGAGGCTGGGTACCAGGCACTTATGGTGGAGCATGAGGCAGGTCTTGATGAGTCCGGCCATTCCCGCGGCCGCGTCGAGGTGTCCGACGTTGGTCTTGACCGAACCGATGGCGCAGTAGCTCCGGCGTGTCGTCCCGAGCGAAAATGCCCGTCGCAACGCTGCGACTTCGACTGGGTCGCCGAGGGCGGTGCCCGTTCCGTGGGCCTCAACGTACGAGATGGTATCGGCACCGCACCCCGAAAGCATCTGGGCCTCAGCGATGGTTGCGGCCTGCCCTTCAACACTGGGCGCCGTATAGCTGACTTTTCGGCTGCCGTCGTTGTTGATGGAGGTGCCTTTGATGATGGCGTGGATCCAGTCGCCATCGGCGACCGCATCCTTGAGCCGCTTCAAGAGAACCACCCCAACGCCGTTGCCGAGAATGGTACCCTGCGCCTGGGCGTCAAAAGCGCGGCAATGGCCGTCACGAGAGAAGATCATTCCTTCCTGGAAAAGGTATCCCTCGACCTGCGGCACCTTAATGTGAGCGCTCCCGGCCAGTGCCATATCGCACTCCCCACTCAGCAAACTGAGGCAGGCCATGTGAACCGCGACCAGCGATGTGGAGCAAGCCGTATTGACATTGACGCTCGGACCCCGCAGGTTCAGCTTGTAGGAGACTCGAGTGGCCAAGAAGTCTTTGTCCCCGGCTAACATCAATCGGTACCGATCGAGAGGCGAAGCCGCCCGATAACGCTCGATGAGGTTGCGCAGAAGATACGTGTTCATCCCCACGCCGGCGTACACCCCGATGGACCCGGGAAAGATTTCAGGGTCGTAGCCTGCGCTCTCCAGGGCTTCGACGACGCACTCGAGAAATTGTCGTTGCTGTGGATCAAGGATCTCGGCTTCGTCGCTTGTGATCTTGAACAGGTCCGCGTCAAACAAATCGATGTCTGGAAGAATCTGGCCTGCTTTCACGTAGCAAGGATCACTGAGCAGGCGCGGATCGACACCCTCTGCGACCAGCTCTTCATCGGAAAACAACGTCGTAGTCTCACGTCCCTCTTGCAGGTTCTGCCAGAACTTTTCGAGGGTGGGCGCGCCCGGAAAGCGGCAAGCGATCCCCACTACGCCTACGTCCGACTCACGGATTTCCGCTTGCCGATCCACGGGCCCCTCTCTACCTCAGCTCGATACCCATATCCGCCGCAACGTCCCGCATTCGTAGACAACCACGCGCCACAAAGCGGGCCGCATCTTCTGTGGCGTCGAACTGCTTAAATACACTCACCAGCGTTTCCTCTTGCACCCTGGCATCGCCCTCGCCGGCGGCGATCTCAAACAAAACCCTTTTCAGATGCTCCTCCATCTCCACGATGTTGAACGCCCGGGGAAACTTGATGCTGTAGGTGGTCCGGGCGGAGTCCTTATTTTTATTGACCGCCCGCAGGTAACTCGAAGCGTTCAGCTTGTACAGCATGCAGTCCCAATGCTTGAACGAATAATAGTTGAGAATCGGAAAGAGCGTGCAATGCGTCTCAAGTGGCGAGGAGTTATACAAGCCTTTTTCTTTGAGCTGAGCGACCATATTGTCGGGGTCATATTCGCGTCGTATCGCAACAAAAGGAAAAACCACTTTGGGCAGCCGTTCGTCCTCCGCGAACAGGACATCCTCGACCTCGCCCCGGAAGACTTCATCGGTGAACTCTCGCCCGAATGACCTGTAAAAACCCTTCACAATCTCGCGGACGTCTGACTCGATGGTCATGATCTGCTGCGGATCGGCGCAGAACACGATGTAGGGAATCCGATGCTTGTAGGCATAGAGGATCGCCCGGATGACAAGGAACGTCCGGCATGACATGCAGGGGATTTTCTCGTCCAGGTATTTGCCCGGCCTTTCCGGGGCGGGGCGGTTGAAGACTTCCCGGACTACTTTCCTGATGTTGTCGTCATCTTTGTCGGCCACAAAGGTCGCCGGGATTTTTGATTGGACAAGACGTATGTTATCGCCCGCTCGAGCGCTCTCAAATGGTACATCGAAAGTGTAGGCAAGGACGCGTTTCTTATCTTCATTTACTAACTTATCCAGCAGGTAGGTGCTGTCCTTACCGCCGCTGAACATTAACAGACAGTCGTATGGACCATGCGGGTTGGTTTGGCTGGTTCTGAACTCCTCGTACGTCTGGCTGGCAAATTTGACGTTATTCAGTAGTTCGTTTGAGACCTCAAGTCTGCAGAGGTTACATACACTATCTTGGTCGAGTGTCACGCCGGGGTGGGCACTGCTCAGGAAGCAGATCTTGCATTGCGACATAACCGATCCTCGCAAGTGAGGAAGAAGTATACACGTTGTGAGGTGGTCGAATTAAGAGGCGCCATTGTGGAGAATCCACGCGACATGGAAGCATGCTGCACATCTGTTCGATCGAGTACGAAAGGCGGCCTCGCTACAATTGCCAATCTCTCATTAACGCCGAGAAGCATACAATGTGGTCCCACGCGAAGATGTGGAGAACACCGGAGGAAGCCTGATAATGGGTCCCAGCTCCGATTGTCAAGCGTGGCAACCGGCGCCCAGCGTCCTTGAACTGGCCGTCGGCGAGGCCCACGTCTGGCGAATACAGTTGGACAGTTCTCCTGGCGAAGCGGATCGCGATCGGGGGTTGCTGGATGAGACCGAGCGTAACCGTGCGGCACGATTCGTTTTCGAACCCGACCGCGCGCGCTACGTGGGGGCCCATGCGGCCCTTCGGCTCATATTGTCGCGCTATCTAAATGCGCCCCCCCGCACGTTACAGTTTCGCAACAACTCCTACGGAAAGCCCCATCTGGTTGACTCCTCCCTTGGTTTCAATCTGGCACACTCTGGGGGTCTGGGCGTCGTTGCCGTGTGCTTGAATCCTCGGGTGGGCGTGGATGTCGAGCAGATCCGAGCGCCCCAGGCGCTCGACTCGACCCAAGTTTACTTTTCCCCTCGTGAACATCAAGCGATCATGGCTCTGCCCGGGGAAAAACGCGGCCAGGGACTGAGCTTCGGACTGCAGGGGTTTTCGGTGGCCGTGCGAGGGGACGAACCAGCGGCGCTTCTTGACGTCGACGGAGACGCCATGGAGGCGTCTCGGTGGACGCTGGCCGACCTGGCGCTTGGCCCGCGCTACGCGGGAGCCCTCGCGGTGGAAGGTGCCTTGGGCCAGGTGCGTCTCTGGAACTGGACGGGGCACGTCCAAATCTGAAAATCTGGCCGGCCTGGGGAGTCAATTTCGAACCAGCGATCCGGATTTCCTTTCCTGACATCTCTTGAAATTTTCCATGTCTGACGTATTGACAGCGGATGGCGTTTGTATCACAATGCGGGCCACTTCCCTGGCAGCGATCGGGCACGCCCTTCGTCGTTAGCCAAAAATTCCCTAAGCCGTTTGGACATCCCGTGGAGGCACATGCACCGCTGCACCCTTCTCATCGTGAGCCAAGCCTCGGTGCGAGGTGGTGAGTCGGCAGTGACCTGCACAGGGCTGAGTTTTAGTAGCGACTCAGGAAGCGCTTGTACTCAGAAGAATATCGCGGACAATAAGGCCGATCGGCGGAGCTGAAGGTAAGCGTTGTGGCGTGACTTCCAGGGCTCCAGACGAAACCGCTCAACCGGGAGCAGCATGGCGAAACGGTACAGCCCGGAGGTTCAAGCGAAGCTGGCACAGGTGCGCAAGGTGAAAGACGCGTATGAGGAGCGTCTTCTGAAGATCCCTGGCGTCAATGCGGTGGGGATCAGTCCCAAGATTAAGGGCGGCACGCGGACGGCGGAATTCGCCATTGTCGTTCATGTCTCGTCGAAGAAACCGCTGGGCTCCCTGGTTCCAAAGGAAATCATTCCTGCCGAGATTGAAGGTATTAAGACCGATGTCGTAGTAGGCGGGCCGTTCCGTGTGGCGATGGCGGTCCCATCGCAGGACAAAGATGACAATAAGTATCGCCCGGTTAAAGGCGGTTCGCTCATTGCGGCGGACGGCAGATCGAGTTCGAAGGCTTCCCCGGACGGCAGAACAGTCACGATCACGACTTTCATTGGAACGCTGGGATGCATCGCTATCAATAAGGATCCGGCCATCACCGATCCGAGCAAGCAGCACGTGTTGCTGACCAATGCCCATGTGCTACAGAAGTGTACGAAGACCCAACACAACGGAGAAGACGTAGGTCAGCCGGATACCTGTTCGCTGTGCTGCAAGAGTCTGGATCATACCGTGGGAAAAATCGATCGGGATGCGGTGATCAGCGGTTCGCCTCCGAACGCGCCCTTGCTGGCGCAGGCGGGAGTCGATGGCGGAATTGCTACGCTCGATCCGGAGACGGGATGGGTAGCAGAGGTGATCTCTACCGGCCAGGGTGACAACATCACCACAGAGAAAATCATGGGGGTCTATCCCATCACCGACAATGATGCTTTGTTTGAATTTGACCAAGGACAATCACAGCACATTTATGCGGTGCACAAGCGAGGTGTCCGGACTTTGCTGACCCAAGGGTGGGTGGATGACATTCACGTTACGGGGGTGGCCGACTACGCGGAGCCGGACTGTCCCAATCCAAACGTTTTCCGTTTTAAGGATCAGTTGCTGATTGTGTCGCAGCAGGCGGGGGTTGCGTTCGGATTAAAGGGAGATTCCGGTTCGGTGGTTCTCAACAAGGATTCCAAGGTGGTGGCGCTGCTTTATGGCGTTCCCAGCAAGGAAGATACGACGGATCCTAAGTTTGTGTTTTGCACGGCATCTCCGATCGCGGCCGTGCAGGAACAACTCCACATAGAGATCGCCGACAGCGTTAAGTTCCCTGGAGTTCAGACAGTGCCGAAACCGGCGGCTGTGCACGCAAAGTCAGAAGCGACGGTGAGCGTACAACCGAACGCCGCCTTCGCGCCGCAGCGCCTTGCCGATGCTCAAGTAGAGGTTACGGCGACGCCCGTCGGCAATCGTCTGCTGGCCGCATTTCATTTGCATTTCCGTGAGCTGCGCGGCTTGATGAATTCCAATAAGAGAGTGGCTGCCATATGGCGACGGATCGGTGGCGAAGCGTGGATCCGGGAAACCTGGAATTGCATGGTTGACCGTCATCGGCCATTTCCTTCGGAATTCAATGGAATGACGTTCAGCCAGTGTTTCTCAGAGCTGACGAGAGTCCTGCAGAGGTATGCGAGCTGTCAACTGGCCGACGACCTGCAATCGTTCGCCCCGGTTCTGATCGCGTTGGCAGGTCGCACCTATGACGAGACGCTGGTGCAATGGGGTTCGGAGTCTCTAGCCACACGGAACCAAAGCAGGAACATTGCATAGGAACTGAACGCCATGATTGACGATGAGCATCTGAAGAAGACCCAACGAGCTGCCGTCGAGAAATTCTTCAAGATACCGGGCGTGCGCTCGGTTGCCATCGGCCCCAAGTATTCCAATGGGGAGGCTACCGGCGAGATGGCGATCGTGGTTGGAGTCGAGCGCAAGCGGCCCGCATCGCAAATTCCTGCCAGCCAAATGATTCCCGCGACCATCAACGGCATCAAGACCGATGTAGTGGAGCAGTTGGAACAAGTGCCGATTCAATGCACGAACGTGAATGAAGACGACACGAGGTATCGTCCGATTCGCGGAGGAACCCAAATCGAACCGAATAACAGGAGCGGGATCGGAACTCTGGGGTTCCTGGCATTCACGACAGGGGCAATCCCCACAGTGGATCAGGATCTCATCGTTGGTGTCACCTGTCACCATGTCGTCGCCGGTCCAGCTGGAGTTAAGGTCGGGGAGAACGTTGGACAGGCAACGCCAGACGATTGTTCGGATTGTTCGCCCTGCTGTATTGATGTTATCGGGCAGGTTGCCTATGCCGTGAAAACTGCCGCGGACGGCAGTCTGGTGGATGCGGCGATCATCGATCTTACGTCGGGACTGGAGTATTTCAACGATGTATACGAAATCGGCGCAGTCAGCGGATTTCATCCCATCCAGCCCAGCGACCTGCGGTTAACTCCGCCCCACTACCCTGTTAAGAAACGAGGGCGCACAACCCGGCTGACAACCGGCGACGTACTCACGGTCTCCGGTACCTCGGTGATTGATGGAGCGACGTTCCGAGACGCCGAAATCAAGGTGCAACCCGATGTTACGACTTCCACATGGTGCAAGTGCGGCCCGATACCGGGTAGTGGGGTAGCGAATCTACGCGCGTTTGCGTGCGAAGGCGATTCGGGATCAGCGCTGATGAATCGGGATGACGAGGTGGTGGGCCTGATTCGTAACCGTGATGCGACCGGCAACGGCTACGCCACCGGAATCGACATCGTGATGAAGGCCATGGGAATTCTGGTGGGGACGGCTGCGGAGGACGAAGACAAACGCGTTGTACCTACGCATGCGCATGCGATGCCGGCCGCCCTGCCGGCGTCGAACGTCTCCGCCGCTTTTTCCAGGCAGAGAGCGATCCTCGATCGGGCCCAGCAAGAGATTCTGGCGACCGCATCCGGCAAGCGGTATGCGGAGCTGGCGACGAAGCATCAGACCGAGATCCGAAAGCTGATCAACAACAATAAGCGTGTGGCAACCGTGTGGCACCGAAACAACGGTCCTAGCATTCTCAATCACGCGATGCTCGCACTGGGAGACACCACGAAAGGTCTCCCCATCGAAATGAACGGAGTTCCGTTGACAGACTCCGTGGTCAAGATCATGAAAGCTGTGGAAAAGCACAGCAGCTCAGAACTGCGCGCTGACATTGTCCGATACGGACCACCGCTTACTGAGTTGCCGGGTCTGACCTTTCCACAGCTGTTGGACAGGTTCCGAGATATCCACGTGGAGTAAACAGTGGCTGGCAAAGCAGGCACGCTCGAAACCATAGCGCGGCAGATCGGACTGGCCCTCCAGCCGCTCCAGGACCGACTCGCTTCGGGCAATGTCATCCAGCTCTTCGCCGAGCTTGGGCTGCAGTTTCCGCCGGCGCTTCTGAAGCCCGACTTTGTGAACCTGCTTACCGTCGCCGCCCATGCGGCCGGTGACTTGCCGGCTACCATCACGGATCTCTCCACTGCCATCGAGAATGACGATGAATCCGCCATTCTGGAGAAAGGAGCGCAGCTGATCGGGGAGATCGGGGTGCTCATCGCCGCGCTCGAACAGGTCGGCACGAAGCTCCACGACATGGCCGGCACCCTGGCCGGCATGAGTCAAGCGGAGGTGGAAGCGTTCGCCCAGAATCTGGCCTCGAATCTGGTGAGCTTTCTCCTGATCTCATATTTGGAAACGGTGCAAAGCGGAGTCGTGGGGATCGGCAATCTGCTGGGCTTCTTTGACTACATTCCTAATCCCGGCGTGCCGGGAGATGCCACGCATCCGCCGTTCATAACCCGCAAGCTCCAGTTATCGAGGCTCGGCGACCTGTTTACCAAGCCCGACAAACTGCTGAAGGACTTGTATCAATGGGGCGACCCTGCCTTTGATGGTACGAAGCTCATGCCACGGCTCAGCACCTCTTTGAATCTGCTCGGCGTGCCCGCTCAAGTGGTTCCGGGTGCGCCTTTGCAGGTGGACTCTTCGCTGCTGTCGGTTCAAACAAACGCGGCGAGCAATCCTCCGGGTATTTCGGCAACCTTGAAAGTGACAGTGCCTGGGGGCCTCGACCTGACTTTGCCGCTGGGAGGTGTGTGGTCCGTTCATATTCTGGCCTCGGGTACGGTTACGGGCGGCCTGCAAGCGACGGTGGTTCCACCCGCAAATGTCACCCTTCACCCGTTGGCAACACTCAACGCACAACTCGAGAGTGATCTCGTCGCCAAGGGTGCGGATGCCGACCATCCCATCATCATCATCGGGCAAACCGGCGGCAGCCGATTACAGACCGATTCGTTCACGTTTGGCATGGGGCTCTCCGTGAGCTGGGACTCAGGCACGAATTCCGCGGTGGCCGAGCCACTGATCCGGGTGGAGATCAAGGGCGGGAAAGTCGTCATCGACATGTCCAATGCCGACGGCTTTCTAGCCTCCGTGCTCTCGGGAGTCCACGTCGAGGCCGGTTTTGATCTGAAAATAACATGGGCTCCTGATACCGGTATCCACATTGAAGGGGGAGCCCAACTCGAGATTGATCTTCCGCTGCACCTGAGCCTCGGACCAGTCTCGCTCCCCACGCTTTATCTGGTGGCGGGCGCCAACAGCAGCGGTATACCGATCGAGATCTCGGCCGCGCTGGGGCTGATCCTGGGTCCGATCCAGGTGGCCGTCGACCGCGTCGGCGTAAAGGGGTTAATCACTTTCCCCGACCATGGCGGCAATCTTGGACCGGCGAATCTCGCGATCGACTTCAAGCCTCCCAGCGGACTTGGTATCGCCATTGACGCGGGCGTAGTCGCCGGTGGCGGCTACATTCTGTTCAATGTTGACAAAGGCCAATACGCAGGCGTGCTGGACGTCTCTCTCGCTGAAATCATTCAAGTCAAGATCATCGGGGTGCTGGACACCATCCTGCCGGACGGCTCGCACGGTTTTTCCTTCCTGCTCATTATCACGTTTGATTTTCCGCCAATTAACCTGGGCATGGGCTTCACTCTGAACGGGGTGGGTGGTCTGGGCGGCGTCAACCGCACCATGAACACGGACGCGCTCCACGCGGGATTCCGTGCCCACACGCTCAACTCGGTGTTGTTCCCTCCCGATCCCATCGCCAATGCGCCGCAGATCATCAGCAACATCGAGAGCTTCTTTCCGCCGGCGGAGGGGCGCTACCTCTTTGGTCCGATGCTGGAACTGGGCTGGGGAACTCCCACTCTGATTACGCTCGCGGTGGGAGTGATCCTGGAAGTTCCAGACCCGGTCCGGCTCGCATTGCTCGGGCTGATTGACGCGGGATTGCCCACGACCGAAGAGGCGCTCATCGAGCTGCACATTGACGTCCTGGGATTACTCGACTTTGGCGCCAAGACGCTGTCGATTGACGGCTCGCTCTACAATTCGCACGTCCTGATCTTTTCCCTCGCCGGCGACCTCGCTCTGCGGCTTTCCTGGGGTGACGACCCGAATTTCCTGTTCTCGCTCGGCGGCTTCAATCCCCACTTCAATACCAACGGACTGAACGTTCCCAACCTGCACCGGCTCACGGTGAGCATCGGGGACGGCGACAACCCGCGAATCAGCGCCAACAGCTACTTCGCCATCACTTCGAATTCCCTGCAGTTCGGTTCCAATGTTGAGGCGTACGCTTCCGCCGCGGGTTTTACCATTCACGGCTACCTGGGCTTCGACGTCCTCATCATCTTTTCGCCCTTTTCCTTCGAGTTCGATTTCTCGGCCGGGTTCGATGTCTCGTTTGAAGGCGTCAGCCTGCTGGGGTTGAATGTAGATGGCACGTTTGCCGGGCCGCGTCCGTGGCATCTCCACGGCGATGCCAGCATCGACATTCTGTTTTTTTCAGTCAGCGCATCGTTGGATCTCACCTGGGGCGACAGCACACCTGCCATCCTGCCGCAAAAGCCGGTGTTGCCCGATCTTTTGCCGGCCCTGCAGGACGCGCGCAACTGGAGCGCGGCGCTGCCCGATGGCACGACCCAGGCGGTCACCCTGTCGACCCCCAAGCCGGATGACAAGACCCTGCGTGTTCATCCCATGGGCACCCTCACGATTCGTGAAAATGTGGTGCCGCTCGACCTGCCCATCACGCGCTACGGAAATGCCACGCCGTCGGATGGTAATTTCTTCGCGATTAGCGATGTGCAAATCGATGGTCAAGAAGAGACCAAACAGTCCATCACCGAATACTTTGCTGCCGGTCAGTTCCTGACGCTCAGCGATGCGGACAAGGTAAGCCGGCCGAGCTTTGAGCGCTACGATGCGGGCGTAACCATCGGGTCATCCAGCATCGCTGCGGGCGCGGACTCGCCGCGGACGGTGGTCTACGAAGAACGATACATCGACGTGCCTTCCGGGTTCTCGCGCTTCTCACGCCGCTACCTGATGACCGCGGATGTGCACATGGCACTTACCCGCCAGGGCGCGGGTTTTGCCTCGCCGCTCAAGAATACCGGTCTGTTCAAGTATGGAAACGGCGCTTCCGGTCCCGCGGTCAAAACTCAGGACCCAAGCTACGTGGTGGCGCAGGTGGACGATCTATCAGTGCGCTCCGACATCGTATCTTCCGCAGGCAAGACCTACTTCCAGACCAAGGCGGCGCTCGATTCGCATCTTGCTCTACATCCCGAGGAGACGCACAACCTGCAAATCCTCCCTGCAAATCCTCGCTGCGCACGAGGTGGCGCCATGAGCGATGCTCCTCTTGGGCGTTATCACTTCCTCGCGTGGGCGCGCCGGGGCATCGGCGCCAGTGTCGCGAACGCGGACAACAACGCCTCCCTGCCCAGCCGCGCCAGTTTGAAAGTTCAGCTATCTCTGAACGTGCAGCAGGGCGGGGCGACGAATACCGTGCAGCCGAATGCGATGCCGGTGCAGATGTTCGGTCCCGGAGACGTCATCGGCATCGATCCGCGACACATCATTCGCACTGAGCCGCGCAACTTCACCGTCAATTACGAGCCTAACTATCTTTGCGGCATTGAGTTTGACACTCCCGATCTTCCGTGGCTGTTCACGCCGGCGGCGCCGAACGGAGATAAGCTGCGACCCTGGGTGGCGCTGATCGTGCTCAAGCCGGATGAGCACAACCTGCCCTTCGTCGCTCCCAACCCGCTCCCGGTGGTGGATGTGACCAAGGTGAGCGCGCTGCCGAACCTCGCAGACTCCTGGAATTGGGCGCACGTGCAGGTGAGTGGAGACGCGTCGCTGGCTGATTCAATGGCGAGTGCTCCGGGAAATGTGATCTCCCGTTTGCTATGCCCGCGCCGTCTTGATCCGGGAATACACTACAAGGCGTTTCTGGTGCCGGCATTTGAAATCGGCAGGCAGGCAGGGTTGGGACAGGACGTGTCGGGCCTGGCAACTGCGGACCCGGCCTGGACCAACGCGACCGCAGCGCCGCTCCGGCTGCCGTTCTATTATCAGTTTGAATTCAACACCAGTGACGCGGGCGATTTTGAATCGTTGGTGCGTCGTCTGACTCCTCGCGTTCTGCCCGCAGAAGTAGGCGAACGCCCCATGGATGTGACGCAACCCGCGCCTCACATTCGTTCCGCGGGAGGCCCGCTCGGGCTGGAAGGCGCCCTCCACAGCGTGAGCACTGAACCGACTCCGTGGAACGATCCTGACAAGACTGCATTCCAGACCGATGTGCAGGCGTTCATTAACCAGCCCGCGGCCATGAACGATGATCCGGGGAATCCCAATCCTGAAGATCCGGTCATCGCGCCGCCGATTTACGGCCGGTGGCATGCCGCGGTGCAAAGCGTGGACCGCACAGCCGCCGGTTGGGTGAACGAACTCAACCTAGATCCACGGAACCGCAGCGCCGCGGGAATGGGCACCCAGGTGGTGCAGGACGAACGCACCCAATTGATGGCCTCCGCCTGGCAACAGGTGGATGGCATACGCAAAGCCAATGAATTGCTGCGCCAGGCGCAGCTCGCCCGGGCCGCTCTGCAGCAGCTTTACCGGCAGCACCTATTGCAGGCGCAGCCCGAAACTGTCATGACCCTGACGGCGCCCTTGCACGCCAAGCTGTTGGCAAGCCCGAAGACAATCCGCGCCACCGTGCGCGGGAGTCTCGTGTCCGAACACATGCTTTCCGGAACTTTTCGGCGAGTCGCGCGGCCGCGACGGCGCCTGGGTGCGGCGCCGGTCAGTCGTGCGGCATTGCTTGGACGCGTGAACAGCGGCGACATTTCGATCGTGCCTGCCCCCAAGCCGCCTGGCGGACTGGTGTCCATCGAGCAGGTCTCGGACAAAGTCGCTGCGCCCTGGATCCAGAAGCTTGCCAGGTGGTGGAAATGGATTGCTCTGCTCTTGCTCCTCCTGCTCTTGCTGGCGGTTGGCATTGTGGGCGCGATCGCTGGAGCGGCAGCGGCGGCGATTGTAATCGGAGTGGTGGCGGCAGCAGCCGCGGTGTTCTGGCCCAAGCTCAAGGCGCTGTTGCAAAAAGGGACGGCCGCCTCAGACTTCAAGGCGTCCAGCTTCACGCCGGACGTGGTTGCGCAAGCGCCACCAAATCCAGGCTTCGCCGTGACCGCGCCAGGAGCGCCGCCAACTTCGAGCGGCCCTACGACTGGTCCGGACTCCGCGCAGGCAGCGGCATTTCGCAGTGCGGCCACCGATCTTTTCACTGCCTATCAGGCCACGCCTGTCGACCCGCCGCCGCGCCCGGCGCTTGACCTGGTTGGGCTCAAGCAAACTTTGCTGACCCGGATCGATCCGACGATAACCGTGCCTCGCCGCATGCAGGCGCTGATTTTGTATACAGCGCGGTTGGCGTGGCAGGCGCCCGATCCGCTCGACACCATCATGGCCGCGCCTGAATTCCCGCAGCCCATGTATGCTCCCCTGCGCGATCTTTCTCCGGACTACGTTTTGCCCGGAGTCGAGTTGGTGCCTCCCGACACTCTGGGACTTCTGCTTACGAACCACGCCTTCATCGAGTCCTACATGTTAGGTCTCAACTATGAAATGGGCCGGCAGCTCTTGTGGAATGACTTTCCGACCGACCAACGCCTGAGTGCGTTCCGGCAGTTCTGGGATGTCGCCGCCTACGTACAGCAGGCCGGCGATCCTACTGATCCGGCGCAGCTGCGCGAGTTACTCAAGGATATTCCTCCCATCCACACCTGGCCGAAGCCCACCGCACTGGGAGCGCATCCGAATCGCACGGATATCGTCGCCAACAATGTGGTGTTGCTGGTGCGCGGTGAGTTGTTCAAGCGCTACCCCAACGCCATCGTTTATGCCGGGAAAGCCAAGCGCGACGCTCAGGGGAGCCGCGTTCTCGATGATACGGACGAGCGCTACCCGATCTTCCGCGGCACTCTGCCCACGGATATTACTTTCCTGGGATTCAACCTGAGTCTCGACGACGCGCGAGGTGGAACCGCTCAATCGCCTGAGGGTTTCTTCTTCGTGTTTCAGCAACAGCCTTCAGAGCCGCGGTTCGGGCTCGAACCGGTCGAGGATGCCACTCCCATCACACACTGGGCCGATCTTGCCTGGACCAATTTCGGGGGTGGAGACGGTGGAGGTGGAGGCGGTGGGGCCGCGGTGTTCAAGCTTCCCGACCTAGGGAATACTACGCGCGCCAAAATGATCAAGGCCAGTCCGTGGCGGCTTTCCGCCCAGGTTTTTTCCCTGGTGATTGGAGGCACGCAGGTGCCAGCCTTCCTCTCGCCGAGCTTGCAACCTTCCCGCGTCGCGGTGGTAGCGGATGCGGAGAACCCGGAAGATCCTCACAACACCTGGGGTGTGAATAGCGCGCAGACCGCTTATGTCCTTTTGCGCCTGCCGTTCCGCATCGTCATTCACGCGGATTTGATGTTGCCACGCTAATGACTACTCGACCCATTCCGACACCTGTCGACCATGCTGGGCCGACACCCAAGCCGAAACCCCTGGATGCCGCCACGCCCGTTCTTTTCCTGCCCGTAAATATTGAAACGCGCTTCATGGATGTCGCGCAGGGGGCATCGGAACTCTGGGTCCGAATCTACCCTGACCAGATTGCCATTGACTCGCACGAACCTGAGCTCACCGACCAGGAGATCACGGACGGCACAACCTACTGGGACGCGGTATGGCGCGCGGGAAAACCACCGGCCTCACTGGATGCCGTGAAGGCTCCGTGGCGGGGTTTGGCGTCACGTTATGGAGCGCCACGCGCCGCTTGGATTGCGCTCACCATGACGCCCAATAATGTTGCTCAACAACCCGCTGCGGCCACCCCCGACGGAGTCGATCCAGTTCCCAAACCAGATTATCCACAACCGCCAACCCGAAAGAGTTCGTGGGAGAAACCCGCGATTGCGGATGCTTTGCCCGATGCATGGACCGTGGTCACGGTCTTCGGTTCGGCGACGAAGCCGTTCCGCGGTAGTGCCATAGTGCCGGGACTAGCCGTGGGCATGACGCCCGGAGCGGGCGCTCTGCCGCCCGGCTCGCCAGTGGACCCGGGAATGCAGTGGCTGGTGGACTTCAATGCTGCGCTTACGGCCGGCATGGCCTTGAAAATTCCTCTGAGCGCGGAGCAGCGCGCCCGCGGCTTTGATCGAATTTTCGTCTATGGGCTGCGGACCCAGGGTGCCAAGGGCAGCGATGCCTTCTCGAGCCTGCTCGACGCGCACCATTACACCGACGGCGTTTCTCTGGTCGCGCAAGGCGCGCCGACCAACAATACTCCGGACGTTGACTCGGCCTACTCGCGCAAGGACGTTGACTATGAGACGAGCTTTGCGGTGGAGCGCCAGGACCCACTGACGAAAGACGCCGCTTGCGACGGCAACGCCTTTGTCCGCCTGATCGGCATTGATCCCTCGCACTTGGCGCATGTAGGACTGGCAGACGGATTTGGATCGCGCAATGGCACTGACATGTTGACCGCACTCTGGCCCGCGACCCTCGGATATTTTCTGAGCCAGATGATGACCGACGTGTTCCAGCCTGCCCAGATCGAGACGGCACGGCAATACGTGCTTGCCAATGCCACTCCACGCGGACCGGTTTCCGCCTTTCGTGTCGGCAAGACGCCGTATGGCGTTGTGCCAATCACCTCTCTGCGTCGGTACCCCGAGACGCCGACGGCCGCCGCCGGATCAATCGAACCTGGGCTGGTCACTTTTGTAGACCGTCTATGGAACACCTGGCTTGCCAGTGCAAACAGCGCGCCTCACATGGAGAAGAGCGGAGATCCGGACAAGGAACTGGTCAATCTTCTTGGCATGGATGCCAGCTCCATGACTTTCCGGGGACGCGAGGTTCTGGGCGATGGGTTCCTGTGGAATTACGCTCTGTTCCAGGGCATCCCGGCAAACGCGTTCGATTCCTGGTGGCAAGAACATCTGATTCGCGGACGAGCCCTACTTAACAACTTTCAATACGCGCAGTGGGACCCGCGGGTGATCCACCTGGGGATGCCCGAAGGCTCGTTTCCGGTGCCTTTCCCCACGGTCCAGACCGGCCCGCTGTCGGAGACCGATCCTTTGAAAGCCGATGCCGATCTGGGCGGCGGGAAAAAAGGAAACTATATTCAGTGGCTGCGCTCGGCGTCCCTGAATGACATTCAAGCGGAGAACTATCCCGGTTCCAAACCCACATCATTGCTGTACAAGATCCTGCGCCAGTCGGTGCTGCTGGACTATTCGGATCTGGCCGGGCAAGCTGAGATAACGGGCAGGAGACTGCAGGCCGAGCAGGTCAAGGAAGCAGAAATCATCGGGGTTCAGGCTCAGGCTTCCGCGCGTCAGCCAGCCCAGAACCTGCCAAAGGTCAGTCCATGGGAGGTGCTGGCGCGGCCTTCGCTCCCAAATCCGCAGCTCAGTTGGGCAGAGTATCTGGTGAACCTGGATCCTCCGCCTCAGTCGCCTTTTGCGCGGCTCAACGACCTGCGTGCGAGCCTGGACCGGCTGGCGACTCTTTCGACGGCGGAACTTGACCGCCTGCTGACGGAAAACCTTGATGCCTGCAGCCACCGATTGGACGTCTGCGCCACCGCCATCGCCACTGCCATTTTGAAACGCCGGCGTGCCCGCCAGATCAGCGGCGTCCACTTGGGGGCGTTCGGTTGGGTGGAGGAAGTAAGGCCGGCAGCCAAGCGCGCAAACATTCAGGGTGCGGACCTTCAGCGCGTGCAGGCGCTCGACGAGAGCCGGGGGCGGCTCCTGAAGAAGGCCGTCAATTTACCGACGCCCTCTGAGCCCCTTCAGGACAACGGTGGTTTCATCTTTGCGCCCTCACTCACTCAAGCCTCGGTTGCCGCGGTTCTGCGCAACGGCTATATGACGCACAAGGGCACGCCTGAAGAAGGAATGCTGTCGGTGGATCTCTCTTCCGAGCGTGTGCGCAGAGCACTCTGGCTTCTGGAAGGAGTACAGCAAGGGCAGAGCCTCAATGCGCTGTTGGGATATCTGTTTGAATTGGGGCTCCACGCCCTGCAGTTGGATAAATACGTGCAGCCTTTCCGTGACCGCTTCCCGGTCGTCGCCAACAAGCTGACGCCGTCCAGCAATCCTGCAGAATCGGTGGCCGCTTCGAACGTGGTAGATGGTCTTGCTCTCCGCACCGCGTTCGATAATCAGCAACTGGTTGCAGGACAGAACTGGGGACCGGGTCTTCCGGGGCCAGGCAGTGATCAGGACGCAATCATCAGCCTGTTGCAGCAGATTGACGACTACGCCGATGCTCTGGCGGACCTCTCCATCTCCGAGGCCGTGTTTCAGATTATCCGCGGGAATTTTGCCCGCGCGGGAACGTTGATGGACGCCATCTCCAAAGGCACGCGTCCCCCGAACCCAGACCTGATCAACACTCCACGAGGCGGTCTGGACCTCACCCACCGTTTGCTTCTTCTGTTTTCCGGTAATGCTGCCGGCAATCCGGCCTGGAACGGAGTTACCCAGCATCCGAGGGCCGACGCCGAACCATGGCTGGACGCCTGGCTCAGCCAAATACTGCCCGATCCGGCAACCGTGATTTGCAACATCGACTACAGCGACCAGACCGGGGACCACTCGCAGCAAGTCAGTCTTCTTGATCTGGACGTAGGATCGCTCGACGTCATCGCCATGGCCGACGCGTCCGAGATTCCACAACGAGGTGAGTTGGAAAATCGAATTCTTTTTGCAGCCGCGCTGCCGGCAGGCGCGACCAATGTGCAGATTGACTTTCACCCGGCCGGCTTGCCCCCCGACTCAGTTTTCTTCCCTGACTCCATCTTTCTGGCGAAATCGCTGCGCAGTCTGGTCGGCTCTTCTCGACCCCTGGTGCCGCAAGACCTGACGCTTCCGGAGAAGAAGGCCGAGGATGCCGGGGGTGCCGTAAACGTTGCCAATCTTCGGACTCGGGCCCAGGCAGCCGTGACCAGTCTTCATGATGACTTGCAGACGCTCAAAAATGCCAATACTCCTTCCCTCATTCGTACCGCCCTTTTGGGCTGTAGCTTCTACGGTGTGGCTGGGAGCATTCCCTTCTCCACCACCGGGGCGGACCCACGGCTGGCGGATCAAGCTGCTTCGGTGATCAAGAATCTGCAGAATCGGCTGGACCAGGCATCCGCCATCAATCTCGGCACAGCGGCGCTGCCTGACTTGCTCGGGATATTCAAGAAAATATTTGGCGATGATTTTGTCGCGCTTCCACTTTTTACTCCTCCTGACTTCGCGTCCTTACAGACGGCCTTCGGACAATCGGCTGCCCTGGTGGCAACTGATAAGGATGCCCCCTCGCGCTGGCTCATGCAGTTGACGCACATTCGCCCCAGCGTTACCCGGATGGACTCGGCTCTCACTCTGGCGCAAGTGCTCGGCGGCGTAGCCGTGCCAGACCTTCTGCTGGGACAGTTGCCGGCGACCGCCAATGACAAGTGGCTGGGCCTCGGGATTGATCCTGCTCATCCTCCGGCAAAGGGCCGGGTGGCGTTTGCCTGCATTACCCAGGGCAATCCGGCAAACCAAAACACTTACGCAGGTCTGATGATCGACGAGTGGCCGGAGAGAATTCCGACTACCCAGGAAACGGCCGCAGTCGCTTTCCACTACGAAGAGCCCAAGGCGCGAGCCCCGCAGGCATTGCTGTTGGGAGTGTGCCCGGACGGGCGAGAAAGCTGGGACGATGACCTGGTCACCGGCATTCTGCAGGAAGCGCTCGAGCTGGCGAAGATCAGGACGGTGGATCTGGACAGCGTGCAGGAGGTAGGGCAGATTTTGCCGGCGCTCTATTTTGCCTTGAACCTGCGAGGGGCAACGATCTCGGCCAATTTTGCACCTGTAAAGGAGGGCATCCTTGCAACTGCAGTCATTCGCTAAGGACGTCGTAAAGATTCCATCGATCACGACGTGGACCCGACTGGAGCCACATCCCCGGGAAGGCTCCATGCAGCGCAGCCTGCAGGCGCAGATACGGGACCCGCTGTGGATGCTGGCCCGGCAGTGGCAAGTGGGGGAATTTCTGGGCGACGATGGCGGCTCTCCGGTGCAGGCGACATTGGGAGTCGAGCAACGCAGCATCACCACCTACCGCCCGGGGCCGGACGATTCCAAGACGGGGGCGATCGATCCCAAGCTCCCGATTGAGGTGCACGTGGAGCGCGAAGCGATCGTCTTGCGGATGCGCGGGGCGGTGCAGATCGGTCTGCATTTTGAAACCCAGGTACGCCGTGCCGGCATCGCCAATCCTGATGACGTGATTGCCGCGTTTCGTCAGGCATTCGCCGTCAGCAACGCTGCACCGGATCCCACCTATGCGGACAGCGACGCCTTGCGCTTCCGTTCCCTGGTTGCCGGACGGGTCACGGATGGAGCTGCGCTCTATCAATCCGCAAAGGCAGTTGCCAATGGGCAGCCACCGGCCACTCCACTGCCAGCCGAAGCGGTCAACGCGGGCATGCCGGCAGTCTTGAGCGCCTTCTTGTCCTATGTCGATTCCCTTTTTTCGGAGCCAGCTCAGGACCCCGCATGGCAATCGCCTCGGCTGCAATACGACTTTGCTCTGGGCTCTCCGACGCAAGACCAGAACCTCCTGCTGGAGGCCCCCGATTTCCCCGGCGGCCACCTGGATTGGTACTCGTTCACCCTGCGAACCGCCAACCCAAACCAGGTCGCAACCGCGAACCTCGCTCAGATCACGCCCGTGTCCTTCAACTTTCTCCCGAACCATGTCGTGTTTCGTGGCATGCCCGATCCGCGCTGGTGGAACTTTGAAGATGCGGTCACCGACTTCGGGCAGCTCGACGCTGATCACGTGGACCTTGCCAAACTGCTGGTGATGGAATTTGCGCTGGTCTTCGGCAACGATTGGTTCTCCGTTCCGGTACCAACGCCAATCGGGACGCTCAGCCGTGTCACGACTTTAGTAGTAACGGATACGTTTGGGATCAGGACCTTAGTACGCCCCTCAGAGCAGACGCAGGTCAACCCCGGTGAATCTCCGTGGTCTATGTTCAAACTCTCCGGCATCAATTCCCGCTCGGATTTTATTGTCATGGCACCCACGCTCGGCGTGGTTGACGATGCCGACGCACTCGAAGAGGTTCTCTTCCTGCGTGACGATATGGCCGCGATGGCTTGGGCGGTAGAGCATCAGCTCCAGGGTGATTTGGATTCGCCGGTCGACGCTTACGAAATGTATCTGCGGCGGATTAAAGCCGACCCGCTCCCGCCGCCTCCCACGGCCAGCGCCGACGGACCAAAGATTTACTACACGCTGGAAACCGCGGTTCCGGACAACTGGATTCCCATGGTGCCGGTCAAATCACCGCAGGATGAACTCTTCCTACGACGCGGAACGATGGAGATAGCCACTTCGGGCGGCCTGGTGAAGCTGAAAGCGCGGGCATCCATCCTTGAGCCCGACCATCCCTTCTTCGTCGCAGACCGCGAAATATCGCGCGCGGGTGCCTTAGTGGACCGTTATTTTCGGCGCACGCGGTCGGCTGACGGCTCCACTTTTGTATGGATGGCGCGCAAGTCGAGCCAGGGCCGCGGACCAGGATGGTCGGGGCTGCGCTTTGACATTGTGGGTGACATGGCCAAGCCTGCCTAAGCACAGTACGCCTCTGTTTGCGGCATCCGCCGCTCTCACGGCGGCCCGTGGCCATCGGATTCCCGGGCGGGAAACGCAATATAATGGTCGTGTGAACCGCCGCTTCCAGATCGTGATTTCGCAACCCGCGCCGCATGGCTTGGGCGGCGCTCCTCCCTTGGGCGTTTGGACCCGGTTCAAGCTGCTCTTCGTTGGCATTGCAATGACGGTCGCAGTGCTGGGAGTTCTCATAGCCGCGCTGATTCTCGGCTATATCATCGCGGCGGTGTTTTGTGTCGTTATCTTGATTGCCACGGCCGGTTTGCTGATCCGATCAGCGTTCCGCCGGGCGCGTCCTTAGGTCCCGATCACCGACCCGGAAAAGGGCTTCCGACCTGGCCAATAATTGTGTTCTGTGCTTTTCCCTGATCTCACCGCTCTTTGTCCAGATATTCGGCGGGTACGTCATCCTCCGGCACGTCATGCGTGCGCACTTCTTTCTCGCCAGCGTCTCCGGCATCTCCCACGCCCGCCACTACGTCGCCCTCGAACGCATTCCCTTCTTCGAGCAGCTCGTCGACGCTCTCTTAAGGTTGCGCCGTTCGACACTGGACAATCCTTGCAGATCTCCCGATTGCCCGGCCGAACGTGCCCTCGACCTCTCCAGTGAGAAGGGCGCCCCATCCACGGACCGGTCGCGGTTCCGAGCCCGTTTCTTAAAAGCGCTCACTCTCTTCTGGCCGACGACCTGCCTAGCAACCGTTTTCGTACCTATGAAAACACAGGATGAAGATGGTGAGCGCGGAAGGAATCGAACCTTCAACCTACTGATTAAGAGTCATTTCGAGTTCCCGAACGCGCGAAACCTAAGCACAACAAACAGCGGCCTTTACTAAATCTCACGTGCGCACGGAGGGGTTGGCTGTTGCGTTGGTTTTGTTGGGCTTGTTGGGCGACGTTTAAGAGCGTTGGTCAAAATTTGGTCAAAGCCAATTTGCCCTGCGTCGGGATCAAGCGGCAGCACTGCACAGCAGTAGCTCAGCCATGAAACGCCATGATCCTGTGTAAGCGTTGGAGCAACATAGTTGTTCGAGGGGTGTAAACTGACGTAGCTTTTCTCATTCTGTCCTTTTCCTTGCCCAGGGTACCGTGGTCCTGACGTATACGCTTGTCGAAAAAGAATATCTCGATGCGCAGCGAGCCTTCAAAGCGCATCTGGCTCGAGGCAGGCTTCTCTTTCGGACCATGCTCCCGATCGCGTTTGGGGCTGCACTTGTGGGGGCCTACTCGTTTCTCGTTGTCGACAATCTGGGTTGGGGAATTGGGTTGTGTCTGGCATCTGCGTACCTGCTGGTCAATCGGATGTTCTGGTGGCAGCGGCGTGTCCGGCACGCGCTCAAAGAAAACCCTGAACGGCTCGGGCCCTTTGAGCTCGATTTGACACAAGAGGGGATCAAGGTCAGTCCAGGAGTATCAGAGTTGTCTTGGTCGGATCTGCTTCGGTATTACGAAACTCGTGATCTTTTTCTGCTGCTGGGACCGGCTAGAGAGTTGTGCATTCTTCCCAAACGCGCGTTTCCCATGGGCGACGTGCTCCAGTGGACTGAGAGACTCCGTGCCGAATTGAGAGGAAAAGGACGCCGCGACAACCCGGACGCTGTCCTGCTGAAGCTAACGGCGACATGGGCTGTAGTGGCTCTTTTCGTGATGGTTTTGTTCGTCGGCTCTGTTCACAACCTCCTAGCTCCGACGTTCAGACGCGCAGCGGCGCAAAGAAGAACCGTGGCCGAAAGCGTCTCGAACCCCCAGCCCGCAACGCCGGCTCCCATCAATGAACTGAAAGGTCGCGGCACGGTTTATCTTGTGCCATTGGGCAAACCGCAAAGCATTCTTTCGAGCGATCTCCTTTCTTATTACCGAAAGAAATATGCCTTGGAGCTCCGTGTTCTGGCGCCAGTTCCGTTGCCCGGGTGGACCAAGGACGAGATTCGCGAACAGCTCATCGCGGAGGAACTGGTCGAGGCCATAAAGAGAGCGTATCCGCAGTTTGCCAATGATCCCGACGCAATCCTTGTCGGCGTCACCGACGAAGATATGTATATTTCCGAGATCAACTGGAGTTATGCCTTCAGCTGGCGGCAGGAAGAACGGTTTGCAATAGTCTCGACGGCGCGGATGGACCCCTTGTTCGATAAAGAGCCAGCGGACCCGAAACTGCTCGAAGCACGCGCGCGGAGAATTTTCTCAAAGGATATTGGGTTGCTCTACTATCGCCTGCAGCCCAGCTATGACTACTCCAGCGTGCTCTATCGCTCCGTTGACGATGTGGAGGATCTCGATGAAATGGGCGAGGATTTCCTAACGTCCGACACCGAGGTTCGCGCAGAGCGACGCTTGCAGGACGGAGATCCGTGCTTCACCATCCGTCACTATTACGACAAGACCCGAACCGATTCCGGGATATTGACCGGCTGCAGTGGGGAAACTAAACAGTTAAACCTTGAAATCATGGAAATAGATTTGCGCTATGGATTGTTTCTGGATCGTCGAACGGAGTTTTACAGTTCGGGCGGAATTCCGCTGCAGTTCACGCGGGTATTGCGTACGCAAGATTCACGGTCGCGAGCGTTCGGGATCGGCGGTACTCACAACCTGAACATTTTTCCGGTGGGCAATCGTTGGCCGTTCACGTGGATGGACGTGATTATGGCCGATGGTGGCCGCCTCCATTACAAACGCTCCAACTGGGGGTTTGGTTATTGGGATGCCACTTACTCACAGTCGAACTCTGGGAGCGGCCTGCCCCGTGACACGGCGGGGAACTTAATCCGAGCGCACGCCTTTGGCGGGAGCGGATCGGATAGAGAACTAGACTTTCAATATGATGAGCTGGACAGAATTATCCAAGTCCGAGACCGAATCGGTCCCCAAGTCGATTACGGTTATGACTCGGGTGGACGCCTGGTCCACATCGAGAATGCGGACGGGCAAGTGACGGATTACTCCTACGATGCGAAGAACCGGATGATCACGGTCAAGCAGAATGGAAAGCTGATACTAAGCAACGAGTACGATTCTGGGGACCGGGTAGTCTGCCAGACCCTGCCTGACGGACGCGCATACACGTTTAAATACTCGCTTGATCGTTCCGGCCAAGTGGTCGCGGCAGACGTGCGCGATTCCGCCGGGCTCACATGGAAGATAAACATGAGTGGTGGAGCGCAATACACTATGCAGCCGGTTCGGAACCGGTAAAGAAGGCCTTGACCGTTCGTTCAAACATTACCCCCCGCTTAAGCAATGAAGGAATCAAAAAATCGTAGAGTCTGTGCTATCCTCTTCCCGATTTGCAGTTACGCGTGAAGGGTAGGGCTTATGACCACTTCGTTGCGCCCCATGAGTTTAGGCGAGTTGCTCGACCGAAGCTTCTTCCTGTACCGAAAGCACTTTGCACTGTTCGTCGGAATCGTCGCAGTGCCACACCTTATCGTGCTGGGCTTCCAACTGGCCGGAGTTGCGGTTCGTTCCGGAGCGTCGACGATGAAGTTCACGGCGACGGCTCTTCTCTGGTCGCTCGGCAGTATGGTGATCTACCTGGGTGCAGTTGCGGCGTCGCAGGGTGCGACCGTGTTGGCTGTTTCCAGAGTTCACCTCGGCCAGAACACGAGTATTTCTGAAAGCTTCGCGGGTATGAAAGGCAGGATCCTCTACCTGGCGCTGATCATGATCGGCGTGGGAGTTGGCGTCGGCATCGGATTCATCCTGTTGATCGTTCCGGGAATTATTCTGGCGCTGATGTGGGCGCTGACGATCCCTGTGGCAGTGCTGGAAGATAAAGGATTGCGTGACGCAACTTCGCGCAGTTCGGAACTGACCAAGGGGAGCCGTGGGCGGATATTCATGATCTACCTCCTGTTTCTTGTTTTGACGTATATCGTATATATGCTCTGGGAAATACCAATTCTTGCGGCGATTGGCGTATTCGCGCAAGGACAGCGCCCGATGACGGCCCTGCCGGTTTGGAGTCAAATCGCGATTCCCGTGGGCACCTTCCTTAGTCAATGCCTGGTTGGCCCGCTGCTCACGATTGCACTTTCACTTGTCTATTACGACCAGAGAGTGAAGAAGGAAGCCTTCGACCTCCAACTCATGATGTCCACTCTCGATGGCACACCAGGCGGTACTACGACCGCGCCGGCCGCGGTATAAGGCTGCCAAATGGGCCGTCGCCTTGGGCTTCTCGTCTTGTGGTCGCTTTTCGTGTGTGCTGTTTCTCTTGCTGAATTGGAGCCTGGACGACCGCAGACCTGCACGCTCACCGTCTCTGAATACATTACCGAGCTCGACCGTCTGGCTTCCGCCGCCAAGCAGTTGGCTACCCCGGAAGAAGTGCCGAAGCTGCTGAATAACGTTTCTCCAATTTGGCGTATCCAGGCCGGGCAACGAACATTTGATGTGCGCTCCGAATGGCTGCGCCAGGACCTGAATGACTGGCAGAAGGCTCCAAGCCACGAGATTCAGGATCGCATCCTTGAGCGGCTGCAAGTCCTGCGATCAGAAGCAGCGTCATTCCAGGATCCCTCCACGGACGTTTCCCAGAAGCGAGTTCTCCTAGACGGAATTCTTGCCGGTCGGGAATTCCAGAATATCCATGGGCCGACTTGGCTGGACCGGCTTAAACAGCGAGCGTTGGAACTGCTGATCAATTTGCTGGGGCGGGCCTTTCGATCTTCAGCGATTCCCACCATCGGCAATGTAGTGGTTTACGGACTGATAGCGTTGGCTGTTCTGGCAGTGGCTTATTGGATGTACCGAACGATCCGGAGTAACGCCGGCCTGGAGACGATTGGATCCCATGGTCTGCCAGTTTCCAGCAAGGGATGGAAGCTCTGGATGAACGAGGCTCGGCTGGCAGCGGACGGAGGAAACTGGCGCGACGCCATCCATCTCGCGTACTGGTGCGGAATCTCCTTTCTGGAGGCGCAGGAATTGTGGCGGCCGGACACGGCTCGTACGCCGCGCGAATACTTGCGACTTTTACCCTCTATCAGCGAACATCGCGAGACGCTTGGCGCCCTGACGCGAACCTTCGAATTGGTTTGGTATGGCACGAAGGAGGCCGACGCGAATGCGTTTTCCGAGACCCTAGCCCAACTGGAGAAACTGGGTTGCCAATCCAATTGAGCGCGGGCGACCGAAAGTTGTTTTTGATTGCGGGTGGAGCGTTTGTGTTCTTGGTGGTAGCAGCTCTTATTCTCACCAAGGGGCCCGATAACACAGACGAGATTCCTACTACGTATTCGGTCGACTCAGGCGGCGCCAAGGCCGCGTACCTGCTACTGAAGGCGTCGGGGTACACAGTGGAACGTTGGGAACAGTCGCCGAGCGAACTTCCGGAAGCTGCGGGTATAACACTCATTCTCGCGGAACCGTCGAACGCACCCAAAACCGAGGAACGCAATCGGCTCCGCCAGTTCGTGGAGAACGGCGGGCACATTATTGCTTCGGGACCTTTTGTTGGATTCTACCTGCAGGAAAATGGAATTGTGCCCGACCCGTTATCCGGCATGACATGGAAGAAGCTCAGCGCGCTGTCGCCATCCTCCATCACCCATGCGGCAGCAGAGATTACGCTCGCCCCACAGGCATACTGGAAATCGGAGTCGTTTGCCTTGCCGCTCTACGGAGCCGGCGACAGGCAGATGGTGGTGAAATATACGTTTGGCAAAGGAGAAGTAATCTGGTGGGCCTCGGCGACCCCGCTCACCAATGCCGGGCTGAAAGAACCAGGCAATCTGGAGTTCTTTCTGGCTTGCATTGGCAGCGACCCGCAAACGCGAATTCTGTGGGACGAATATTTTCATGGGCATCGGCGTTCCCTGACAGCCTCGATCCAAAGCTCGCCGGTGAAATGGATTTTTCTACAATTCGCCTTATTCACCTTGGCCATTCTCCTGACATATTCGAGGCGGAGCGGACCCATTAGCATTCCCGCCGTGGAACTCAGGCTTTCGCCTTTGGAGTTTGTGCGCACGCTGGGTGCTCTGTATAAGCAGGCCAACGCCGCGTCTGTGGCGGTGGACATTAGTTATCACCGATTTCGCTACTGGCTGACGCGACGGCTGGGGATGTCCAGCAATGCCACAGTGGGTGACCTGGAGCGTGCCATCCATGAGCGTTGGTCTTTTCAGGATCCGAATTTCAGTGCAACTCTTCGCGACTGCGAGTCCGCTGCCTACGACAACACTCTGAAACCCCGCGCCGCCTTGAGGTTGGTAAGGTCTCTGGATGACTATGCGGCCAAACTGAAATTGTTTTCGAAGTCTGGCAAGGAGAAGAATTGATGGAAGCGGTTTCGCAGTTGGTACAGCACTTCCGGAATGAAATGAGCAAGGTTGTGGTTGGCCAGGAGGAGCTCAAAACGCAGTGTCTGATAGCTTTGCTCTGCCAGGGTCATGCGCTGTTGGAAGGTGTGCCTGGGATCGCCAAGACACTCGCCGTCAAGACTCTCTCACATCTTCTACGGCTTGATTTTCAGCGCGTGCAATGCACTTCGGATCTGATGCCTGCCGACATCATCGGCACCAACGTGCTCAACCTGGTGGACAGCACTTTTCAGCTCCATCAAGGACCGGTTTTCACTCACCTGCTGCTGGTTGACGAAGTTAACCGCATGCCGCCACGGACTCAGGCCGCGCTGCTGGAGTGCATGGAGGAGCGCCAGGTAACAATTGACGGTACGCGTCACGATCTCTCTCCGTTCTTCACCGTATTTGCCACTCAGAACCCGGTGGATTTCGAAGGCACGTATCCGCTCCCAGAAGCGCAACTCGATCGCTTTCTTGTGAAGATTCGCGTGCTCTATCCGGAAGCGGGCGAAGAAGTTCAACTGCTTTCGAACGTTCAGAATGGATTTGATTCTCACGATCTGAACAGCGCGGCACTCAGTCCGATTGATCCGGAGTTGCTGAAACAATCCCGCCAGGAGGTCAGAACGGTCAAGGTTCAGGAGTCGCTGTTCACGTATGTCGTTCAACTGGTGCGGCGCACACGCACATGGCCAGCCCTTTCCCTAGGAGCCAGCCCAAGGGCGGCAGTGAGTCTGATGGTGTTTTCCAAAGCTATTGCGGCGGTGGACGGTCGCGACTACATTATTCCCGACGACGTGAAGCAAGCCGCGTTACCGGTCCTCCGCCACCGCATTGTGCTGAAACCTGAAGCCGACCTCGAAGGCATCACGCCGGACCAAGTGCTGCAAGACGTCCTCCGAACCGTCGAGATACCCCGGTGAGCAGCGGCGCTACTCATCTCGAAGACCGGGATGTTGGCGGTGGAGGTCCACCTGAACCAATTGGGGATAAACCAAGCCCGGATAATCCAGGTGATTTAGTTCCAGCATCCGTCGAGGGACAGGCCCATCCTTTCAAGCGGGCCGGAGTGGCGTTTGCGAAACGCTTTTTCTTCCTTCTGTTGGTAGGCCTGATGTGGTTGGTCCCTGCATTTGCGGACAATCGTTTCGTGTATGCCATGTTCGCCTGGGATGTCCTCGTGTTTCTGGCCTGGCTGCTGGATGTGGCCCGAGTGCCGCCGCCCGCAGACTTGAAGGTTTGTCGGTCGTGGCTTTCCCCATCGGCTTTGTCAGTGGAATCAAAGGTCAGGCTGACGCTGATCAATGCATCGAACTCCACCGTTTACGCAAAACTTCTCGATAACCTGCCGCACCAGCTGCGTTTTGAGCCGGCGCAGCTGGAGGTTACTGCGCGTCCGCGTAGTGACGCAGAAGCGCAATACTCGATCCTACCCACGACGCGTGGGAAGGCCAACGTTGGCGATGTTTACCTTCGCTATCAAAGTCCGATGAGAATCGCTGAGCGCTGGGCGAAGGTGCCGCTGGCGCAAACGGTAACTACCTATCCAAACCTGGAGGAGGCCAAGCGCCATTCGGTCTATCTCATACGCAGCCGGCAAATAGAGTTGGAAAAACGCTACACGCGTTTCCGCGGAGCCGGTCGCGCCTTCGAGAGTCTGCGCGAATACCGCGAGGGGGATGAATTCCGCGACATTTGCTGGACGGCCAGCGCACGTCGCGGAAAGTTGGTTACTCGTCTCTACGAAATTGAGAGAAGTCAAACAATCTGGATTCTGCTCGATTCCGGACGGCTCATGCGTACACGGGTCGCAGGCCTCAGCAAGTTGGACTATGCCGTTAACGCTGCCTTGACCTTGACACAGGTCGCTATGTATTCCGGAGACCGGGTCGGGTTGTTGGCATATGGGCGCGGGATCCGGCAACGGGTTCCCGCAGCCCGCGGCGGGGCACACCTGATGCAAATTATGGGGCAGCTTGCACTGGTTCACGAAGACCAGTGGGAAGGCGACCACCTGCAGGCTGCCAGCCGGCTGCTCAACGATCAGAAGCGGCGCTGCCTGGTGGTTTGGATCACCGATCTTGCGGAAACGGCGATGACTCCGGAAGTGATTGAGGCCGCTTCGCGGCTGATGCCTCGCCACCTGGTGTTGTTTGCTGTAATCGGTCAGCCGGACCTGAATGATATTGCGGCACAGAGACCAGAAAACGTCGATCAGATGTATCAGATTGCCGCAGCTCAGGAAGTGGTCCACCGGCGCGAATTGTTGTTGGCACGTCTGCGCGAGCGCGGCGCCCTGGCCATGGAAACGAGTTCAGGCAAACTCTCCACCACTGTGGTGAATTCCTACCTTGAGATCAAGCAGCGAAGTCAGCTTTAGCTGGCCTCGCTGGTTTCCAGAACAGATAGACCAGAAGCAACGCGAAGAGTGCAGCGCCCATGCCGAACTTCAAGGAAACTGCCAGGCCTGTGGGGGAAACAAAAGCTTCAATCACTCCCGCGATTATCAGGATAGGGATTGTGCCGAGCAATAGTTTGACCGCCTCGGTTCCCGCGCGAGCAACCGATTCACGTCTGGGGAGAAAGCCCGGGAAGAGCAGGCCATAGGCCAGCCGCAGTCCCGCCCCGCCCGAAATGAAGATGGCCGGCAATTCGAGGACGCCGTGTGGTGCGACAAAACTCCACAACTGCAGGCTCATTCCCGACAACCGGCACGCGGCTCCAATAACCCCGATCAGGAGTCCATTGAAAATCATCATGTAGATTGTGCCAATGCCAGCCGTGATGCCCGCCGCAAAACTCATGAAGGCGACTCCGAGATTGTTGGTCATGATGGCGCTGGACGCGACAGGTTTAATCCCCACGATGGAATGGGTCCACATCTGATGGCGTTCGATCGTCTCCACCATCTGCGGCCCCAGTATCTTTACTTTGAAATCCGGATCGTGATAGGTCAAAGCCATCCCGACGATCGCGGAGCCGAGGAAAATGAAAAACGCAGCCAGGCAGTAACTGAGATTCTGACGGAAGATTCGCGGGTAAGCGAACCGGAAGTACTCAACCACCGCAGACGGACTCGCTCTGTGAGCGGAATAAATGGTATTGTGGGCGCACGCCAATAACTGGTTGAGATAGCGGGCAAAATGAACGGATCCGCGGTCTTCTCGAAGCACTGCTAAATCGGCCGCGATCTGGCGGTACAAAAGACCGAGTTCCTGTAATTCGAAGCGTGAAAGAGACTTGAATCCCCTGTTAGTAGCGCGCTCGAGCAGTGCTTCCAGCCTGCTCCAGTGCGGTTTGCGTTTTTCCAACCAACGAGTGGAGATCACGAGTGCAGTCCGACGACCAACTACAGATTGATACTCCCGAGCAAATTGCCCTGGAATTGCCCCTGGCCGGAATCGGTAGCCGGTTCCTCGGCCTTGCAGTCGACACTTTAATTCAATTCGTACTATACGTCATCGGTATATTCTTGTTTGCGTTCGTGGGAACGCTCGCCGCTGCCGCAGGGGTCGCCCGCTATCTCCGATGGATTCCCGTGAGTTGGGTGCCGGCCGTCGCCATCGTCTTCGTGTTTTGCGTTTACTGGGGATACTTCGCCTTTTTCGAGACCATCTGGAAGGGGCAGACGCCGGGCAAGCGCGTGGCGAAAATCAGAGTGATCCATGCATCGGGCCGGGCGATCAATGTCTACGAGGCCATCGGGCGCAATTTGCTCCGGGCGATCGATGGATTGCCTGGAATGTACGGTGTCGGCATCGTTTGCATGATGTTGAATAGCCAGAATCGCAGACTCGGAGACTACGTGGCAGGGACCGTTGTGGTGCACGATAAGCGCACCGGGGAGGTCAAACCGGAATGGAACACGGTCACGGAGCCTGCAGCGACCAATCCCCAACTCGCGCTAGTTGCCTCTGAAGAACTGGTGCTGATCGAAACTTATCTGCACCGCAGGGCCGATATGGATCTGACACTTCGCGATCAGGTCGCCTACAAAATTGCCATTCGAATCACCGAAAAAACGGGATTGCAGCGTGACCCGAATCAATCACTGGACAATTTTCTCGAGGCGTCAGCCCGGCAGATCCGCGACACTGCGCGATTCCGCTGAGACTCCGGGACACCTCGCGTGCGGGCGAGGATGAGGTTGGCTCGCCCTGCTTAACTGTTGAGCCTGGTGAGGGCGATTTCGTCCCCTTTGCTGAAACTCGGCAGAGATAGAACTGTCGACGGTCTCCCCCGCTTTCATCCGCAAATAGGCACCTTCTTTCTCATTGTCTGTTGGAGGCAGTTTCACACCCGGCCAATTCTCCACAGGATATCCACGGAAGTAGTTGAAAGCAAAGGCGTAACAGGTAACATTGGTTCTATCATTTTAGGCACATTGACAATGAAAAAGGATGGAGGTACTCTGCAATGTCTAACACATCTATTAAGTGCAGCCTCAGTTTCAGTGTTTGCATCGAACAATTGAGCAATGAAGCAGGGTTGGGAGGGGATTGTCGCATGAAAGCCGCAGCCGAAGAAACTGATCTCAGAGTTGAGTCCACAGACAAGGCGGAAGCCGCTGAAAAAAAGAATGAGCAAGATGCAGCTTGCCAAGGTGACCAACTGAAAGAACTCATCAGAGAGTCTAGGATTGCTTTCCTAGTGCATGGCGCCGCGTAGCATTAGTCGCGCTTGATGTGTGCAGACAGTATGGGAAGTGAGCAGCGCCTCGAATACGGGGCGCTTTCGTTTGTTCGGGGTGATCAAAAGAGCGCTTGAATCTCGCAAGCAAAATAGATGTAAAGTCGGAAATTGGCGCGCTGCGGAAGGTTCTTATCCACCCTCCGGGACTCGAATGGGACCTTGTCCCCTGCGGACCCAAGGCACTCGACCGGTACCTCATTGAAGACATCTTTGTTCTAGGCAGGGCAAGAGAAGAGCACGACTGCCTATCCAGAATTCTCGAGCTTTTCCTTGGAAGAGAAAATGTCTTGAGATTCGAGTCGTTGCTGGGAGAGGCCTGCAACGACAAGCAGACTCGCGTTGAGATTATCGCCGCGGTAGCAGCTTTGGAATCATTAGGCAGAGAAACTATCAAAAAGCTCAGCGATCTTTCGCCAGAAGAGGTCGCAAGCGCTCTGATACGTGGCGCGGTCATCAGAAAGGAGGACGAAAGTCGCAAGAGTTCGTACAAGAATATATTTCGTCCTCTACCGAACCTTCTATTTACTCGTGACCTAGCATGGACTATCCTGCTGCGGATGGCGCGAGGTTCTCGCCCCTCCTGTGTATTAGCTCCGGCCGAAGCGACAATCTTTTCTCAAGTTGTGAGCCGCCAACCGCCAACAAACGCCATGATCCATGGACACCATAATGCTACGAGAATCCCGAGGCTGGATTTTTCCAATCCACCGGTCATGGGTTTACTGGAAAGCGGCCCGAAAACGAGCGCAGGGCGACCTGATCGACCCCTCACTATTTCAATCTCTCTTGGTGCTGATATTAAAGATCCACGCGAGAGACGGTGTCTGGGTTCGTCGAGGAGATCGTCTCATTTATGTTCGTGAGCGTGCCCGAAATAATCTGCGTCAGGAAGAAACTGCTGCCCACTCCGGCGCTCGCGACGGACACGCCGTTTACATCGCACACCCGAAACTGCGCGGGTATGGTCCGTCCCTGTTTCCACACGCTCGTCCACATCGGCGTTGATCGGTGGCAGGATCTGGTGCCCCGGACTCCCCAGGGAGGTGCTGCCCAGCGGCTCGTAGTGCACCAACTGATTGAAAGCTGCGATGTGTTCCCGTTGAAGTTGCCGTCACCGCTATATGCCGCGATAATTGAATGCGACCCGATCGCCAGCGAGGAGAGGCTGAATGTCGCCTGTCCGCCGATTAGCGTCCCCACGGCCAGTGCCGTCGCGCCATCATAGAAGGTCACGGTGCCGCTGGGTGTGCTGGCGCCGGAAGTCACCTTGGCCGTGAAGCTCACCGGCTGATTGAAGATCGATGGATTGGCGGACGAACTGAGCGCAATAGTTGCCACCGCCTTGCCGATTACGAGGGTACCGGTAGCATCGTTTGCCTGGTAATTCGGATTGCTCAGCGAAGCATCCTTCGACCGACAAGGACGGAAGGATCAGTCACGATTCGCGCTGGCTGCCGGATTCGAGCGGAGTGGCATTTAGCGCACAACGGAAGGGCCCGGCCCTTCCGTTTAGTTTCACCTATTCAGGGACAAAGCAGAGTGCCCTTAATGGAGGCCGCCTGGCCGTTCAGCTGGTTTGCCTGTATGACCGTAAGCTGTTTCCCTGACTGTGCCGACACGGCATTGATAAATGCGTCGATCTGGTTACAAGTTGTGTTAATGTCATGTGCTGTTGCACCAGCCAACGAAGCCTGCGCCGCTTGGAGTTTAGCATCCAAGTTGTTTTGGATTCCCTGCTGGAGATTGAAGTTTGCCACCGTATCAACCAACGTGCTTACCAGTTGAGCCGGAGTCTGCACTGGAGTGAAAGCCTCATTCGAGTATGTAACTCCATCAGCTTCCGCACCGATTGCATATAGAACGCCATTGACAGCTGCAACATTTGCAGATGTCGGACTAGGAGGGGGCGTCTGCGCCGTCCAACTATTAGTTGCCGGGTTATACGCTTCCAGGTCTGCAACACCTAGATGGAAGTAGAAATAGACCACTCCGTTCAGTGCGTCGGCTGCTCCAAACGCTGGCGAAGGCAACGGTGCTGCTTGACTCCACTGATTCGTTGCTGGATCGTAAGCATTGTTTGCCGACAGGACAAGTGAGTTGTTAGGATCTCCCCCTCCAATTACATACAAGGTACCATTAGCAACAGCAACAGCACCACTGCTATGAGGTGTTGGTATCGGCGCTACCGTAGTCCAGATATTCGTGGTTGGGTCATACTCATCATTGGCAGTAACCCCTCCATAACCTGAGACCGCGTAGATCTTTCCACTAACTGCTCCTGCACCAAAATCACGACGAGCCGTTGGCATTGGAGCCTTGGTTGTCCACGCGTCCGTTGTAGGGTCATACTCTTCCACTGTCTTAACAACCGAGCTGCAGCTGTTGTCGCCACAGCCTCCAAGAACATACAGCTTACCATTAGCTGCCACTGCTGTCGTATGACCTCTACCAGTCAGCAGTGGAGCCAATGCGACCCAACTGTCGGTAGCAGGGTGGTATGCCTGAAAGGTCAACGCATAACTTTCGACACCGTAAATTACACCGTTGATTACTGCCATCGACGTTACTGGACTTGGTGGTGGATTCTTTGCAGTCCACATACCCTGAGCCGGAGCCGAACCCGTCAAGAGTAGAAGAACCGCTAGCACGAATGCAATACAGCTAAACATCGGTCTAAAGATCTTGCTTGTGTAAATCATTGTTCTCCCCTTCCTGGAAACAACTATGTTGTAAAACGAACAAGGCCGCCGATTCGGGGATATGACGCCCGAAACCGACGGCCTCCGAGTGCTTCGGTCAGCCGATCAAGAAATTGAATTTTCAAAAGCTCGCTTCAAGAACAGAATTTCACCTTCTTAGTTGTTAACTCTGCCATCACTGGCAGGCCATCCTGGATCTTGAGGAGCTCAATTTCACCGTGTCCCATTCTCTCGCAGAACTGCACGAAGGAACGCCAAGCCGGATGCATGGGGCTGAAGGCGCGACTCTCCATCGCTTGTTCTACCGCTGGCTTCGCGAAACTGTTTCCGACCTTCATAAGTGCATTCTTGTTACCGAAGCTGTCAGTTTCCGCTTAGGCCAGGCAGTTAACTGATCAGGGCCAATAGCGTGCAAGGGCAAAGTTGTAACCTCCATTAGCGTCGACCGTGCCCACAACCACAATTTTTCCGTCCACTTGTAGAGCAAGTCTGTGTCCATAATTCGAAACCGAAGCGAAATCCGTTGCCACTGCCCCAGCGCTACCGAACGTAGAATCAAGGGAGCCGTTGGGGTTATAGCGGGCCACGGTGAAATACACCGAGCCAGCCGAGTCGAACGACCATCCACTCACAATGCTTTTTCCATCTGGCTGGACCGCGAGGCCATAAGCGCTATCGGCAAATCCCAGTAGGTCAGTGATGTTCTTGCCCAAACTGCCAAACGATGTATCAAGAATGCCATTTGGAGTATAACGGGCCAGTCCAAAATTAGACCCACTAAAGCCACCACTTGCATACACCAATCCCGTCGTTAGAATGTTGCCGCTCGCATCCAATGCAATGCGTCGGACCCTGTCGGTACTTCCGCAGAAATCCGTAGAGGTTATGCCGTTCAAGTTGGGGCCAAAACTGTTGTCAACGGCGCCCGTAGGAGTGACCCGCAGGAGAGCGAAATCTTCGCCATTTCTGGGAGAAGTCCCTCCCGCTACCAGTATCCGTTCTTCGGATCCTCCACCGATAGCCACGCTCTGGATTGCTAAGGCATACGCCGTCATACCACCCTTCGGGGTGAGCGTCACCAGTCCACCACTGCCAAAACCGCTGTCGAGGCTGCCGTTAAGGTTTAGGCGGACCAGAGAACTGCCTCCGGCCAGAACAATTTTCCCGTCGCTTTGCAGAGCAACCGCCAGCGCGGCGGCGGTGGTTGCGGACACAATCAATTTGCCGCCAACGCCGAAGGTAGCATCGAGCGTGCCGTCGGGATTGAAGCGAACGATCGCCATCTGATCGCTAGAGTTGCTGCCCGTGGGCGCGCTTCCAACCACCAAAATCTTGCCGTCTGGCTGCACCAGACCATCCCAAACCGTGTCTCTCCACACCGTGGTGAACGAGACTTTCGCCACTCCTCCGGTGCCGAAGGTCGTGTCCACGCTGCCGTCGGGAAGATACTTCACGACTGCGAAATCAATCCCGGTTCCGTTGGCGGAGTTATCGCTGTGCCCCATGGCGATAATGCTGCCGTCTGGCTGGATGGAAATTGCATAACCCTCGTCAATATCCGTACTAGACGGCACACTCCCTGAAGTATTTGTTAGGACCTTGCCATTGACGCCAAAGGTGGCGTCGAGACACCCGGGAGCCATGAGGTAGCAACTCGTTACGCTCGCAAGCACCGGAGTTGGACTGCAGATCGCGGAGCCCTTGACCGTCACATTGAACAGCTGCGTCCCTTTGCCGGAGCGGCCATCTGTGAGCGCCACCACGATGTCGAAACTAGTTACAGCAGCATTTCCGGCGACGTTGATATTGGCGTTTAACTGACCGGAGTTGATAAAGGTAGTGGAATTGACGCTGACGCCACCCGAATCCGTAGTACCACTGATAAAGAACTTTGCCAGGGCGCCCTTCTTGAATCCCTTGCCATTGATGAGAACGTTCAGATTGATCGTGTCCTGTGCAGCGTTATTGGGATTAGCCGAAGTAACAGTAATTGACTGTTGGGCATCAAGAGGCAAGGTGGAAACACAGAATAGGAGAAGAGCGACACAGACTAGGAGAAGGAAGGAGGAGGCAAATTGTCCAGAGCGGTCGCCAATTGGTTTCATGATCTCACGCTGTCTGCGTCAGTCCGATTTTTAGGCTGCCGCGTTGAATCTCCCTGGAACAGTTCCTACCCTACCTCACACGGACACAGACTTCATTTTTCCGAATCGTAGGCTTATTTTGTTCCTCCCACCAGGACGAACGGAGCCCAAAAATATGGCTGCCTGTAGGGACCACCGGAGCGCAGCATTTCAAGCTGTGCCTCCCGAAGTGCCCTCGCGTCGACGGTTTGGTGCAAGTGGCGGTAGAAGCTGTCCATGAATCGCAAGGAAGAACGGTCGTTGACTTCCCAGAGGGTGGCCACAACGCCATGGCTGCCGGCGAAAAGAAACGCCCGCGTCAGACCGACGAAATCGTCGCCTGCCGGGTAGTCCGAAAAATAGCCGCTCCCCAGGGCAGTTTCGCACGCGCTGAGCGTGACGAGCCGGGCATCGAGCCGCAGCCGTAAGATCTCGTGAACCTCCAAGCGCCCGTCATTCTCGGCGTCCGACTCGAGTTGGATGCCTGAGAACATGGGATTAAGCTTATCGAAGAAGCCGTGGGTTGCTAGATGGATGATTTCGAAATGTTCTGCTTGGCGTTTGAAAGCACTTTCGGTCGCGTGACGGTTCACGAGAACAAGACTGGGGGAGAAGAAAGTGCTCACACTTTGTGCCTCCTGCGGTGCGTACCTCAGGTGGGAATGGGCGGGAGCGAAGGCCAGCAACTTTCCTCTGGATTTCGCGACTGGAAGCGCCGGCCGGAACACGAGAGCGCTGGCAGCTGGCAAATAAGCCAGTACGTAGTTCTCGACAAGAAACCGGCCCCCGT
>WNEZ01000548.1_pt1 | contig 50153 bp, 73 predicted proteins | sample 5400521 | NCBI WGS metagenome assembly WNEZ01 (sample SAMN13153339, study PRJNA577476) | soil metagenome | isolation source: 120 cm saprolite under Douglas fir tree site 2 hole 1 replicate 1 | place: USA:California | collected 2015-04-18
AGGCCAGCAAAGCCGTGCAACCGCTGTATGAATGTCTCCCGATTCGACAGCGTCGAGGTATTTCCAGTCATTGAAAAGGTTCCCTTCTATTGCTCCGACGATGTAGCTCTCACCGCTCTTCGCGTCGAACTTGGCGAACTTGCACCCTCTATCAGCGATGAATATGCTTCTAAGACTTTCCTCCACGTTCTGAAAGTTTCCGCCAGTGCCAAATTCGCTGAAGCTAGAGCTAAACCGGCCAGTGTTTGTTCCAGCGATGTTGTAGGATGTTCGCATTCGTCCGTCATTGTCTACTCCCATTTCGAGTGCTTCGATTTTCTTGGACAACTCTCGTAGCGCGATTAGGTGCGCCACAATTGGCTTGGCTACGGTGAAGGCTCGGACCTTTTCCAATGCATCGCGATCAGCTGTTGGGCGGCCTTGTTTCTTGATAATGGGGATTTGAAGATGATTATAAAATAGCTCCATAACCTGCTTCGAACTACGCCAACTGAATGAAAGCATGCCAACACCGTCAAGCACGATGCGAGAAAGGCTGCGTTCGAGATAATCGATTTTATCATGGAATTCATTTATGACCTCTCGTTTGCGGTTGGCATTGATTAGGGATCCCCGACAGCGCATTTCGAGAACCGGGCCTTGCAGAGCGCGGGAGAATGCATAGGTTGCGGCGGTGGTTGCGTCGAGCTGGGGATGAATGGTGTTAAAGACCTCGAGGGTGACGGCGCAGTCAAGGCCGTTGTAGATTTGATCTCGCTCCCATTGGTTTTTGATGTCTTCTGGCTTTGTTTTATTGGTGTGGATTATCTTCATCAATCCCAACTCTCAAACCCACGTTGCTCAAGCCATTGTTTAGCTTGAGCACGCAGTTCCTCGGGAAGCTTAGGACAGGCCGTGATCATCTTCATTCGAGCTATCTCGGCTACGAGGTCGTTGGAAAACGTTTGCTTCTTGGATAGGGCCCAGTCGATAAACACGGCTAGGTTGTCCATGAGCAAGACAGCATCGCGCTCGTTATTATAAGCTTCTATTTGGTCTATCATGCGTCCCTCTTCACCGTATCAGATCGCTTCCGCTCGCTCTTCCAAGGTCCGTGGTTGGTGTAGATCGAACCTAGAAAACCGAGGCTCTTTAAGCTTTCAGGTTGCAACGCGTGATGCAAGAGCATCGTATCGTGCACCGCACCCCTCACTCCGATTCGATAGCTCCGCAGTAGGAAGGCGATGTCGTACAATCCATTTTGGAAGAGTTTGCATATCGTCGGATTCTCAAGCACCGAACGTATAAGCTTCCAGCACTGTTGTTCAGACTGTGCATTAGCCCAATAGCTTCCACTCTCTGCGCGCTCGTCATCGAATGGAATAACAAGTGCAAGGTCTGGTCTGGGAGCGAATCCAATGCAAGTGATTCTTGTGCCGCTCGTTTCGATGTCGACAGAAAGCAATTCACAGCCGCGAACATGGTTTTCGAAGAAGCTAGTGATGTCTTCAAGCGTCGGCTCGGTCCAGATTTCAACTGGTGGGCGTGAGACATTTGCGGTGTCCTTTTCATCGTTGATTTTGCTGAGATCCGAAACTACTGTGGGTCGCAACTCCCATTGCCGGTGAACAGCGCTAGGATGGTAAGTGCACAAAAGCTTATACCCACTAACGCAATGAGTGCTAACAGCGGTTGTGCCCCGAAGCTTCCGAACCCCAGTAGTCCCCAACATAGCCCATATAGCAGTATTCCCCAAGCAGACAATGAGATTAGGATCATGAGAAAGGATTTCATCCCCAAGACGATCCAGTTCTGGGGCGAATTCAGATCTAACATACCCGGCTTTGAGTAGTTTGGCGTAGTTGGGAAGGCCGGATGCTTTCCCCCCGCAGAAGTATTCGAGTTTGTTCCCGGGCGGATAGATGTTGAAGACGTTGGTGCGGATGAAGGTTTCACGATGGTTCTCCCAGATTTTGTCCAAGGACCAGGGATCGCGGGTTGTCCAGAAGCTGTGAAGGTGGGCGGAATCATTAGTGGAGAGTTGGATCACACAGGCTTCGGTTAGCATACGGATCAACTCAGCTCCAGTCGCTCCCACAAACGCTCGGTCTATCCGGGCCTCCGCTTCGCCACGCTGCTCCCCGATGAGGAGGATTGGCTTACTCATCGAAACCTTCGAAGAATCATTTGCTTTGCGTGTTCGAGTGAACCTGCATGGACTACGCAGGGATGATGTTGCCATGTACTGAAATCTGGGCAATTACCGGCTAGGATAGTTAGAATACCCTGACCAATGGCAATACCTGCTTCGACCAAAGCTCCCCGCAGTTTATCGTCTGAATTGCCGTAGACAATCACTGCCTGCGAAGTCTTTACATCCTCCTCATCAACAAGCCAGAATATATGAAGGTCCTCTGGCGAAACCTCCGCAGTCTGTCCGATGATTGCATGATCAAACCACCTTGCGTGTAGATCAATGTTGTTGGCTATCCAATCATCACGAAGGATTCGAAAGCGTTCTGCGTACTTCAGTTTACTGGCGATATAGACTTTGATCATCTCGGCGCCCTCGTCAACCTCAAAATCTCCCGCTCCAAATACCACATGGCCTTTCGCAGGTTCTCCACCGGATCGCCTTTGTCCATGTAGCGCCAGATATACTTCACCGCGTTACCCGGGTTGAATAGCATGTGCTCGGTGATGTCGATGCATTCGATTCCGCTAGGGTGGCGGCGGTAGTGGCTGGGATTGATTGGGTCTTCCGGCGAAGCCAGCGGATATCTTTCACCAAACGCTGGATTGTCTTGATGTCCCGATGCATCGCTTCCGCTATTTTGTACATTGGCATTCCTTCTGCGTAAGCGTGGCGCGAAAGCCCCCGCTCCAGTGGAGTCATGTGCTGCTTCATCCCCTTGGAGCGTGAGCGAGGAGACTTCATTGGCGAGTTCCTTTGCCATTTCTTCAGTGAGTTGGAAGGGTTTTTGCATTGGACTGGGTTTCCAAAAAGATGGCCGTGGCATTTGCGCCAACGGCCAGTTGGGGAGGAACAGGGTTAGTCGTAGGTAAGGTCGTTAGTCATGGCTAAGATGAGGTCCTCGATCTTGTCCCGGGCCTCAGCCATCTTTGGTCGGTTGGCTTTGACCAATTGTCGATGGATGAAGATCAGTTCGGTGAGTTGATAGGTCTCACCAACAGGCTCGGTTGCACCTTCGTTGTCCATCACGCGATTTCCCAATCAGTCGCGAGCAGGTCTGTTTGAGAGCACAACCAAGGCACGAGATCGCCTTGAGCCGTGCGCATGTAGACGTAGGGGAGTGTCATCTTCGAGTTTGCATCAGGTACTTGCAGTTCCAGATACATGTTCTTGCCATTCCAACCTGAGCGACGGACGCGTTCACCATTGTACATGTGCTTGATGGCCCAACCGATAGTGCTTTCCATGATGCTCTCCTCTATGCTGCGGATGCGGTTCTCTGGATCTTCGCGAAGGTGCGTTTGGTCTCGTCACTTGTTTCGTGTTTGATGAAAGCCAAAACCGAGCTGTTGGGGATGTTGTCAATGCAAGCGCTTAGGCTCGCACCTTCCTCCAAGGCTCCGCAATGCTCCACAAACTGCTTTAGCATGAACAGACTGTCCTCGGTTATCCATTGATCGAGGTTGACAATCTTCCCACTAACCCCGCCTTCGAAGGCGAGGAGTTCTGCCGGGTCTACGTCTTCGAGCGGCTGAACGACTTGGAGCTTGAAGCGTAGGCCGGGAGTTCTCTTCTTGCTGGATTCGATTTGCTCAGGTAGACCCTGGACTACGCAGAGGTAAGTGCCTTCTGGCAACGTTGGCGGCGGTTTGATGTCGTCAACGGATCGGTTGAGGATGTCTTCGAAGTTGGTAGTCATTGGGTTAGAATCCTTCGGGTATATAATGGGTGCGTTTGGGTTCGGTTGGGGTTGGGTTGAGTAGATGCGCTTGGTTCTGGTTTGGGTTCCTTTCTTTTTGAATAACACCAAGTATATGCTCCTCGATCTCACGCAAGATTTCCTTGGTGGGTTCGGAGAGGGGTGGGGAGATGTGGATGAAGTAGGCATGAAGGCGGATGAAATCTGCTACCTTCATCGGGCGTGTAGGTTTGGGCATTAGCGCCAAGTCACTGCTTTGACAGCCCACATTTGCGCAGTTTGGGCTTCGGTGATTGCAATGGAGCATAGACGCACCATCTCAGGATTGTCTCCGCGATTGATGTAGCCCTTGCGGAAATCGTCCATGTGATCGATGATTTCCGCGTAGAGCTTCTTTAGCTTGTCGACATCTCCCATTCCAGATGGATTGAAAGATAGTCCGACTGCCTTTTCACCAAAGGTCTGTTCACCAAAGGTCTGTACTCGATCAGTCATCAAACTCTCCTTTTCAGTATAACCGCTTTGGGCTTATCTGCACTGGCTGCGGTTGTTGGCCCGCGCAGGGTTTCGAAGAAGGTGGCGAGGCCGGTTTCGATTGGAAGTTCTGGCGACATCTCGAACGGCTTTGGGTTGGCGAGGTCGACGAGCATAGTCGAATTGGTCTTGATTGTGCGTTTATCTCGAACGTTGGTGTAGAGAACCACGCTGGAGAAATACTGCGGGATCTTCGGGCTTAGCTTCTGCCCAACCCCTTGCGGGAAGCCTTTTTTCGTGCCGTCTGGCTGGTCTTGATACGCGATGTGTGCGATGACGATGACATTGGTGGCGAAGGCGTCGCTAGTAAGATTGCTGAGTACCATCTCAATAGTATCTTGTGCAAGTCCATAGATTGCTCGGCCGTCAACGTCGCCTGATTTACCAGGGCGGGCAATTGATTGGTGGAAATCGTAGGCGGAATCGCATAGTCGAGATAGGCTGTCAATGACAAGGATACTATCACGCCCCCACGCGGCCGGATTTCCCAGGTCAACATTGTCGTAGCTCCATTTGTCTAGCATTTTCATTGCTGTGATGAATGCAGTGGCCTTCCCATCCAGCGCCGGTCCGACAGGAGTGGGTTTGTAGTGATCTCGAAGGGTTCGGTAATCTACATTCTCCATCATCTCTGGACACTCACGGAGGACTTGGTATTTGAGGCTGTCGAGGAGGTTGTCCATGTCGAGGATGCGAAGTTTGTATCCGGCTTTGACAAGGCTCACTAGCGAACCGGTTTTGCCAGTCTTGGCATCACCGATTAGGAGGAGTTTGGTCAGGTCGTTGGATTGGTGATCTGCGAGAGAGGGCATGATTAAGTTCCTTTGGATAATTGTATTGATGCTCACAGATTTGACATCTCAGCTTACCTGAGTTTAGATTGAGTATCTTTGTGGCCTTCGATCCACACTCAGGGCACACTCGCCAAGATTTCCATTGTTTAGGTTTAGGCATCACTCCCACTCCAGTGTCAGCTTGATCGTCTCCGGCCAAGCTCGGTTAGATCGCCAAGGCTTGTCCAACTCAGCTTTCATGACGTAAACGGAACTAACTACGTCCTTGTCTTTCTCAGAAACGTAGCGGATTGAATGTTTCTTTTCCTCGAAGAATTTGAGCTGGGTCGCGCGGGTCTCGGGCATTATACGGCCTCATAGGTTGCAGCGAAGATATCTGGCTTACAGGGATACAACTCGCCCTTCACGCCGCGAATGATCCAATCACCGAGCGATGCTAACATCGTGCCTTCCAGCGTTGAGATAATTGCCTCGACGATCTGACCATTTTCGCATTTGAAAATGATGTCGGGATCGTTCGGAAATAACGAATAGCTCTCTGCATCTGGAAATGGAATCTGCACAGCCTCGATCACAACTGGTTTCTTTCGGAATTTAGGCATCACGTGGTTCCTTTTGGTTGGGAGAGAAGGACTTCAGTGTAGATTGTCAACAAATCCCCGTCTCGCAGATCGTACATATCCATGTTACACTCAATCTTAATCTGCGTTGGCGAGCCGTACTCCGGGCCGAAGCTGATTGTGAAGTGGTCTGGTCCGCGATCAACCACGTGGGCTTTGAGAAGTGGGAGGATTGCTCGGAGCTGCTTTGTCATGGGCGCTCCATCAAGATCAATGGATTCCCAGGGTGTTCCTCGATCACAATTGGCAAACCACGAATGGCATAGATGAACTCAGTATGTTCAGCACCATCATTCATGACCATGCGCTTGAATTCATCGACTTCTTGTCTCGTCAATGCAATCCTCAGCCGCTTCCAAATTCCTTTTGGTGTGCTTGGAAGTCTGCAAACGTATAGACAAACATCGTTCACCGTGCTTTCAATGGGTTCCATCTGTCCTTCTCCTCAAGTTGGGTAAAATCTGCGTTCAGATAATGCTTCCGCACTTCCGGATTCTTCGAACAAACTCCGCGGAATTTACATCCGCCATACATTCCACATGCGGTGTCGTTCATTGGCCAATACTCTGCACGGGCGTAGTCCTCAGCCATTTGGAGCACAGGTTCGAGATCGCCAAGCCACTCGTGGATGAGTTGATCGCTGGTGTAAATGGGTCTGCGGACAAAGCGATTGGGGGTTTCCAAGAGGATCTGCGCGGCTTCGATAATCACTCCGCGCATTGGAGAGTCGAGGACGATTTGGCCAGCGAGGGAATACAGGGTTACTTGGTTATTCGGGCTGAACCCGGCGAAGTAATAATCAGTTGGCGCGGATTGGGTTGTTTTGTGGTCTAGGACGAATAGATCATCGTTATACGTCACCACGCGGTCTAGATGACCACAAAGTATGTAGGGTTGCACAGAAGGGTTTTCATCTGGGTGCTGCTGTGTGGGTCCCCAATCCAATTCCCATCTAAAGCTCAACTCTACCGCAGGCCTGCCATTTGCCAAGATCAAGGTTTCACACGGATCGTTGCGAAACTCATCGAGATAGTCTATGACCAATTGCCTGAGCGTGTTTGGATTTTTATACTGACCTGCTTTCGTCGTAGGATCGGGGTCAAAGTTGTGGCTACGAACCAGGAGATTACCCATAGTCTCCCGCACCGCGTCGCTGAATGGAACTCCAGATGCGCGAAGGTTCTCGTAGTCTTGAATAGCTTCATGGTATTCGATGCCGAAGCGCAGGTGGATGGATTCGTCTTTGGGAACGTAGCCGCAGATGATGGTGTAGAAGTAATATCTCGGACAGAGCTTAATCGCACCGATGGAGGTCGAGTCCCAAGCGAATTGGATTTTGGTGTCTGGGAGGAATGGAGATGGTGCGGTGTTGGGCTGGTCGATCATTGAATAACACACTTTTCGAGGAGCTCTTTAAATTCACTGGCAGCAGTCTCATAATCAGCCCGGAACTGCTTAGCCTTCTTTTCCAGCTTCCAATTGTCTGTGTGTTCCAGGACAGTGTCTGTTTGCACAGCAGCGTAGTGTTTGTTAATAAGATTCGTAAGACCATTCTTCAATCGATCATCCATCAAACCCTCCTGTTCATCTTAAACACAGGCTTGTTCAGCAGTGAATTAATATCCAGCTTCGGCCCACTCTCCCCATCACCCTTCTTCGTCTTCACTCCGGCCTGCCGTCTCGCTCGTTGCTGGCGTTGATAGGCAACCACCGCGTCGATGTACTTCGGCGTGACAATGCCACTCCCAAACTCGATCTCCTCGTCAATCCTCCGCATGAGTTCGTCGATGTCGGTTGGGTCATCTTGTTCGTCGGGTTCGGTGCTCATTCCTCCATCTCCCCAAGTTCCTTCGTCCTGATGAAAATCGTCCCGGGTGGGTTGGGTTGGAGAACAATCATATCCACATACCCGCCGAACATCTTCCGCGCATCATAGAGTGCGTTGATAAACATCGCTTGATCATTCGGATCGACCTTGATCTCGATCCCGATCTCCTGCAACGCTGCGGCTTCCCAATAGCGCAGGTAGGTTTCTGGTGGGGCTTTAGTTGCCATTGTGTTGGTCCAAAATCATATCGGCCTGGATGCTCCTGGCTAACTCTCCAAACCTGATCAGTGTCATCGTGCTCCAGTGGTCTCCCGCTAGCTTCAATGCTAATCCCAAACACCAATCAGCTAGAAAAAGCCTTATCTGCTTCTTCATTATTCCCTGTCCTCACTGTGGTCCTCAAGTAGCAACCGATTCACAACCTCGATCTTTCGTAGTTCTGGATCTTCTGGCTCAACTTCACTCAACAACTCAATACTCCTCGGTGCGTTGCGCATTTGCACTGCATAAACCCACCAATCTCCAACGGAATCTTCCTTGAGCTGGAGCTTCAATGTGTCATACTCACTACACCCAAACATCAGCTCCCCGGGTTTATAAATCTTCTCGTTGTTCTTCCTATGCAGGCGGCGAAACTGATGACATCTATGCCGAAACTCATGCGAAGCTTGGAACGTGCCTTTCCAGATCCGACCTCCTTGCGGATCATCCACAACTGCTTCGAAGAACTCGTGGCAGTCAGGGTAGGCTTGGATTGAGGAGCTTAGTGCCATTGGCATTCCCAGTGGTTGATATGGTGATCATTGGAGTAGCTTTCCTTGAGCCATGGTGGTGATGAACCGTTCCATCATTTTGAGGTTCTCGGAGATGCAGATCCAGCCATCGGCGAGTGCGTTGTCCTTTGAGGAGGAGCCTTGTGCGCGGACGAGGTGTCCTTGCAGTGCGGTGGCTTCTTGGAGTTCGCGAAGGATATCGAGCATTCTGGAGAAGTTCAGGCCTTGCGTGACCATGCCACCTTGGGTTTCGTAGTGCATCAATCTGCTCCCTTGTCCCAATTGTCAGTTGGCAACAAATGCCTTGACTTGAGAATCTGATGCTCAGCTTGAAGCTTGGCGATGATTTCTACCTCAAGACGCCTAGAATCTGCAATGCGTTGAGGATCGTCTTCGGCCAGGCCATAAAGCGGATCGACCTTGGCGATGATGCGCCCAAGGCCGGAGTTGATGGCTGATAGTTGTTGGCTTATGATAGCATTCTGCTTGCCTGCGATGTTTTGCAGATTGCGGATGTGGTCTACAAGTCTACCTCTCTCCTCGTGCAGGTCCGCAATCACACTCCAAGGCCAGATTTTCATAGCTCATATCCTCCGATTCATCTTAAACGGCTTGGGCTTAATCAACGTGGAGATGTCGATCGTCCGCTTTGGCTCAGCACCGTGCCGGTAGTGGTCAGGCCAATCAGACCAATCCTTATTCATAATAGCTTCACTCGCATCGGTGATTGGGATCTTTGGATCACTGCAAGTAGGTGACCAGAGTAGTTCATCGAGGGGCCAATTGTTAAAAGGATAAGCTCGATGACCTGAGGTTGAGACGATCCACCAATAGCCAAGATAATCACACTCGCCGCAGGACATTTGCATCGCATCATCGCCATTACACTCTGGGCATTGCATCCGCACTGCGATGTCAAACGCAGGCTCGCCGCGGACCTTGTGGGCGATGAGGTAGGGCTCAGTCATAGTACATCCACTTCCGTTCACACTTCTTGCAGCTCATTTTGTATGAATGATAAACAGGAATTTCATGCCAATGCGCGTGATGAAAGAGCCAGCACCAAATGCTTTTCATACCACAACCTCGTTACAAACCAACGCGATATCCTTATCCACCTGTGGTCTGCGGAAGCGATCTGGGGCCCAATGACGCCGATCCGGCTTAACCGCGATGCAGCCGCAGATTTGGCATATTGGGCATTGTGAAAGGACGATGTATGTCTTGCCCTTCACAAGATCGCAGTATGTGCCATCACTAAACGCCGGTGAATTGTCAACACAGATCACTTCCTCGCCGATGTTAAAGTTCATTTCAGCACTCCTGCCTTTCTCAGCACCGCTTCTGCATTAGCCATGTCCTTCATCGTCACACCCGCGGCCATTAGTTTCTTATTCAGCGCGGGTCGGTGGATGTATGGTTCTCCGTGACCTTCAACCGAATGCCGAGCACCGAGGATTGCTAGGCACTTGGCTAGGCCGCCCTCTTGGATGGGGAACTTGAGCACACAGGGAGAGTTGATCGATGAGATCTCCGCGTATACATTGTTATCATCCATCCAGCATTTGATTGCATAGGGTGGAGCGGCAGATTCAGTTGTGTGGTCGATTTTCATCGTTGGTTCCTTAGCCAAAATCTCAATGCAGCACCGGCCTTCTTTGAATCGCCTTGGTGAATTTGCAAGAATCTATCGGCCATGGCACGATCGAATGACGTGGCAACAGGCACAGCCAATCCAGCCTCTTCTAGAGTACGCTCAATGTCATAATCCTGGAGCTTGCGGTTCATTGAAAGTTCTCACTGAACAATTTCTTGGTCATGCGGCCGATTGGATGGCGGTAACATTCAAACGTGTGAGCGCTTTGATCCCAATTATTTGTTGCTCCCATCGCATCACATTTAGCTTTGAGACGTGAGGCCCAAATCTCTTCTGGTGTCAATGACGAACATCCTGTGAGGAGTAACAATAAAACTAGCGCGGGTTTGCTCATATTCGCCTCCAACTCGGATAATGCGCAGGTGGAAGTGGTTTGGCAGCCACAGGTGGACTCGAACCACCGTCAATGGGTTCAAAGCCCACTACACTAACCACTGTGCTATGTGGCCCTTCGAAATCTTCCAGTTGGAGCGGTTCGTCTTCGTTTCCCATCTGGACCCAACCCCCACGGTCATAATCGAACCACCAATCCGTGCCAACAGTCTTACGCTCAAGAAACTTCGGTAGCATCTCCCGATGACGACAGATTGGTCTAACTCCCGCTGGACAGTCGCACTCCGTCTCCGTGCAAAGGTAGCTACTCTGCACATTCATATCGTCATCGAATTTGCTGATGCGATATTGGTCGCCGGAGTGTTTGCAGGAGTAGAGTGTCATCACCAATTTTCCCTTAGATCCCGTTCCATCTCACGCTCGTCCAGGTAGGCTTCGCGGCAAGCCATCGAATAATAGCTTGCCGCAGGTGCGAAGGTCATGCTTTCATACATCGCTTGCCAAAGATAATAATCCACAACGTGGAGAGCGTGTTGGGGCTTAGTCATACCTCTGACAATCCCTCGGGTGCATGGCGCAATACGCTCTGCGCTCATATTCCTCTCGATCAATAGGCTGCTGTCCCCGATGCCTTTCCTCCGATCCGCGATCATAGGGATCATAACTCCTCTCCGGCAATCTACGCTCCTGTCGATACTCTGGATTCGGTCCTCGATCCCACATTGGCGGTCCACCATAGAGATAGCCCTGGGCCTGAACCAATGTTGAGATGTGGATAATGGCCAGGGCCAAGAATATAACAAGCCAGAATAAGATCCACGCAAACCATAGCTTTTCACGAAGTGTCATCCTTCCGCTCCCGCCAAAGAGGCGATAAAGATGAGTGGCATACAGTCTCCTGTCAAAGTGTTGGGTCATTGTATTGCCTTCTATAATGGTCATGCACAGAGATTGGAGCATGTTTACCCGATCCGTGCTCATGCCCTTTCAGGAACAATCCACACATGCACCATTTGTGATTATCACACGTGTCGTCACCTGGGCAGTCCTCGTTGCATTTTATCTTTGCCTTCGGTCTAATCATTGGATCACCTTTGATCCGAGAGCGGATATCTTTGAAGTCAAACACAATGCTCATTGTGACATTATCTCCATGGCTTCACGAAGACAGTCCAACCATTCGTCGTCAGTGACCATGTTGATAATCACTCGAAGCCAAGTCCATTGAAGCATCTCCACTGGATTGGTCAGGCTGTTCTTATGTGCATCGATCAATTCTAAGGCTTCTGCTTTAGTCATTGCTTTCGCTCCCCTTCCCCTTCCGCTTCCACGATATACCGAATCACCCCTTCGCTGAACCCATCGATATGCGTCCATCGATCACCATAGCCAACTCCATTCCTGAAGCTCGCTACGTTGATCATATAAGCTCTCTTGGCAATTGGGCTTGGTACGTTACTATCGCATTGCTCGTCGGTGATGACGATCAGCCGATCTTTAATCGAACCTAGGTCATTGTTGTACATGAATGTATTGAGCTGGCCCAAGGCTACGCTAAGCCTTGTTCCACTGTGGATTTGTGAATTCACCACAGCCTGAACTCCAGCCAATCCCCGGAATGGAGGGCACTCCACAAGTTCCTCACTGAATGAAAATACCCGGCACTTTCCAGGCCAAAGCGCAGCCAAGCCAGCGGCGGCATCTATACAAGTCATGTCGGATTTGGCGGAGAGTTTGTGGTACATTGAGCTGGAGACATCTACAAGGATGAATGTGGTGCCAGACGGCTCAATCATTTGTTTGATGGAATCACACAGCGCGATATCCAACGCCGGTGCATGTTGCGGAGCCGCACGCATGGCTGCGATGTAGCGGAAGGGTAGGATACGGTGTGCACCGTTCTTGCGGGCCTTGACTGCGTTGTCCACAAGCTCGATCGGTACCCCAACCTGATCCATATTGCGGAGATTGCGGAGCAGGGCGAAGTAACCCAGCTTGCCTTCGGCGAGTAGTCTAATCCAAGTCTCGCGCTTGTCTGCGCCACTGGACAGGGCCACTTCCCAAGTATCGGGGGTCACTAACTCTCCCTTCACAGCCCTTCCCCAAAGCTCACGCTGAGCCTCGGTCTTTGGCTTAGTCCGAGCCAGTCGGATCACATTGCGCAGGTTGTATCGTGTATTGTCTTTGCGATACTTGGCGAGACCATATTCATCGAACTTTGGCAAAGCCAGTTGCAGACCTTTGCGGAGCTGGTGGTCTAGCGGTCCAATCCCGCTACGCCAATATACTGCTAGCATCTCGCCCATTTCATCCGCGCGTTGGATGCATAGGGCGATGGTTGCGGCTGATTTGAAGGTAGGATGTTGGCGCAATAGCTCAGCGCAAAGCAGCAGTGGTACATGGCGCAGGTTTAGGTTGCTGCGTGCATGGATTGCCAACCGAGCAATGTCCTCTGGAATGCACAGTCCACACAGTTCCGCGATGCGATCGGCAATGAATTTGCCACTTTCATAGAATTGATCCTCCCAAAGCATACACGCGCCAACCGCGCGACGGAGTTGGGCAAAGGGCGGAATGTGCACTGCCTGCGCACCCTCATGGGTATAAATCGGTGCAAGATGGTTAGGAGCGTTCAACCGGGCCATAACCTTGTCCTTTCACAATATGGGGCCACAGGTAAGCTTAAGCTTAGCGAAGGATGGCGAGGGATAGACAGAGATAGCCTTACCATTAGGCAACAGGCCCATTAGTGGGCCTGCTTTGAGTCGAACAAAGAAGTAACCCTATCAGTTGACACACCCTCCGCTAAGCCTAAGGTGTTCTGGCGAGGGGCTGACCACGGTATCATTCACCGCAGAAGTAACCGGGGTCAATTGGCACAGAACATAAGCTTCGTGGGATACTGGCGAGGATTTGATTAGGGATTCACTTTGGCAGAAGTATCCCTAACTAATTGGCACAGTATCCCACGAAGCTTTAAGCCATCCTAGCGAGGTTCGTGCTGCGGAGCTTTCTTACTGCTGCTCTACCTGAGCTACCAGCTTGCGCCGGATGGGACTTGCACCCACGACCTACAGTATCTGGACGAAGTAACCGCAACGCTTGGCATAGGATGGAATAGCATTATCCTTGTGGATATGTCACATTCAACCATTCAATAAACTGAGTTGGCTCAATACCAAACAGCTCCATACCTTCACTGACTCCTACTGCATCCTCAGCGAAGTCATGCCGGAAGTTTTCAACTAGGAACGAGAAGAATAGACCTTCATTGAAAGCGTTGTGGATGGTTTCTGGTTCGATGCTCACTGCCGGGCTCCCAAGTTTTGATTATCCTATAAGTATACACTAAAAACAGCGTCTTGTCAACACCTATTTACCGTCTCATGTTCCCTGATCTAGAAAATGCCAGTGGCCCATTCGCGGCGCCACTGGCAGGCCTGATCCGGGATGGAACGTGCAAGCTCCAAACCAGCGTGGCTAAGGAATGGAAGGGGAAGGACCTTCACCTAAGCCTTCCCCTTCCTCGGGCAAAATCCAAAGGCTAACTTGAGTAATGACTCGCTCTAGACGGTATGGCCCAGAGATCATCATCGATCGATTTCTCCGAAGCACTTTCCTGTGTCCCGGCATCGCCAGTATCCGCAGTCTGTGATGCGCTCCCAGAGTGCGAGGCTGCAAAAGGGTCGGAGTTATTTCCCTCCAGTGTCTTGTCGTTCGAGCCAAGCAACTTCTCGTTGGTGAAGCCACTGTCGTCGGCTGATGTAGGGCCCACCTCACGCAGATCCTCACTCGTAGTCGTGGATGCACTTTCCTTGCTTGCGGCAAGGTCGGATGGGGCACTTGGCGATGGGCCATGATCTGAACCAAGGGTGTTTGCAGTAGGGATGGCAGGCTCACCCCAGCCATCCTCATTCCATTCTCTCCTCTCACCTACCGTAGCCGCTTGGATGTGGCCCAAGTCGGACACAGTAGGGTTTGGGCCAGTCACCTCCTGCGTTGCACCGACTGAGTACGCGGCAGATTGAAGCCGAGATGCAGCCTCTTGCTCGGCAGTGACTTGGGAGTTGGGCTTGTCCTCGATAGACCAAGTAGACTTGTCTTGAACGTTTGGGCTTGCAGGCTCAGCAAGTCTAACCGCCACGAAGCGACTAACCGATCCACCATTGTTCAACCATTCGTTTAGGCTGAGACCACTCCAATCCTGAACATCCCACAGCCATTTGCCTTCATAGCTGGGTTTCGCCAATTCCTCCACCCTTGTCACCGCTTTGATAAAAGCCTCTGCTTCACCAATGACAATCCGCATAGCACGAACTGCGGCCAGCTTAGCGTCATCAGCTTCGAGAAACAGGCGTTCTGCGTCGTCACGGGCTACCTCCGCGTTGTGCAATCGAGCCTTGGTTTCATCATGTGCGTTGAGGTGATCGATAAGCTGCTTTTCCTTTTCGACAAAACCAGTTTCATAACCTGCCTTGATCTCTTCCAGCTCAGCAATCCTCGCTTCAAGCTGTGGCACCTTGTCCGCTGCTGTGGCCATTGCCACAAGATCATGAACAAATGATATTCCATTTCCGTTAGACATGTCGGGCTCTCCGTTTGTTGAACTCCATGGACCAAATTGGTCCCTTTCCAACACTTTCGAGATAAATGGCAGGGGAGATCCTGAGGCTGTATGGTGATAGATCATGATATCCAACTATCTAGCTGGATTCTCAGTCTTGCGTATCACCTTCCCTCATTGCTCTCCCCTGTTGGCACTACTGGCGCCGTGACTTGAAATGGCTCACCGGGATGACTTACGAGATGCTAAACTTCACGGCGGGACTGCGAGTCCGGCGCAGTCGTGAAGCATCTACCATTTTCCGTTTTCCAACGCTGATCCTAAGCTTCTCTGGGGCGGATCTAGCCCATGCTCATTGCTCAGCGCTTCCGCAATGTTGGGCCAGCCGCAAATATGGGGCCAGCCGCAACGTTAGTGAGCCGTCGTGTGATGGGTTTCCTTCACCCCTGCACGCGGAGCGACCTTCTGCGTTTCAACCTTGGGCTTGGCCCGAGTCTGACCTTCCGCAGAGCCTTTCGCTTCGCTGGCCTTCGCTTCACGGGCTTTCTTGAGATTAGCCCCCTTCGGCTTGGCCTTCACCTCTTCGCTCTCAGCCTTTGCACCAAACATGGCCTTGAGATCAAGAGCCTTCGTGGTCTTGGCCGCACCGGCACGCTCATTGAGATTGGCTTGCGCCTTCGCAATGAGCTCCGGGTTAGCCTCAAGCACATCCTTCGCAGCAGTCGTGATCTCGGAAGCCTTGTACGCTCCGATCTTCTGATTGCTTTGCCGGATAAGATCCTTAACCATTTCCTTAGCCATCCTCAATGCCTCGGTTTGCACCGCACCATCGACTTTGACCGCACTGCGAGCGCCTTTAAGCTTGATTTGGCCCTTCAGGAGATCCTGAACATTGGCCCGAGCTTGTTTGCGCACCGCATCTTTGGCCTTCTCGGCGTCTATGCCTTCGAGCTTGGTGATGCCGGGGAGAAGCTTTGACATCCCCACGGAGTTCACGATAGTTTCCAAGCCTTGCTGGAAGATATACCGATACATTTCCAGTGGAACTGCATCAGCGTCTTCCAAGGTCACGTGACCACAGCCACCCTTGAGTGGGATGACGAAAGTCTTAAAGACCTCTTCCGCTTGGCCTGTTTCGTTCTGTTCAACCGTTACGTCAGTCATAGGTGTACAATCCTTTATCAACGTCTCTGGGTTCGAGAGACTATCGAATACAGCATAGGGCTAACCCTTCCCTGACCCGATCTCTGCTCTCACCGCTAATGGCTGGTAAGAGGTTGCCCTCTGCCAGCCGTAAGAGCGTTTAGCTCATGGATCTAAACCAATGTTGGGCCAAAACTAAAGTTGGGCCACAGCTCAAGTCTTAGGCTTGGCCGATATGCTCAACCAATAGACAAATATCCCAATCCCCAGCACATCCGTCACTGCCCCGAACCAGTACATCTCTTCGCCTCCCTGCGTTGTTCCTTAACCTCCTCCCTGCGCCATGCTCGATAGCTCTTGTATAGCCTGGGCATGATCGGTTTCACATGCTTCACCCAATGCCAAACAGGCTGGCGAAGATGAATTCCCCTGCATTGAGCATTCCCCTTCATCTGCTCAATGATCGTGGGTTCTTTCCAACAACGATTCCTCATGGCCTAAACCTATTCCGCCAAACTCTTGCCTGATAAGGCTCTTGATATCCACCCTTATCAGGAGGAAGCAAGCGTGTCTCATTGGCCTCTTCCGCGCTATAGAACGCAGCCTCCCCATCCGCATTGGCCCACGTTGCAATCCCGTTCCCAATATGCGTCATCGCTCTCGCATACGCCCATGGATCACTCGCCTCGCTCTCTGCATAGGCCTTGGCTGCGCGGTGCATTAGCGTGTTATCAAGCTTGTTGACCATGACTTGTCCTTTCAATCACAATAGCATGCTCATCATCATCCCTAACCCTGGGCCAGTGTGGATTGAGTAGGCCAATATGCTCCTTGAGATGCATTCTCTTAGCAAACTCTTCCCCACACTTACATCTAAAGATCATCGTCAATCTCCCTTGTCCTATAGCCACAGGCCTCTCCCCGTGGCCCTCACATCCTACGCCGCAATTGTGTTCCAATTGTGTCCCCGCCAATCACAATCGCGTGAGGCGCTGCGCAGTCCATCAATTTCCCAATTCCAATTCCTCATCATTCCCACAAGTATACCACACAAACCTTCCCATGTCAACCCCAATCTCCCTTCCCCATTCTAATGTTCCCTGCAATACCCTCTAATACGGCGCTAGTAATGTAGGACAGCCGACCCCATGGCACATAGCTCCAGGTAGCCTAAGCCTATAGGTCGTATATATATATCGATGTGGTATACTGGTACTTAGGCCCTCTGAATGGGGGTGCCATGGGGTCGAGAGGTGTACATTACTACCGCTCCACTAGGGGGTATTTGAGGGAATATTAGATTGGGGAACGCAGGTGATGGGGATTGAGTGGGGCGGAGCCAAGTAAATTGGGCACAGCGCTTATCCGTTCACAGTCTGTTCTCTGTTGTGCAGTGCACCATTCATCACGATGTTGTGATTTGCATTTGCCCGTCAATCTGCCATTCTGCACCCGTTGCAATCACGCAACCGGCCCGAAGGATCAAGCCATGACCGTGTTACCTAATTTAACTCAGCTCGCACAACAACAATCCGCCCGCATTGCGGAGCTGGAAGCACAGCTCGCTCTTGCCAATCGGCCCAAAGCCATCACGATGAAAGTTGGCGAGAAGGGCGGCTTGTCCATCTATGGCCTTGGCCGCTTCCCGATCACTCTCTACCGCTCGCAGTGGGAGCGCTTGCTTAACTGCAAGCCTCAAATCGAGGCATTCATCACTGCCAACTCACATCTTCTCACCACCAAGGCTTGATATCGCACTGCACAACACCTAACCTACTCAGCTAACTGGCCCTCTGCCCAAGTCGGGTGGGGGGCCAAAATTCGTCGCTCGCGCCGGGCCCAGAGGTCTCAGGAGCAAACTATATAATTTTTGAGCCCCGGAGCAAACTATTAAATTTTTAGGTCGTCATATAAATTATTTTCATAGACGAGACTAGGAGAGGGTAGGGGCAACTTGAATTGGCGGAGGGAGAATTGGATTGACAAAGATTGGTTTTTCTGTCATACTTACTGGTAAGTAGAAATCCAACCGGAGTTAGTTCTGTGAAACCGACCCTGCATAGGGGAAAGCTGGCGAGGGTGCCGAAGGTAATCTCAGTGAGGCCACTCACGCGGGATGATTTGGCGTGTTTGCAAGCGCCAAGGGCTCCGCAGGGAAGGGTGAAGCAGTTTCGGAACACGCATCATCGATTGGCGAAGTTGTTTGCTGGTGGATTGAGTCGAGTGCAGATCAGTGAGATCACTGGATTGAGCTACACGCGGCTGATGACATATCACAACGATCCTGCGTTTGGAGAGCTGATCGCACAGTACCAACCTGAGGCAGATGCTCAACATGAGCAGGAGATTGATGAATATCGCAGCCTCAAGCTTGAGAATATGTTGAAGGCTGAGCGACAGCTTGGTGAGCATCTAGATCAAGCGGATGATAAGGAAGAGCTGCTTCCAATCAACGCTCTCTTGGCGATCAGCTCAGACGGCGCAGACCGTCTTGGCTATGGCAAGCAATCTCGCCAGACCAATGAAGTCTTCGACTTCGCCAAGATCCTCGAAGCCCAGATGTCTCGCATGGGCAAAGCTACCGTGATTGACGCAGTGGGGCATCACACCGCGTCAGGGTTGGAGGGGAAAGGTCTTGTCCCCGAGGCTCCTCCAACCCAACCATACGCTGCGAAAGCGGGTCTTCGTCGGCGTATCTAAGAGGAGGGAAGTTGATGTGCAGAGTAGTGAGGTCGGGCCACATTCACTCTGCTGCGTCCTTCTCTCCTTTTAGTATTTCGGCTGGCCCGAGGCATTGTGAAGGCATTGTGAAGCGGAAGGCCCAACCCTGATGGACGATCGCCTTGCTCAGTGGCTGATTGAGGTCCGGGATGATCCGTTGGCGTTTGTGATGGGTGCGTTTCCTTGGGGACAGAAAGGGACGCAGTTGGAGGGGTATACCGGCCCGATGCCTTGGGCGATTGCCTTGATGGGCCGAATCAAATCTGGCCTGACAACCATCGACGAGGCCATCATGGAAGCGGTGGCATCTGGCCACGGCATCGCGAAGTCCACCACCGTGGCCCAACTCATCCTCTGGGCGTTCATGACTTTCCCCGACACTCGTGGCGTCGTCACTGCCAACACCGAACCACAACTCAAAACCAAAACCTGGGCTGAGCTCGGCAAGTGGTTCAACCTCTGCTGGTTCGCTCGAGAATACTTCACCCTCACCGCGACCGCGCTCCTGTCCAAAGACAAAACCCGCGAACGGACCTGGCGAATCGACATGATTCCATGGTCCAAGACCAACCCCCAAGCCTTCGCCGGCCTCCACAACAAAGGCAAGCGGATGCTACTTGTCTTCGATGAAGCTTCCGAGATCGAAGACATCATCTGGGAAACAGCCGAAGGTGCGTTCTCGGACCTCGCCACCCAGCTCATTTGGCTAGTCTTCGGCAACCCAACCCGCAACTTTGGCCGGTTCCGTGAATGCTTCGACGGTGGCAAACACTCATCCTTCTGGCACACAACCCAAATCGATTCCCGCGAAGTCCCAATCACCAACAAGAAACGCATTGAACACCTCATCTCCGTCTACGGTCTCGACTCTGACTACACTCGCGTTCGTATCCTTGGCCAGTTCCCCCGTCTCGGTCTCATGGAGTTTTTCTCGGCCTTCGACATCGATGCCGCCATGTCTCCAGAACTAGAGGTTTACGTAGATGCCCTCACCCCCTTGGCTATTGGAGTGGACGTTGCTCGTTATGGACGAAACAACTCAGTTATATTCCCTCGTAAAGGTCGTGACGCACGAACCCTCGAGCGCAAGATATTCTCGGGTATGGACACTGTCGCCCTCGGCGTCGGCGGTGGCGTCGTCGACAACTGTCGAGCCAAGGCTCTCTACGTCACCGAAATCCAATTCGGCGCCAAAGATTCCATAACCGGTCTAATCAACAACACTTCCGGTGAGAAATACGCCAACATGCGCGCAGCCATGTATGGAGCCTGCCGCGCTTGGCTCAAAACCGGTATGCTCCCATACGACACTAACCTCCGCACCGCGATGTTGGCAATCAAATATACCATCAAAGAATCCACCGGCGAAATCATCCTCACGCCCAAAGAAGACATCCTCAACGACCACCCAGACATCGACCTCGATTCCCTCGACGGCCTTTGCCTGACCTTTGGCGGTCCGTTGACTCCCCATCAGCTCGCAGGTGGTGACCATCCTCAAACACCCTTGCACATTTCCGAATACAATCCCTTCGATCCCAAATACATGGAGGCCGCAGAATGACCTGTCTCAAATGCCACAAAGAAATGCTCTACATGGGCACCTGGCCCGCCCTCGACTTTGCTTGCAAACTCTTCCACCGCTACAAATGCCTTGAATGCAAAACCTACTCCGCGGAGGCTGTATGTTGAAAAACCTGACCTGAAAATACTTGTTGCTTCAATTAACTCCAAACAGGAAACACTTCAATGAACATCCGATACAAACTCACATCCGATATCTACATGCCCCTCGATGGTCAATGGTCAATCGTTGGCGCCGGGACTGTCTTTGACGATCTCCCGAACGTGACCTACGCCATGGGCCACGCAACCATCCTCTCCCCGAACGAACCAGCAGGCCCACTCGGTTCCCATAATCGTGCAACATCAATCCGCAATGTGGTTAGGCATTGAAGCTGGCCCAACAGACTCATTGTGAAGGATCTGCCCGTGACCCCATCCCAACCCCAGCAAGCGGTTCCGCAGTTGCCTAATGCTCCGCCACCTCCGCCAGTGATTGCGCAGAATCCACAGGGACAAAAGCCGGGAAAGAAATCAATGACCCCATCATTCCTCAACTCCTCGGCTTTGCCCAGCCCGGGTGTTGAATCTGGCGGGAAGAAACTGGTAGGACAGTGATGACCAAGCAATTTGAATATTTAGTCGTTGATGCTGGGCAGAAGCCACAAGTAGCACTGGAAGAACTTGGCAAGAGTGGATGGGAACTTGTGTTTGTGAAGGAAAGTTTCATCAGTGGATCTGTCAGTTTCATCCTCTGGCTCAAGCGTGAGATCAGCTAATGCCTCAAGCTCCAATGCTCCCACCAGATGAAATGGCCAAGGCTCAGTCAGGTGCTGGTCTCAACCCAGTCAACTTCCTCATCGCTGCGAGTGACATGCAGAAATCTGGTCAGCTCTCCGCGCCAATCCCCGCAGGTCAACCACTCCAAACCGGCAAGAAGCCCTCACGCAAACCAATCCAGGTGTTGAAATGACCTTTCTCGAGGAGCTCCAATACGCCGCTGGCATGATCGTTGGCCTTGCCATCCTCTGGCTCTTGATTTGGTAATCCTGTGAATGCACTAACAACCAATCCGTTCTCAGGACTCTACTCGGAGTACGTAACCGAGCAAGATATGCTCCTGCGCAAGTTCCAGCAAGGCCGCCTGTTGGGCCTCCGCAACAACCGCTATTCATGGTGGACACATGCAAGGGAGTTGGCAGACTTTATATTGCCAAGACGATACAAATGGCTCATAACCCAGAACCAACAGAACCGCGGATCGCCAATCAATCAGCACATTCTGGATTCTACTGGAACGATAGCCGCACGAAACTTATCAGCGGGGATGATGAGTGGTATATCGTCCCCTACGAGACCATGGTTCAAATTGAAAATCGGGCGTTTAGACTCTACGCAGACTTCCCCTACAAGCTTGTGGTTGGCTGAATGCGAACGCCTCATGTACCTCGTCCTCGCAGAATCCAACTTCTACACCGCGATGGCGATCTTCTACTTCGACCTCGTTGTCTTCGGCACCGCGGTTACCCTCGTCTACGAAGACTTTGACAACGTCGTCAACTGCATCAACCCAGCCTTCGGCGAATACTACGTCGACATCGATGGCAAATACCGCCCAGTCATCTTCTACCGTGAATTCACCTACACTGTTGGCCAAACCGTTGATGAATTCGGCTATGAAAACACATCCCCGCAAATCCGACAGTTCTACGATCTCCAAGACGGTGCCAACCTAACCCGCGAGGTAATCATCGCCCATGCAATCGAACCCAACACCGACGCGAAGCGCTACGGCATCCCAGACCACTTCGCCTATCGTGAGACTTACTGGGAGTGGGGTGGTGCAACGAATCCTCAAGGCGGGACTTCAGCCCGTGGATTCTTGCGCAAGAGAGGCTTCAATGAAAGGGCTGCGATCATTGGTCGATGGGACTTGGTTGCTAACGATCCCTACGGCAGAAGTCCTGGCATGGACGCATTACCGGACATCAAACAACTCCAACAAGAAACCCGCCGTAAAGCCCAAGGCATCGACAAAGGCATCAACCCACCACTCGTCGCCGACGCTCAGCTCAAAAACCAACCCGCATCCCTCCTCCCTGGTGGCATTACCTTCCTCCAAGGCATGATGTCTTCCGGCAAAGATGGCATGAAACCCATCTACGGCAACTGGCGCCCGGACATCGCGGCGATCTCCGAAGACATGACCGAAGTCCGCCAACGCATCAAAGATATCTTCTTCAACTCTCTATTCCAAGTCGCTTCCCAGTTCGAAACCCGCTCCAATATCACCGCTGTCGAATGGGACATGCGCAAGTCCGAATCTCTCATGATGCTCACGCCCGTCATCGAGCGTCTTCAAACCGAGGTCCTAGCCCCCGTCGTCGACCGCGTTTGGGGCATAATGCTCCGCGCCAATATCCTCCCTCCCCCACCACCTGAGGCTGCAGGTGCCTTCGTCAACATCGAATACGTCTCCATGCTGGCCCTATCCCAACGCGCAGCCCAAGCAGGTTCCATCGAGCGCGTTCTCCAAATCGCTGGCCAACTCGGTGGTCTCGACCCATCCCTCATCGACAACATCGATTTCGACATGGCCCTCGACATCTACGCCAACCTCCTCAACAACGATCCGCGAATGATCCGCTCTCCCCAGGCCGTTGCCTTCATCCGTCAACAACGTGCCCAACAAGCCGCCCAGCAACAGCAACTCCAAACCGCCGAGACCCTGTCCAAAGCTGGAGCCAACGCTTCCCAAATCGATGTTGGTGGCGGTCAAAATCTCATGCAGAAGATGCTAACCCAATGACTACTCCACGCGTCCAGCACAAAGCCACCCTCTCCATCAATGGTCGCAACATCGACATTCACGCGCCACCTTTCATGCCCATTTCCCAACTCGAAGAATGGCTCGCCGAAGCTCTCAAAGCCCAAGGCTGTACCCTCATCACCAAATCCTGGGCCACACCTGAAACCGACCCGCAGAGAGGCGCCGTGGAGTGACCTTCGATGCAACCGACCGCAAAGCAATCAAACGTCGAGAGAAACAAGCCAAGCAACGCGAGGCCCAAAGACATAATTATACCCGCCACATTATGGCGGATCGCTTCGGTCGAGAGTGGATGTGGGAGCTACTCGAGCGTTGCCATATCTTTCAAACTCCATTTATCGGGGGTCAACCTGATCAAACCGCATTCAACTTGGGTGAACACAATTTCGGCCTCCAACTCCTCGCCGACATCATGACCGCCTGCCCGCAAGACTATCAACTTATGGCCCAAGAAGCAACGACAAGGAACCTAGCAAATGACCGACGTGACGATAACTCCCGAAGCCCCGGCGGGGAACACCCCGGAAGCGAGGACTTCGGACGGGACGCTGAAGGATCAATCGCCAGGACCGACTACGACCCCTTCGCCAGAGACAACTCCGACTACGATCCAGCCAACTGACCCTATCGGTTCAACCTTCCTCACCAATGCCGAAACCACGGAAGCGGAAGGTAAGGGGAAGGCCAAGGAAGATGAAGCCGCTCCCAAAACCGAACCCACCACCGGAGCACCGGAGAAATACACCGACTTCACCGTCCCCGAGGGTTTCAAATTCGACGCCACGGCCCTTACCGAGGCCCAGGCCGTGTTCAAGGAACTCAACCTCTCCCAAGAAAGCGCTCAGAAGCTTGTGAACACCTATTCAAAACAAGTCTTGGCTGCTACCTCGGCCCCCTACGATCTCTGGGCCAACACCCAGCGTGAATGGAACGCCGAGATCCTCTCCCGCTTCGGTGGCGAATCCGGCTCCAACAAGCTCCGAGGTGACATCAACAACGTGATCAATCGAGTCCTTCCCCCAACCCTGCAAAGATCCTTCCGTGCTGCCCTAGACTTCACCGGCGCCGGTTCCAACCCAGACATGCTCGAAGCATTCTCCATCATGCTCAAACCCCACATGGAAGGTCGCCCAGTCCCGTCAGGCAATCCTTCTACCACCGCCAATACCGACCCAACTCGCCCATCCGGCCCGATCGACCCCGCAGCCGCGATGTACCCACATCTCGTCGGTAATCGACCAAAGTAATCCCAACGTCCACCGCGGAGCGGTAGAACGGCACAGCCCAGAGGACCACAGGATAAGCCACTCACAATGAACCTCAACCTCTGCACAAGGATGATTAGCCTATGGCAATCATTGGCTCCACCGCCCTAACCTACGCCGATTGGGCCAAGCGCCTCGATGACGGCTACAAAGTCGCGTCAATCATCGAGCTCCTTTCCCAAACCAACGAGATCCTCGATGACATGATGGTCGTCGAGGGCAACCTTCCCACCGGACACAAAACCACCGTCCGAACTGGCTTGCCCCAAGCCACCTGGCGCCTGCTCAACACCGGTGTCCCCAATGCCAAGTCCACCACTGCCCAAATCGTCGACACCGTTGGCAACCTCGAAACCTACTCCGTCATCGACAAAGACATCGCGGATCTCAATGGCAACACTCCAGAGTTCCGCCTGTCCGAGTCCCGTGCCTTCCTCGAAGGCATGTCCCAACAAGTCGCCCAGGTTCTCATCTATGGCAACCAGTTCATCAACCCAGAACGCTTCACTGGCTTTGCCCCTCGCTACTCCACCCTCACCGCCGCCAACTCCCAAACCGCTGCCAACGTTCTCTCCGGCGGCGGTTCTGCCTCAACCAACACTTCTCTCTGGATCCAAACCTGGGGCGTCGACACCAACCACGCTACCTTCCCCAAAGGCAAACTCACTGGCCTACAACAGCGTGACATGGGCGAGTGGCCAGTCACCGACTCCAACGGCAACACCTTCCAAGCCTACCGCGAACACTTCAAATGGGAAATCGGCTTCGTCCAACGCGATTGGCGCTACATGGTCCGCGTTGCCAACATCGACGTAACCCAGCTCACTGGCGTCTCCGCGGCCAATCTAATCAACCTCATCATCCGCGGGCTCTACCGCCTCCCAACCGCCCCCGTCTCCGCAACCACCATTCAAACCTCGGACTCCCCAATGGTCCGCGCTGACATGGGCCGGACCGTCATCTATTGCAACCGTATCCTGCGGACCTATCTTGATCTCCAGGCCATGAACAAAACCAACGTGCTACTCCGTCTCGAAGAATTTAACGGGAAGCCCATCACCACATTCCGCGGCATCCCGGTTCGCACGGTGGACGCCATCCTCTCCAACGAAGCAACCGTGAGCTGAAAGGAACATAGCATGATTCTCGATGGATTTCTCCAGTTCACTGCAGCAGCATTCGATATCCCCACCACCGGTTCCCAAGTCTCCACAAACCAGCTCGACCTCGGCATCATCGGTCTGCCAACCTCAGCTTCCGGCGGTGGCGCTCGTGACATTGGCATCGGCGACGACCCAGCTATGAAGCTGCTCGTCATCGTCCAAACCGCCTTCACCGTTGGCACTTCTCTGCAGGTCAACGTCCAAGGCGCCCCAGACAACGGTGCTGGTGCCCCAGGCTCCTACGTCATCATGGCCTCCGGACCGGTTGTCGTAGAAGCCAACCTCATCATCGGCGCACGCCTCCTCGATATCGACATGCCTCGGCCAGCTCCTGCCCAACCACTCCCTCGCTTCATCCAACTGGGCTATGTCTCCGTCGGCACCCACACTACTGGCAAGCTCCAAGGCTTCCTCGTCCTCGATCGGCACGATCTGCCAGAACAATCCAACGCAGTGCTCGGTGGCTATCCGCCCGGCATCACCATCGCCAACTAAGGAGCCTCATGATGAAAAACTTCCTCCATCGTTGGGGCACCTCATTCGCCCTCCTCCTACTCCTGTGCAGCGTCGGTGCTGCACAGGTCATCAACCAATCACTCCAGCTCTCTCAAGATCCTAGAGGTCAGTTTGGCGTAGACACCAATGGCAATCTCTACATCCAAAACAACCGCCATCTATTATTCCAACTTGGCACAACTGCCCTACCGACAGTCGCTGGCGCTGGCTGCGTTGTCACTGCAGGTTCCACAGACGCCAATGGCCAGGTAACCGGTTGCTCAGCCGCAGCCGCAGTCACCTTTAGCCAAGCCTACGTCACCGCTCCGCGTTGCATCGCTTCTTCCTCAAGCGCAACCAACGTAGCTTTAACCGTCAGCTCAACCACAACCGCCCTGACTGTCACCCCCAACACTGTCACCGCCGCGACCTGGAATTGGGTCTGCGGTAGCGTTAGCTAAAGGAAACAGCAATGACCAAACTTCTCGCACTTCTAGCAGGGGTGGTCATTGCCGCCCTTGCCTTCATCGGTGGGCTTTATGCCCAGCAGCTTAGCTCTTCAACCCTCACCGGTAACGAGGTTATCGTTGCCGCTATCGGTGGCCCAGGTGGCCCATCCATCTTCATCCCTATAAGCGAACTCCGCAACGCCACCGGACTCAAGACCTTCTCCGGCTCAGGCGCCCAGACTTACCAGATGCTGCCCTTGGACAGCACCTTGTTTTGGATAGGCACCGCTCCAACCACCTGGACCATCACTACTCCTGTGGCACCCTACGATGGACAAATCTTTCAGCTTGCCACAGACACGACTCTGACTACGCTGGTCACTGTGACCCCGGCGACAGGTCAAACTCTCCAAGCGGCCTTTAGCGCTCAAACCCTCACTGCAGGAACTTCCCTCGAATGGATGTTCGTCTTTGCAACCTCCAAATGGCAAAGGATTCGCTAATGAGCAAGCTCAGGCTCACTCTAACCCTTCTCCTATCCTTGAGCCTGAGCCTTCTGGCTTGGGCCCCAAGCCACGCCGAGAACGTAGTTGGCCCAACCAATGCCATTCTCTGCAGCAAGACTGCATCAGCCACCCCTACATCAGCCACGACCACAGCCTTAGTCAGTGGCGTAGCTGGGCAGTCAATTTACATCTGTGGATGGCATGTCACTTCCATTCTCAATACAACCTCTACCTTTCAATTCGAATACGGGACCCAAGGAGGGCCTTGTGGCAACTCACCTATTCCAACCACAGTCATAACTCCCGCATTCAATGTCACCTCCACGGCCCCGTCAGCTGACCATATCACTTATGCAGTGCTCCAAGTACCTGCGGGAGCACAGCTGTGTATCGTAACTGGATCTGGCACTACCGGTGATGCTGTTCTGGTCTACTACTCTCAGTTCTAGAAAGGCACATCCCATGACCGATCAAGTCAATCAATTAGTCGCAGACCTAGCCAACCACATAACATCAATGCAAACCGCGCATGGCGAGGCCAAGACCGCTCTTGCGACCACCAACACCCAGATCGCAAAGGCCCAGGAAGAGCTAAAGATCGCCCAAGCTGGCCTAACCGTGGCTCAACAAAAGACCCTATCCGCCTACCAAACCAAACTCGACAAAGCACACTTCGAACTCGAGAACCTCACCCCGAAGTTGGAAGAAAAGCGCAAAGAACTCGCCTCCGCAACTGAACAACTAAACTCAATCGCCGATCGCTTCCGCTCCGTCCAAAACGAACTTGCCGCGATCAAACAGAAACTCTAATGAATGCCATCGACATATATCGGGGCATATGGACTTCACTATGGGGTCCCCGATCTATCTCGACCACCGCAGCACAGAACCCTTTAGTCATCAACGATGATGGTTCGGTCAATGTCATTATCTCCGCCACTGGCGACCCGGCCTCCGATGGTTCAGGAACAATCACCTCAGGCGGGACTGCCCAAACCCTCTTCGGTGGCGCTACCCCAACCAATGGCTTTGGAGTATACAACCCAGACCTAACTGAAGACCTTTGGATTTCTTTATTCACAACCGCGGCAATTGCCTCATCAGGATCCATTCGCCTAGCTGCCAACGGAGGTTGGTATGAAACTCCTCCAGATATGAAGCCGTCAAACTCAGTCTCAATCATTGCAGCTACCACAGGACACAAGTTCACAGCGGATAGATGGTAAAATGCCGGTTGGTTTTCCTTTAAGCGGTGGTGGCAGTGGTGGTATGGCCATCGGTGGGACCGTTACTGGCAGCACCCCGAGCAGTGTTCTGTTTATCAATTCACTATCCCAACTAGCCCAAGACAACACCAACTTCTTTTGGGATGACAGTCTTTTCAATCTGCGCATTGGCGGTAAGTATTTTATCGGCACATCTGCGGCGATTTACACAATTCCGAATGTCAGTGGCAACAACTGGTTTGAGGGATCTGCTGGCAATATCACTATCACCGGCTACGGTAATTTTGGCACGGGCGATCAGGCGCTTCTATCGTTAACGACTGGTTTTCAAAATGTGGCGCTCGGGGCCAAGGCAGGGAAGAATCTGCTAGGTGGTTCTGAGAACTTTGCTCTGGGTTCTGATTCGCTAAGGCAGTCTCAAAGCGATTCAAATAACGTAGCAGTGGGAACTAATGCACTTCAGCAGCTAGGCAATGCCGGGGCCGGTGGCGGAAATAATACGTCCAATATTGCAATTGGTTTCGGTGCCTTGGGCCAAGTTGAGATTGGAAACGGTAACGTTGCAGTTGGCTTCAATACCCTGTCTAACGTGGTGCCTCCCCATACTGCTACCGCCAATATCGTCATAGGCAATGCGGCTGGCCAAGTCTTGGGCACGGCCTTCAATATAAGTGGCAATGTATTTATAGGAGATCATGCTGGCAGCAATATTACAGGCGGAAATTCCAATACCTACATAGGCGGATATCGTGGACCCGCGACCGGTATCAATCGCACCATCGCTTTTTCCGATGGTGAGCAAATCAATCTTTTGGATATGAACCTGACGACTTTCGCTATCTGGTCGATGAATTACAATATATCCAATGCCCAGCCTGTTGGGTTGCACATCTATAACTTTCAAGATGCGTTGGCTTCAACCGCCAACTATGAGCGTGGGGTCGTTGACTGGAATGTGACCGCCAATGTCTTCACCATCGGCACCCAGAAGGGCGGCACCGGTTCCACCCGCAATATGGAGTTCATTATTGGTGGTGTCAACAAACTCGACTTCGGAGTAACCAATGCAGGATTATGGACCTTTGCGCAAGCTACTATGTTTGCCACATCAGTTGCCCTCACCAACGGTGCAGCGGCTCAGATCGCAACGCTGACAAATGGGCCTGTCGCAGGCAATCCTACTAAATGGATACCCATCAACGATAACGGAACCACCCGCTTTATCCCAGCTTGGTAAGGAAATCTAATGTCCAATCCAGTCAGTTTTGTTAACAATTACGTCTCAGGATGCCAGCAGATCAACACCATCCTACAAACTCTGCGAGGGCTGAATGACCAGTTAGCCCAAGACCCAACCCTATCTTCGCGATACTTCAGCTCCCCCGGGGCCAGAACTGATATCGTCGCACAAGACATCACCAATGCTTCCAGCGCCATAACCCAACTCTTGTTCACATTCGACAGTGGCGCTCCAACCCAGAAATCGTTTATTTACAAGCTGTTCCCATGATGAAAGTCGAACTTACCGAACAAGAATGGGTGGCCATCATTAATCTAATGTCCTTTGCGCCCTACCGTGATGCACAGCCATTCATTCAGAAGATATCTCAGCAGCTTATAGAGCAGAAGACTTCCTCAACTGAAATCAACTAGGAGCCAACCATGCCGAGATGGAAACTAACCGCCAAGCACTATCTTCACGCCCTTCAATATGGCCAACCCAGCGAATGGCAGCGTGAGGAAATCAATGTCCAATCCGGCCGGGCATTTCGCAAGACTTATCCCGTTCCGATGTTCATCGATCCGGATGATCCTCATTGCATCAACCGACACTTGGGCTACTGCGTCATCGCTACAGAAGGCTCTGATCAACCCGGTGATCTAATCGTCTCCAACTTCAAACCCACCCCGGACATGGAACCCCTCGACGAGGAAGCCCGCCAGCTATCAGAAATCGAGAGGCCTCATTGGATCAACCCAATCGATGGCCTTTCCCCAACCATGGGTGAGGACTTCGCCAATCAGCTCCTGGCAGCGCTCCAGCAGCAGATGAACAAAACCCAGGTTGGTTCCATTGGGAGCAATGCCGAAGTCTCCAATCTCAGCGCCCTCGTCGCGGCTCAACAGAAACAGATTGAGTCTCTTATCAGCGCCTTGTCGGGGAGCGGAAGGAGAGTGGAAGGCAAAGGCGAAGGTATAAGCGAGTCCATGGCTCTTGCTCTTGGTATGCACCCAACTCCAGAAGACGAAACAATTCCACTTTCCAAGCGCCAAGCAGCAATGCAGCAGCGCTATAACCGAGACTTAAACCAGAAGAGAAATGAAGGCGCAGCGCCGAGCGGCGGGGAGGAACCTGCCTATGACCCCGCCAACCACGTCGTTGACGATCTCGAACCGCTCCCATCCAACGAGGACGTTGAAGCTGTCCAACGTGCTGCTGCGGGGCTGACCAAAACCCCGATCAAAGCTTCCCACCCGGTGCGTAGGATCTAACCATGACCTCTCAGCTCGACTTGGACCAAGGCGGCACATTTCGAGGATGGGCCCGGCAATGGATGGGCCCATCCATTGGCTGGATCATGGTTCCGTTGAGCAATATATTACTGATCACCACCGCTGGTACGGTCTTAATCCTCCCCAGCACTTCGCTGGTGGAAGTGAACGTAGCCGGTGCGGTCATACTAAAGCTCCCTTCGGTGATCCCGCCCTCTGCTGGCGCAGGAGCTCTCCCAGGCCTCTTCGCCAACAATCCTATCACCATCGTCGATATCGGCAACAAGGCCCAAGCCAACCCCATCACAATCCAACCTGCTTCTGGTACTGAGACAATAATGGGGTTGGCCCAAATCCAAATCACTGTTAACTATGGTGGTTTCACCCTCCAACCCATCTCTGCCCAATCAACCTGGAATTCGATCTCGCCATGAAACGCATCCTTTTAGCCCTCACACTTTTGTTGACTCCCAGTCTTGCCTGGGCCCAATGCACTGGCGTATTCCCCGCCAATACCCTCTGCGGCAACCTCTCTGGCAGTCCTGCCCCACCCGCTGCATTCTCCTCTAGCGGAACCGTAGTCGGCCCTGGCTCCTCCACCGTCAACGACATAGCTGTTTGGAACAATACTAGCGGTACTCTTCTCAAAGACGTTCCCTTCGTAACTATCTGCGGATCAAACATCTTCACCTCCATTGCCTCTGGCTGCGTTCCGTCCTCAGGTGGTGGCACAACTACCTTCCTCCGTGCCGACTCTACCTTCGCCGTGCCACCAACCTTTGGCTCGGCGGCGCCTGGATATGTCCCTGCCTCAGGCGGAGGTACGACCACCTTTCTCCGAGCCGATGCTACCTTCGCAACAGTTGCGGCTGGCGCACCAATCGCTGCCTTCGATACACTCTGCAACCCAACCTCCTCCTCGGCCGTTCCAATTGCATGTCAGAGTGGTTTTCTTCATCTAAAGGACTTCTCGCCTACTGTTGTCGGTGACAACTCAGCTGACGACACTACGGCTTTGCAGAATTGGATGAATGCCTGCGCTACAAATCGACTTATCTGTTATCTTGATCCTCCAAGCGTCTGCTACAAAATAACCGCAGCCTTAACAATCAACAGCGCCAATGGCCTGACCATGATAGGACCGGGCCGCGATAAGGTGGGCCAGGGCATCTGTCTATCTTCAACAACCCAGAATGGCATCGTCGCAACCACGTTAGGTCAAATCAACTTCTTTAGCTTCCAAATCACTGGCCAGGCTGCGGCTACTGCTGGTGATATGTTCCAACTGAACTCTGGTTCAACGAATCCAAATCAGCGTTCAACAATGCGCGATATGTATTTCCAAAGTGGGTTTAACCAAGTCCACTACGTCACCGCTTCGGGCTGGACGATTGACAATGGATTGTTTATTGGGCCGAACACCAGTGGCACCAGCGTACTCATCGAAGACACCACAGCAGCCGATGCTGGCGATCAATTCATTCACGACTCGACATTCAGTGGCAATGCAACGGGCACTGCCATTGTCCAAACCTCAGGTGGTGGCCTAAAAGTTGTCGGCAACAAGATTATCAATTATGCAAACGGCTACTTACTAAGCCTCATCACTGGCGTTTCAACTTCCGACCTGTTCTTCTCTGCGAATAGCATGGAGGCTTTTACTTCTAGCGGTATCTCGCTCAACAAAGGTTCGGGGACTGTATTCGGCACCGTTAACATTGTCGGGAATGAAATAAATGGTTGCGCGTCATGTTTCAACACAGACGCAACCGCAGGATGGCTCAGTAACGTTATCGTTTCCAACAACCACCTATCCCCAAATGCTTCCGGCACTTGTATGGACATTGGCACAGGCAGCGGTGTGCAGGTTATTGGAAATAACTGTCAAGGAGGCGGTGCTAATGGAATTGGGATTATCACCAGAGTAAACCTGACAAACGGATTAGTTGCCCATAATATCTTCAACAATAACATCGTTACCAATTACACCAACAGCTCAACAACTACAGTGATCGTCGATGACGTCGGCTTAGCATTCGCTTCATTACCCGCAACAGCGCAAAACGGCAGCCAGATATTTGTAACAAACGGCGCCCCGGCCTCATCCCCATGCACCGGTGCCAGTACTGGCTCGATGGCATTTCGACAAAATGGAGCATGGAAGTGTTTCTAATGAAAGGCAAACCCAAATGAGCGAACCAGAACATTCCGCCGAGGTCTACCTCAAGCGTATCGCGGACGACATGAAAATCATCCGCGGACAGTTGACCGAGGTTATCAATTACATGCGCGAAGCCGAGTCAGAAGTCCCCGAGAAGATGCGGCGCTTCATCATGTATATGCACGACGTTCACGACGTCTCCTACCTCTACGAATCCCGCGGCATTCCAGTCCCCGATTACATCAGCCGCGAACTCGAACGCTGTGACGATCGCTATCGCCAACTACTCGTCGAACTCCACATGGACGGTGGCACGTTCGAAAAAGTCCGCCGAGAGATGGCCAAAGACCCACTCAATCGCTGGGACCACACTCGCCAACTAACCAAACCAAAGGAGAACCAATCATGAAGCAACAAGGACGTGCAGATCGCTCTGGCCCAACTGGGCAAAAGGTTGAACCCAATTCCAAGGCAATCAATCCAGGCGCGGTTTCCTACCTTGGCGCCAAACTTGGCAACCACGCAACCGAAGCCAATGGCAAACCGCTCAACAACCATACACCTTGGTCCGCAGGCCAAGGCTACAACCCACCTCCATACTCTACCAGCACCGATGGTTCCGCTCCGGGCGCTGGAATGGTCACACGACGCAGCGGAAGCCAAGGAAAGTATTGAGAAAGGAAATGACGATGGCAGATCTAGACGAAGTAGCGAACCTTCTCCACGTACACGAGAAAGCATCAGCGCATGGAGATTTGCTGAGGAACATTGCCAACACAGCAATGGCCAAGCTCAGGCTTATCAATGAAGAACATGACAAGCCGAAGGAAACGGCAGTGGAAGATCCAGGAGAACCTGAAATCGAACATGAGGAGCACGAAACCGATGCCAACTGACATCCTTTCCCAATACGGCCCAGGAACCTCCCAACCACAGCGCGGCGTTATCTCAAAGGGCGGAGTGATGCCAGGCGACACCAAAGACGTTCGCAACTATCAACCACCAATGGGTCCAAAGAACATCATGGACCCAAAATCCCCGGGTATCCATGGGATGAACCATGGCATTGGCAATGGCTGTGAATATGACACGGCCAAATCCGGTTCTCCAGGCCTTGGTGGAACCAACTACGGCTGTTGTGGATCGCAAGGCAAATACTAACCCAGGAGAGCGGCGGTGGCAGATCAAACATCCATAGTCAACCGAGCCCTTAGCTCCTTTGGCAGTCGCACAACCGTGACCGCCGCTCTCCTTGCCAGCAATGGTAGCAACGAAGCAATCCAAGCCAATCTTATCTACATCCCTCACCGCCGACGCCTATTCCGCATGGCTCCGTGGTCCTGCGCATTCAACACAGTCCTCCTCAACTACATCACCTCATCTTTCGGCACCCCGGAAAACACCTCTCCTGCCACCAACATTTGGCAAAAGGGCCAGCCAGCTCCGCCCTGGGCTTACGAATACCAATACCCTCTCGATTGCATTCGTGCTTGTTGGGTCACTCCCCAAACCGCAACCGGCTTTTCCTCTGGCGTTCCAATCACCACCGCGGTCACTGGTGGATCCCCCTCCTTCTGGCAAGGCCCGCCGGTCAAATTCTCCATTGCCATCGATCAATTCTTCGGCGTCACCTCCGCAGCTATCAGTGCAGTAGGAGCCGGCTACGTCCTTGGCGAACAAATCACCCTTGCCCAAGCTCCTCAAGGCTCGGCTCCGGTAGGAGCACCTGTTGTGCTTACAGTCACAGGCATAGGCGGTGGAGGTAGCATTACTACTGTCAGCGTTAACAACGTCATCCGGGGCGAAGCAACATCGATCGGTGGCAGTTACTTCGCGATCCAAGCCAACCCAGTTGCACAAGGATCTACCTCCGGTGTCGGTACAGGAGCGACGTTTACTATCACGCAGAATGCTGCCTCGTCTGACCAACGAGTCATCCTCACCAACCAAGAGTTCGCCATTCTCAACTACGTCCGCGATGTCACCGATGAAAACGTCTTCGACGATTCCTTCCAAGAAGCCTTCGTCGATATCCTTGGCGCCTCTCTTTGCAAAGCCCTAACCGGCGACACTAAACGCGCCAACCTTGCCATCGCCCAAGCCAATGCGATGATCACCGAAGCTCGCGGCAATGATGCCAACGAAGGTCTAAAGGTAAACGACGTCACCCCTGACTGGCTGCGCATTCGCGGCATCGACTATGTCGAAGATTATTCAGGCCCCTACAACACCGGCTTCAACTGGGGCGCTATGTGGCCGGGATTCAATTAAATGTCCAACCCAATCATCCAACCTTCCTTCAACTCAGGCGAGTGGGCGCCAGCGCTAAACGCTCGCGTCGACTTGGCCAAATATCACTCTGGCGCTGCCCTACTCCGAAACTTCTTCGTCGATTACCGCGGTGGTGCAACCACTCGCCCTGGCACTCGCTATGTTCTCCAGACCCGTCTGACCACCACCGTTCGCATTATCCCATTCCAAGCCTCATTCACCGTCACCTATGTCCTCGAATTCGGTCAAGGCTACGTTCGGTTCTTCAATAATGCTGCTCCTGTCCTTGAAGTTCCCAAAACTATTTCTGGTATAACCCGAACCAATCCTGCTGTCGTAACCGCCACTGCTCATGGCTATTCTGCAAATGATTGGGTTTTCATTTCCGGTGTGGCTGGAATGACTCAAGTCAACGGCAACTATTACATCGTCGCAGGTGTCACTGCCAATACCTTCCAGCTCAATGATCTCTTCGGCAACCCAGTCAACTCCACCACCTACACCGCCTACGCCTCCGGCGGTACCGCTCAACGTGTCTACACCATTACTTCTCCCTACCAATCTAGTGAACTCGCCGGGTTGAAGTTCGTCCAGAACGTCAACCAAATGTATATTACCCACCCCAACTATCCACCTTATGTCCTTACATTAATCGCTTCTACTAATTGGACTTTGGCTCCTATCGTAATCGGTTCTACACTTGCAGCGCCGACAGGGCAAGCGGCTAATTCTACTCTAGCCGCTGGTACGGTTAACTATGCTTATATTGTAACTGCCGTTGACAATAACGGTCAGGAATCTCCTACTTCTGGATTTGCTACTGTTAGTAACGTGCTAGATATCCGCACTACAGGCGGCACTAATGCTGTTACGTGGAACGCAGTCGTCGGTGCTAGTAGCTACAACGTTTACCGCGCCAATCCACGTTATGGTAGTGCAGTTCCGGCAGGTTCCCAATTTGGCTTCGTTGGCAATATAACCTCATTGATATTCTACGATTCCAATATAGCCCCAGACTTCTCTCAAGGCTCACCGATCAGCCAGAATCCATTCTCAGGCTCTGGCGTGCAAACGGTGAACGTAACAAATGGCGGTAGCTATGGTGCTCCTGTTCCACTTCCGACCGTCTCCTTTACTGCCTCACCAGGGATTACTGCCACATCTACCTGCACTCTTGTCAATCTTAATGTGAACCTAAACGCCGCCGGTAACACCTATGCAGTAGGTGATGTCGAGGCTCTAACTCCAAATCTATTCATAACCGTACTTTCTATCGTAGGTGGCGCTTCATTTGGTCCTATTGCCACCTTTAGTGTATCTGGACAAACACCTCTTACTAGTGGCAGTACACCAGCCAATCCAATACCAGCAGTGAATTCATCAGGAGCTGGTCGAGGCTCTGGTGCTTCATTTAATCTAAATTGGACTGTTAGTTCTGTTCAAGTCATCAACCCCGGAACAGGCTATCTAGTCACCCCAACAGTATCCTTCTCAGGTAGTGGTGGAGCTGCCGCCACAGCCGTTCTTGGTGCGGCCAGTTCTGGAAATCCATCCGTTCCAGCGTTATATCAACAACGCTTAATCCTCTCTGGACCAGTTCTATCGCCTTCACAGATGAACTTCTCCCAGCCCGGGACGCCATTCAATTTCAACACCGAATTCCCGCTCCAGCCTGATGATGCTATCCAAGCAACCCTCACCAATACAACTCTTAACAGTATCAAATCAATGATACCAGTCTCAGCCGGTCTCATCGTCCTCACCGACAAAGGCGCTTGGTTAATTAATGGTGGCTCTTCCGGTTCTCCAATCTCTGCCCTTAGCCTAGTCGCTAACTCTCAAGGCTACTCTGGTGCCTCAGACCTTCCACCAATCACCACCCCGACCGACATCCTCTATGTCCAAGCTAAACAATCCATCGTCCGTGATCTCGCCTACAACTTCTACCTGAACAACTACCTTGGTACCGATATCTCCATCCTCTCCTCCCACCTCTTCTACGGCTTCACCCTAAAGGAATGGACCTGGGCCGAAGAGCCTTTCAAAACCGTCTGGGCCGTTCGCAACGATGGCCAGCTCCTCTCTCTTTGTTTTGTCAAAGAGCAAGAAATGATTGCCTGGGCTCACTCTGATACTCAGGGCACGTTCCAATCCATCGCATCAGTCACCGAAACCACAACCACAATCGGCTCCGTCGACGCAGTCTACCATGTTGTTCAACGAACTATCAATGGCACTACAGTTCAATACATCGAACGCTTTGTCGAACTCACCTACCCCAACGATTACAAATCCTCATGGCAGGTCGATGCAGGGATTGGCTATAACGGTGCTCCAACTACAATCTTCTCCGGTGCCCAACACCTCGGCGGTATGGCTGTCACTGGCGTTGCCGATGGTGCCGTGATCAACTTCACCATGCCTGTGTCTGGAACCTTCCAATTCGGCATCGGAGGCACTGCCGGTCTCACAGCGATCGCGAACGCCTCCATCGTAACCATCGGTCTGGCCTTCCTTCCACAACTCCAAACCCTGGCCCTCGATCTCGGCCAACCCACAGTCCAAGGCAAACGCAAGAAAGTCGCTGCTGTAACCACCCGAGTCAAGGGCGCTCTCGGCCTATCCGCAGGTAAAACCCAAGCCACCGTTCTCCCGATGCAAGACCTAATCCTCAACAACGTCGGTACCATGTCAAACCAACTCGTCACCGGCCTTGTCACCTCCGACGCACGTATGATCATCGACCCAGATTGGGATGTCTTCGGTCAATACTTCATCACCCAACCCAATCCCTATCCTGCTTCAATCCTTGGTGTAATTCCAGAAATCGAGGTTGGTGATGATTAGCATCGAACTTGTCCACTTTCCCATCTCCGATTTCATTCGACAACAGTCCGGCGATGTTCTATTCGAGCGCGAAGCCTCAATGATGGACTATTGCCACAAACTCGGTCAAGTCTATGCAGGATTCATTGATGACAAGTTCGTCTGCTGTTGGGGACTGATCCCCGGATCGTTTGTTTCCAACCAAGCCTATCTTTGGATGTGGTCCCAAGGCCCGATCGCGCAGCAATTCACCTTCATCCGGCGCAGCCAAATCCAAGTCCAGGAAATGCTCAAGCGCTATCCTACCATAGTTGGTCATTGCAAGCGCAGCTCCCGTTCAGCTCAGCGTTGGCTGAAATGGCTTGGCGCGGAGTTCGAACCGACCACAGGTGATATCCTCTCCTTCACAATCCGTAGGGTCTCCTAATGGCTGATCCAGTCACTCTCGGTGTCATGGCCGCAACCGCTGCTGGCGGTATCATCTCAGGCATTGGCCAAGCCGATTCTGCCAATTCCCAAGCCGCAGCCTACCGCTACAAATCCGGCGTTGCTCTCCTCAACAAACAAATCAACGAACAAAACGCCAATTGGGCTACCCAAGCCGGTGACATCCAAGCCCAAGAATCTGGAATGAAATCTCGCCAAGATATCGGAGAGACCAAAGTCGTTCAGGCCGCTTCTGGCTTTGACGTCAACTCTGGCACCAACGAAAAGATCCGCGAAGACCAAACCACCATCGCCGCGTTCAATCAAAACATCATTCGCTGGGATGCAGCCAAAACCTCCTACGGCTACGAAACCAAAGCTGTCATGGACACTGCCGAATCCAATCTCGATCAAATGTCTGCGACTGGTGTGGAGAAAGCTGGCCAAATCGAAATGGTCGGTTCATTCATCAACGCCGCGGGCTCTGTTGGCAGCAAATGGATGCAGGCCAAATCTATTGGAATGGTATAACCAATGCCCAACGCTCCTGGCCTAGTCCCTACCGCCCAACCTTCCCTCACCGGCACTCCGGAGGTCTCCCTTCCAGTCCCAGTCGATGCCTTCGGTGGTGCAGTCGGCCATGCTATCCAATCTTTCGGGACCGACCTCACCCACGCGACAAATGAAATCTGGCAACAGGTCGTCGCCAACAAAAACCTGCAAAACGAAACCGAAGCCAAGAACGCCGATGCGCAATATATGATGCAAGCTGGCATCAAAAACGAGGAATTCAAACAGCGCGAAGGTCTCAATGCTGGGCCAGAGGCTCTCGCCAAGCACATCACTGATCTCAACGATCTCCGCACTAGCCTTCGTGGCAATCTCAATCCCGCCGCCGCGCGTATGTACGATGGCTCATCTCTCTCCAACATGGGCAGCTACATCCGACTAGCCTCGGGCTACTCCGGTACGCAAATGAAGGTCGCCAATAACAACGCCGCGACCTCGCGCAAGGAGATTATCAAAAACAACATCGAGGCCGATCCCAACGACGAAGTCACCTTCCACCGGGGTACCCAAGCCCTTCGTGGCGAAAACTCTCGCCTAGCTGATAACGGTGGTTGGTCTCCAGACCAACTCGAAGCCAGCAACCAATCCGACATCTCCGACTACTGGTCCAAACGCATCGCCAGCCTATCCAAAACCGACGCTATCGGTGCCCAGAAGATGCTCGACACCGCGACGAAGTCTAAAGCAATCACCCCAATCGATGCCGGTCGTGTCTCCGCAACTGTTCAACAACAATTCGATACCCAAGGCTCTCGTGTCATCACTAACAAAGTCCTCGCCGACCGCCGCGCAGGCGAAGAGGAAGATGATAAACCCGTCGATACCTACATCGACGCAGGGATGAAAGAAGCGGACAAACTCGGTCTCGACCCAGAGCGCATGGAACAATTCAAAGACCGGGTCCGCACCAGCATCATGACCAAATACAAGCAACAAAAATCCATCGAAACCGATTCCGACAACCTAAACGTGCGGACCATTGGTAAGGCCTTAATCAAAGCCAATGCCGAAGGCCAATCCCCAACCACCTTGGAAGAACTAAAAGGCATCGATCCAGCCGTATCCCCAGCCTGGGACGCCATCTCCCGCGATCCACGCAAGCAACAAGCCATCCTCAAGCAACTCGAACACAATGCAGCGGGCACCAATCGAATCCCCACTACCCAGGCCAATCTCATGCTGTTTCATCAATACAAAGGCATGTCCCTATCCCCTGACGATGACAAACGCGCGAGTTTCATGGCCCAGAATTTCGGCGCCGACAATCGCCTATCCCTGCCCCAGCGTGATCATCTCATGAATCTCCAAGAGCGCATGCAGAAAAACCAATACGATGATCCACGCGTAGCTCGGGCATTGCACATCCTAACCCCAGACCTCCGCGGTGCCGACTACCCAATCGATCCAAAGAAAGATCCGCAGAACTATTTCCAATTCGTTGGTGGCCTTGCCGACTCTCTTGAGCAATACCAAACCGACCACCCGGGCAAAATGCCGCCTCCGGAGGATGTTAGAAAGATCGGCGCACAGCTAATGCAAGAACAAGCCTCCCATTGGTGGCAGTCGCACGAAGCATTCTACCAAATGTCCGCACCAACCGAGGACAAAGAACGCATCCGGGCCCTCCCGTTCTGGAAAGGTACAACCCCAGACGAAGGCAAGATCAACCGCTACTACCGCGCTGAGCTTTATCAACAGAAATACGGTGGCTCAGCCTCACGCTCAAGCTCTAAGGTCCCAGATCAACCATGACCGACTACAGCGATTTCCTTGCCGAAGAGGTTGGTGCCGCCAAGCGCGCCAACGCCGCTGCACTCGACGACGACCCCGAGCAAGCTGCTCGTGCGATCGACCTTTCCGACGCAACTGGTGTCCCATCCACAACCATCTACGGCGATGTCGATGGGTTTGAGCGCACGCACAAAGCAACTCTGGGTTCGCAAATCATAGGTGACAACGAACACATCGTCGATTACATCAACTCTCATCCACTCGCAGCCCGCGTCTCCCACGACGATCTTGGCCAATTAGACAACGTCTCCCAATCTCTCGAAGGCATCGGCCAGAAGTCCCGGCTCCAGAAGTGGCTAGAATCCGATTCGATGTCAGAATCCTTCATGCGCGGGTATGGCGATGCTCCACTTGGGTCCTCAATACTCTCTCGCCCTAGTGATGTAGAATTCGCCATGTCGCATCCGGAGGTCGGGGCATTGGCTATGACCATCGCTACTCCAGTCGAATTCATGTCCCGTGCAGCCGGAGGCCTGATCTCCCTTGGCCACGACGGCGTTGCCCAAGTCCTTGGCGAAGGCCCGGCCAACGAACTCGCCGCGATGGCTGAGTGGGCAATGATGCGTGGGGATATCGGTGTTCATGCAGAAGGTGGACCGCTCAAGCGCATTGAACAAAACACCAAGGCTTTGGAGCACATCCGCTCCGTCGCTAGCGGTCTCCAACTCGCCGATCCTTGGACACAAATCGGCCAGGAACCTCCCCTAGGCCTCCATCCACTGATCGACAAAGCCAAGGAAATCCAAGCGCGGGAAGATATCAAAGCCCTCGATGGTGCAATGTCCGAAGCTTCCAAATCCGCAACCCGCGAACGCAGTCCAGACCTCTTCGCCGACAACTTCCTCCGCGGTCCACTCGCCGATCGCACAATCCGGATCAACGCGGAAGCGATCCGTGAACTATACGGAGACAAACAGCCCACCCCAGACGATGGCATACTTGGCTGGGTCCCAGGCATCACTGAATCTCTCCCCGCTGCCGAAGCTGCTGGCGCGGATATCGCAGTTCCACTCCGCGACTACCTTGCCAAAACCGAACCAGATGTCCACAAAGCACTCCACGATCACATCTCCATTCGGGATGGCGTCCCTACCCTCGATGAGATGAAGATTGGTCAGGACTTACCAAAGCGAGAAACACAGCCAGCGACACAACCATCGCCTGAGCCCATTGACCGTGAAGCCTTGATAGCAGAACGTGAGAAGCTACGTGATGAGAAAGGTATGCTGTATGATCAACGGGAAGAAGCTAAAACTCCAGAGGAGAAGGCAGCCCTAACCGCAAAGCTTCAAGCCTTGGATGCTAAGTCTGAAGCAATTATGGACAAGCTTGGGATTCAAAAGAAAGTAACCGATCTTCCAGCTTCACAGACCACAGGCACATTTGGCCCTGGCCCACTCGAACCCAGAATTGCGATCGCCGATCCGGTCTCCATGATCCGCGCCAGTGCAGGCCTCGAACCCCTCGCTATGGCTGGAGATCGCAAGATCCAATTGAAACTTAAACCACAGCCTGTAGACCCAGACACTCCTGAATGGGCAAAGGGAACTAAATTCAATCTATTCCATGACATTGATATGCACGATGAAACAGGTAAGCTCATTGGGAAGATCAATCTTAGTGAAGTTAAAGACGGCAAGCAACTCTATATTGAAATGATTAATGCTGGTCCTCAACAACGAGGATTCTATCAACCCAACTTCCTCGGGCCTGCCCTAATCCGCGATATCAAATCCCAGCTCAAAACCATGTTCCCTAACGCGGAGACCATCTCTGGTCATCGAGTAACTGGCGCACGGGATGCTGCTGGTGGACAGGTAATCATGGACCCGAAGAAGTCCATCCCCACGGTCAAACTCCAACTCGGTGAAGATCCACAAAACTTCCGCGATCTCCTGGGTGCCTATTGGCAAAACGTCTCCGCTGAAGAAAACATCAATGTCCTGCGCAAAGACTTCACTCCTGCCGAGTCCGCAGTCCGCGATGCAGTCACAGCGGAGCTAAGCCGGATTGTTCCTTCGGCCGAAGTGGACGTAGCCCACGGCATCGATTTCCCACGCGCAGGTGGAGCGGTGCGCGGGATGTTCCAACCACGCACCGCGAAGATATTCGTCTCGCTGGAAAGCACCGGACCAGTTAGCACAGCTCGGCATGAAGCAATCCACTATCTCGCTCGGGAGGGTTTCTTCACCGACGCGGAATGGGATACGTTGGCTAAGGCCGCCACAGAACAAGGTTGGCTGAAGAAATTCGACATAGAAGATCGTTACTCGAATTTCTCCAAAGACGTTCAACACGAGGAAGCCATTGCTGAGGCTTATCAGTCCTGGCGCCGAGGTGAAGAGGTTCTCAAAGACGATACGGTTTTCCAGAAGATCAAGGACTTCATGGAAGGGGTGCGGAGGAGAATCAACGAAGTCTTGGGCAAGGACTTGAGCTGGGAAGACATCTTTAAAGAGATCGACACTGGTCGGGTTGGGCGCAGGGAGTTGGAGTCTGAGGAAGGCGAAGCGCCAGCTTTGGCCCAAGCTCGGTTGGATGGTGGTCACGAACCCTTAGCACAGACTAAGGAAGGCGAACCCTTTGGTCTCTACGACCGCGGCAAAACCCTTGGCATCACCCAATCCCACATGGATCTGACGGAGAAGCTAATTCGACAGCGTAACAAAGAGGACTTCGAAGCCAGCTCACGTCGGGCAGAGCTTCGCCAACGACGCCGGTCTAACAAAGACTGGAAAGACCGCCGAACTGTCCTTCGTGATGAGGTCCGAGAACAACTCACTGGCCGTCCCGATATCGCCACTGATCAGTTCATGACAAAATATGGTGTCAAGTTCCATCCAGACTATCTCTCCGAGGAACAAAAAGCCCGGCTGCCCAAGGACTATATTCAGAAAAAGGATGGCATAAACCCAGACGAACTTGCTCCGCACTTCGGCTATACCTCCGGCGATGCCATGGTCGAACGCCTGGGTATGATGACCGAAGATCGCCGCCGATCTGGGATGTCTTCACGAGACTACCTTAATCGAGTCATCGACGTTGAAACCGATCGCCGCCTGAACCAAGAATTCGGGGACCGGGAAGCACATATCCTTGAGGAGGCCAAAGACCAAGCGTTGAGTGAAACCCAGCTCAAGCTGGTTCACCAAGACACCCTCGCCTTTGCGCTCAAAGCCGGGATCGATACCACCCCACTCACGCGGGAGAATGTCAAAGCCATAGCTCGTGAGAAGATCAGCAATGTTCCGGTAGGTCAGCTAAGCTCCAGCAGGCTCTTTCAAAACGCTCTTCAACTCGGCAAGAAGGTTGAAGAGGCCGGGGCTCAGGGCAAGTGGGACAAAGCTTATAGGCTAATGCAGCACCGTCAATATGCTGTTGAAGGTGCAAAGCTTGCACTTGAGTATGAGCGCTCCCGCAAAGCCCTTGACCGCACCGCCAAGACCTTCCGCAAACGAGAGGTAGCCAGTGTCGCAACCACTTTCACTAATTGGGTTCATGATCTGCTTAACCGGGTGGGTTATCCTCTCGATCGTACTAAACAAGGTCTTACAGATCTGCAAGAGAATATCGGCCGCCAGACGTCGTCGACGCTTGCCGCGTTTGTACGTGAAAAGACTGCGGAATGGAATGGACAGAGAGATTTGCCAATCGCAGATTTCATCCAAGACGCTGGGTTTAGACAAAAGCTAGACACCCTAACCAATTCCCAGTTCCAGGATTTCAAATCCGCGGTTGACATGCTAATCAAGGCTGGTCGAGATGAGAAGAAGATATATGTTGAAGGTGAGGCGAGGGATCTGGTGACGATCAAGCAAGAGATGCGAGACAAACTCTCTACCTTTGGTACAACCCCATCCAAAGCCGATCCAGGCCCATTCGCTTGGTTTCCTCGGCTCGTTGTCTATGGTCTAACTGCTAAGGAAACCATGTTCAATCGCTGGGATCGGAATGATCCTTGGGGAATATTCAACCGGACGTTCTCCTATCCATTTGCTAGAGCAGCCAATCATGAATCCGCTATGCTCCGCGAAGCCTCGAAACTGATTGGCAAAATCGATAGGCCCAAGGACGCTGGCAAGCTCATCGACGCTCCATTCAACGATCCGCTGACCTTCGACCCGAACTCCTCGGGTTCTGGTGGCTGGACTGGGTTCACCCGCGGCCATGTCTATCAAATGATCAACAACGCTGGGAATGAATCCAACCTCCGTGTTCTGGCAGGTGGATTCGGCATCGAACCCGAAGCAGCGATGAAATGGCTTGGCCGCAACTCAACCAAAGCTGATTGGGATCGGGCCCAGAAGCTCGGCGATATCTTCACCAAATACGTCAAGCTCTCCGGTAACATGTATGAACGCATCGTTGGTGCGCCGTTTGAGAAGATCAACCTCAAGCCAATCGAAGTCACCTTCGCGGATGGGACTAAGGCCACCTACCCGGGTTGGTATCATCCACTCAAGCGAGACCCGATCCGCAATCTCTGGACTCAAGACGATGCAGGTCTATGGCATGAAAAAGACGTTGGCAAACGCGAGGATGTCTACAACTCTACCGACTTCTACCATTCCGCCACTGCTAATGGCTACACCAAATCCCGGACCGGCGCGATCTATCCGCTGGATCTACGCTACGACATGACTCCCAATTCTATGCGCCAGATGCTACACGACATCGCCTTTCGTGAGGTGATCCTTGAAAGTCAGAAGATCTTCGCCGATCGCCGATTCCAATCTGACGTTGCCAAATACTATGGTCGGGAATATGCTGACGGTCTCATGCCCTATCTCAAACGCATCGCAGGTGCGGAAGGCTCAGCCTCTCGCAACGAGGCCCGTGCCAATTCGTTCCTTGAGAAATTCCGCGCGAACATAATCTCCACCTACATCGCGGGCAACATTGGCACCATCGCCAAGCACGGCCCAACCGCCTGGGTTTGGTCAATGAAAGAGGCCGGGATTGTCCCATTCCTCCGTGCGAGGTTCGGAGGGGTTGATGTGAAGCAATATGCCAACGCTGTGCATACGCTTTATGGTCAGTCTCTCCAAGTTGCCCTACAAGACCATGATTTCGTAATGGCCAACTTCGAAGAAATTCAACGTCGGGAGCGCCATTGGCAGGATACCTTTGGGGCTCAGCAGAATGAGTTTGAGCAAACCTCCAATCTCCGCGCCAAGATGATGCAATGGGGAGCGGCTGGGGTTGCGTGGTCGGATATGGTCTCAGCTAAGCCAACTGCGTTGGCAATCTACGACACAGCGCGCAGCGAAGGGCTCTCCCACGGTGATGCTGTGACCTTAGGTGAACGCGGAGTTCGTCGAGCCCATGGCTCCACCGCGATCACTAATCAACCTCCAGCGGTCCTTGGCGGTGGTCAACTCAACCGCTTCCTAACCTCCGTCTATGGTTTCTTCGGCACAGCCATGCAGCGTCGCCTAGAACTTGCCTATCAAGCCAACGACATGTATAAACTCGGTCGCGAAGGTGAACTCGCCAAGGCTGCCAGGAACCTCCCATCCTTCGTTTCAAACTTCATGACCTATGTTGTCTGGCCAACGATCATCGAGGAGGCGGTTCGCAGCTATGCAACTCAGCGCAACGAATCCTGGCCAGCGTACCTTGCCAGCGCAGCTACTGGTGGAGTTGCCTCCTCCGTGCTCTACGCTCGTGACCTCATCCACGGCCTTGTCACCGCGCACGATCCTGGTGTTGGGCTCCTCTCTTCCGCAGCCCACGACGCTGCCAAGCTCTATCGCGACGTCACCAATCCATCCCGCTCCATGACCCGCGAACACGCAGGCAAGACTGTTCAAGACGTCATCACCATCCTTGGTGAAGCAACTGGTATGTTCCCCAAGGAGATTGGAAACATGGTCCGGTTTGGCCTTGACGTCTACAACCGCCAACAGCATCCGCGCAATCTCAACGAAGTCATTCGCGGTATCACCCATGGCGAAGCTCAGAGGAGAGTGGAACGATGATGAATGAATACGTCCTAGTCCTGGTAATTGGCGCTCTCTCGATCCAATCCCTGGCCCTCATCTACGTTCTAATCCGCATGATCGGGGTCACCGATCGCGCACTCGCTCGGGCGCAGGCTCCGGAGGCAGTTGGTTCCACTCCGCCTCTGACTGCGTCCAAGCCGGGGAAGGCTGTCGCACCTTCAATGCCTTCCCCGGCACCAGTCTGCACTAAGCCGGTTGATGTTGTTGATCAGGGTCTTATGAACTTCATCAAAAAAGAAGAAGGGTTTCAAGCCAAAGCTTATTGGGATTATAAACAATACTCCATCGGCTATGGCACCAAAGCCGCATCCAGCGCTGAGGTCATCACCGAAGCCGAAGCCGAGGCGAGGCTAACAGTGGAGATAGACAAGGCCTGGAAACTAGCTGAGCAGGTGATCCCAGCGGGTAGCCCGATTGGTATTCAACAAGCCCTAACCGACCTGACCTACAACGCAGGTTCTGGATGGGAACACGCTTCCCTTGGCGAGGCTGTCAAAGCTGCCAAATGGGATACTGTCAAAGCAGACATCCTCCAGTATAACCACGCTGGGGGTGTAGTTAACGCCGGGCTAACCGCTCGACGTGAAGCTGAAGTATCGTGGTTTGACAAACCTCTATAAGGAGAGTGGAAATGACTGATGTTAAAAGCGTTGCGACGGAAACTGAGAAGGTGGTTGAAGGCATATTGAAGGTTGAACCTACCATTGCAACGATCGTTGGCATGTTCGTTCCAGGTGCTGCACCGATCATGGCCGTGGTCCAACCCGCGGTTCTCGCGGCAGCCCCGTTTGTGGAGAAGGCTCTGAACGATCTCGCTGCAGGGAATAATGGTGATATGATGGAAGCGTTCATCCAGCTCCTTCAACATATCAGTCCAAACCATCCCAACTCGTCGATACTCTCCATGACCAAACCTGTCATTGGCACTACCTAACCAGAAAGGGCTGTCTCATGTCTTGGGATATTATGATCGGTCTTGGTGTGCAGACAGCCCTTTTCATTCTAGCTGGCTACGCGATGGTGTTGAAGAATGATTGGAGTAATAAAGCTTTGACCAAGCAACTATTGGAGATGGAAGACGAGGTGAAGAAACTGGCTGTTGTCATAACCCAAATTGCAGTGCAAGATGTGCGGATTGATAACTTGACAGGTTTGGTGGTCACTATGCAGCGAGAGCTAGCTGACCTTCGACGTAATCGTGGATGGATTGAAGAACAACAAGGCAGAACCTAAACCTCTCCATCTGTGGGTTTCTCAATATGCGGATTCGCGGCTCGCCATTTGCGTTGTCCGGTTTTATAATCCGCAGCGGTGGTGGGGACGAGCAACCCGGTGTTCTCCATATGCTTCATTAGTCGATCTAAAGTATGTAGTGGTACCAACTGCCTAGCGTGATCCATTATCTTCCTCTCGGGAATTCCACCTTTGAATATTGGTTGTGATCCCATGGTCAGCGCGAAGTGGTAGATCTCATCCATCGCTCGAGCATCTGCATTCCCAGCACCGGCTTTGAAGATGTCTGGCATGGTTGCTTCTGCTTCGACTAGCCAAGTCAATGCACGGTTGAAGTCGTCGACGGTGAGGAGGAGCACGTCAGAACGATCGATTGCGCTGACCATGGAGAGCTTGTATAGATGCATCCTCCGCCTTGTGCAGTAGTGGAGCAGTTTGGGGTGGGTTGGCACTGGAGGCTCTCCCAACGCTCGCCAATTATTAACCGCGGTTCTATACTCCGGAGTAATCCCGAACGCTCCCACAAGCCCAGAGATACTGAGCAAATCATGAGTAAGGTCTGTATCAAGTGCAGTATCCACTTGTTCAAAATCATCGCCAACGGTTCTTTCATCTGAGAAAACGAATATGGTGCGAGAGCAGAAACCTTGCTCCCAGGCGCGTTCTGGGAGGTAGTTCATCAGCATAGATGGCTGGGTGCCGATGATGAGGTTTAGCTGTGGGCGCTCAATCTTGATGTCGATGTTATCCGTGACCCTAGTGCGGCGATAGACACTAACATCGTACATGTGAGACATAACCCCTGCGGCTTCTTCATCGTATTTATGCATAAACGCAGTTAGCTCATCTGCGGTGACATACATTGTATTGTAAGTAAACGTCCCTTCAGGCATGTGCATAACCGTCCTTGCACTCGCCTTCAACGCCTTGATCATACTCGCCGCGGTCATGGTGGTTGGAGCCAACTTAGGCTCAGCCAATTCCATATAATAATCCCTCGCTGTGTGTATCGTCTTCGTCTTCCCCACCCCCGGATGCGCAACCAAACCACAATACAAATTCGGATAAACCTTCCTCCCTTGGCTAATCATCCAAACCCGTTGCTCCACCGCCGCGCCCAATACGCTAATCGCTGCCCAGAGCCTGAACACTCTCGGGCTCTCAAGCCTTGCGGTTGAGTCCACGAAGGAGTTTATCCAGCTCGGATTCTTGCGGAGTGCGTGTCCGTTCATCCCCTCCTTTCCATTCTCTAAGCCCGTCGAGGTTTTGTTGTTTGTTACATCGCTCACATCCGGGTCGGGTTCGATCCCCACAGCAATATTCTCCTTTGTTCCATCCCGTTTTGCAATCATATGGAATACGCATTACTCGACCTTGGGTGAGTATAACATCCTCACCCAAGGCCTTTTGCAGTTCAGGAACGACCTCGTCCTCGCGCTCCTCTGGGTACATGTATGTAAGCGCATCGTGGTCTTGGAAAACAACCACTGCACTCGCTGTTCGGGCTCGCCAAATGCGGAGCATAGCGTGGTTGACTATGTCGGCGAGGGAGCTCTGGGGATCGTAAGCATAAGCCTCCCGCTGTGTCGCCGGATCGCTACGCCTCCCAAAAAACCACCTTTTTCGTCCAGTAAGAGTTTCAAGACAGCCCACCCGACTGAGTCGATTATTAGTCCATTTGAGTCGCTCAAGGTGAGCAGGAAAGGCGGTGAAGTACTTTGGCTGGAATCCAGCGACCACCCGCTCAGGGAGTTTGGTTTGCTCGGCGAGGGTGTGGGGTTGGCCTCCGTAGTTGCTTCCGTGTCCGAGCTTCTTACACATGAATCGGTAATCGTAATGACGGTAGTATGGCCGTTCCGCGATAACTTTATCTCGCTTGAGGTCTCCAGTCCATCCAAGATTAGGCCAGCAAAGCCGTGCAACCGCTGTATGAATGTCTCCCGATTCGACAGCGTCGAGGTATTTCCAGTCATTGAAAAGGTTCCCTTCTATTGCTCCGACGATGTAGCTCTCACCGCTCTTCGCGTCGAACTTGGCGAAC
>WNEZ01000173.1_pt2 | contig 50114 bp, 45 predicted proteins | sample 5400521 | NCBI WGS metagenome assembly WNEZ01 (sample SAMN13153339, study PRJNA577476) | soil metagenome | isolation source: 120 cm saprolite under Douglas fir tree site 2 hole 1 replicate 1 | place: USA:California | collected 2015-04-18
ATGCGATCGTGATCGGCGCCGGCGTGAACGGTCTCGTCGCCGCGCATTATCTCGCGCGTGCCGGCCGCCGCGTGCTGGTCGTCGAGCGAGAGCCGAATCTCGATCCCGCACTCGACATCGGCTGGGTGCCACCGCAAGTCGTGCGCGAGCTGGATCTCGAAAGACACGGGGTGCGCTTCACTCAGCCCGATCCCTGGATCGCAGCACCGCTGGAAGGGGGCGGCAGGCTCGAGCTGTGGCGTGACCTCGGTCGATCCGTCGACGCGATTCGTCGCTTCAGTCCCGCAGACGCCGCCCAATGGCCCGACTTCTGCGCGCGCATGCGCAAGCTGGCGACCGTCCTCGAGCGTTTGTATGTCGCCCCACCGCCCGACATCGAATCGCGGGATCCGCGCGAGCTGGCCCGCATCGCCGGCCTCGGTCTCTACGTTCGGCGGCTCGGCAAGCAAACGATCATCGATCTCGCCCGCGTCCTGCCGATGTCCATCGCGGAGCTGCTCGATGACTGGTTCGAGAGCGATGCACTGAAGGGCGTACTCGGTGCCGTCGGCGTCTGGCATCTGAAACAGGGACCACGCTCGGGCGGCACGGCGTTCAACTTCCTCCATCACCATGCTGGAAGCCCGATCGGCGTGTTTCGGCCTCCGGTCTCCAACATCAAATCGGTGCTCCTCGAGCTACCGGGCATCGAGGTCCTCCGAGGACAGGAGGCCATGCCCGTCCACGGGCCCGATGGCCATCTGATCGGTGTTGTGCTGGGTCCGCGCGGCGACACGATCGATGCGCCGCTCGTCGTCACGAGCGCCGATCCGCGCGCCGCTTTCGAACACGTGAAGCCTGACCTCGATCCGGAGTTCGTGCGCGCGATCGGTAACATCAAGTGCCGGGGGGTCGTGGCGAAGGGCATGCTGGTGTGGCAGGGTCCGACCGGCTTTACGAATCTCTGTGTCGCGCCCTCGCTCGACTACCTCGAGCGCGCCTACGACGCCGCGAAGTATGGCCGTGATTCCGAGCGACCGTACGTGGAGCTTCGTGCCGAGGACGGCCACATCGAGGTTCACGTTCAGTACGTGCCTTTCAGCAATGGCGGCTCGAACGCCGAGCAGCATCGCGCGCTGGGGGCCGCAGTGGTTGGGGTTCTGGCGCCCCACGTTCCCGAGATCAAGGCGGCCGAGTCGCGGCTCGTCCTGAAGTGTCCCGATCAGCTCGAGCAGACCGAGGGCCACCTCTACCACGGAGAGCTTACTCTCGACCAGATTCTGTTTATGCGTCCGGTGCCGGGTTGGAGCCGCTACCGCACGCCGCTTGAGGGCTTGTATCTCTGCGGTGCGGGCACACATCCGGGTGGCGGGATCGCCGGCGCAGCCGGCCGCAACGCCGCCCGCGTCATTCTCAAGGAAACGAAGCGGAGCTGATCGATGCCGTTCCTAAAGACAGTCGAGACCTATCAGCAGGGCGCGCGCACGCTCCCCGGCCGCTACTACACGGCGCCGGAAGTTTTTGCGGAAGAGCGGGAGCGGATTTTCCGGCGCAACTGGATCTGCGTCGGTCGAGATGCTGCCCTGGCGGACGCTGGCGACTACAGGCTGGTGGAGATCGCCGGCGAGAGCATCATCGTCCTGCGCGACCAATCGGGTGAGCGGCACGCGTATTACAACGTCTGCCGCCACCGCGGCACTCGCCTCTGTGAGGCGCCGACGGGCCGCCTGTCCGAGACGATCCAGTGCCCGTATCACGCCTGGACGTACGCGCTCGACGGCCGCTTGATCGGCGCGCCGCACATGCATGAAGTGGAGGGATTCGACAAGAAGGCGTATCCGCTCCACGCCGTCGCGCTCGCGGAGTGGGAGGGCTTTTTGTTCGCGAATCTCGACGCGCTGGCAACACCGCGGGGGGCGCCCCAGTGGTTCGCGCCGCTACGTGGCCGATTCTCGAATTACAACCTTCCCGCGTTGCGAACCGTGCGTCGCATCGAGTACGACGTGAAGGCCAACTGGAAGCTGATCCTCCAGAACTACAACGAGTGTCTCCACTGCCCGACGATTCACCCGGAGCTGTCGACGAAATTGCCCTACACCAGCGGCGCGAACGATCTCGTGGAGGGGCCATTCCTGGGCGGCTACATGGAGATCAAGGCACCCAACGAAAGCGCAACGCTCACGGGACGCGCCTGCGCGTTGCCACTCGGCAAGCTTCCGCCGGAAGACCAGCGGCGCGCGTTCTACTACGCGCTCTTCCCGACGATGATGTTGAGCCTGCATCCCGATTACGCGGTGTTCTATACCGTGTGGCCGGTCGAGCCGATGCGGTCCCGCGTCGTGTGCGAATGGATGGTGCACCCCGACGCGCCGGCCGCCGCGGGTTACAACATTGCGGACGCCGAAGAATTCTGGGATCGCACCAACCGGCAGGACTGGCACATCTGCGAGCAGAGCCAGCTCGGCATCAGCTCGCGCGCCTACGTGCCGGGCCCCTATTCACCACGCGAAAGCATTCCCGCCGCGTGGGACCGGACGTATTTGAGGGCCTTTGAAGGAGCTTGACGCCGCGCTCGAGCGGCTGTGGGCAGGGTTTAAAGATCTTCCGGCGTCAGACAGCTCGATAGATCACAACGCCGTCAGTCGTGTTTTGAACGAAGTCGCCGAGCGTCTACACGACAACTACCCCTACTTTCATCCGCTGTACGCAGGCCAAATGCTGAAGCCGCCGCATCCGGTCGCGCGGCTCGCCTACGAGTTGGCACTGTGGATCAATCCCAACAATCACGCGCTCGACGGCGGGCGTGCCAGCTCCGCCATGGAGAAGGAAGCGGTCGCCGAGCTGGCGCGCATGATCGGATGGGATCCGCACCTCGGCCACCTGTGCGGTGGTGGCACGATGGCGAATCTCGAAGCGCTGTGGGTCGCCGGTCAGCTGAATCCGGGAAAGACCGTGCTCGCCTCGGCACAGGCGCATTACACGCATCGCCGCATCGCCGGCGTGCTCGGGCTTCCGTTCGATACGGTTCCGTGCGACCGCCGGGGCCGCATCGATGTGCCGGCGTTGGAGCGTCGTCTCGCCGCCGGCGGCGTGGGCACCGTCGTCGCGACGCTGGGCACGACGGCGACCGGTGCCGTCGATCCGCTGGCGGCCATCCTCGACCTGCGCGAGCGCTACGACTTCCGCGTTCACGCCGATGCCGCGTACGGCGGGTATTTCGCGTTGGTCTCTGACCTGGCGCCCGAGACGCGGGCGGCCTTCGATCGTCTCCGCGACGTCGCTTCGATCGTCATCGATCCACACAAGCATGGATTGCAGCCCTATGGCTGCGGCTGTGTGATATTCCGCGATCCGTCAGTCGGCCGGTTGTACCGCCACGATTCGCCGTACACCTACTACACGTCGTCCGAGCTGCACCTCGGCGAGATCAGCCTCGAGTGTTCGCGTCCGGGAGCAGCTGCCGTCGCGTTGTGGGCGACGCAGCGATTGTTTCCGCTCGTCCGGGACGGCGCGTTCGCCAACCGATTGGCGGCGGGGCGCGCGGCCGCCGCCCTGCTGTACGACAGGATTCGCGGCGACCAGCGCTTCGTCACCGGCACGCCGCCGGAGTTGGACATTCTCGTGTGGGCGCCGCGCGCCACTCGGGTCAGCGAGGCGTCGGCGCTGTCGCGGCGGATATTCGATCAGGCGGCGCAGCGAGGCTTGCACCTCGCGATCGCGTCGCTGCCGGTCCACCTGATCGACGTCGGCGACATGCAGCAGGACCACGACATGATCATCTGCCTGCGCTCGGTTTTGATGAAGCCGGAGCATCGCGAGTGGATGGATCGGATCTGGAGCATTCTCGACGAGGCGACGCGAGCGGTCGTCGGAAAACGCTAGTCGACGTCTCCGGTTGAGAGACGCACGATCAGGTTGCGTCCCGGATCGAGCGCGAAGGCCTTGTAACGGCTGAGGAAACTGCGATACCGCGTATTCAGCGCATTGCGCAACGCGATGTCCAACCGCATCACCCGTCCCAGTAACCGCACCTCCGAGCCGCCAGTCACATGCACGAGCGTATACCCAGCCGTCTGCGTGTCGAGGGGATTGGGGCGGCCCTGTCGAGCATATCCTTCAACATCGATGCCGATTCGGTCGCGCCATTCGATGCCAACGCCACCGCGTCGCGGCGGCACGAGCGGCAGTGGTTCGTGAGCAGTGAGATTGGTCCCTCGCACCGCATCGAAGTTCATTCGCCCGACGAGGCCGCGGTGCAACTCCACGTCGAATGAAAGCTCGGTGCCGATCAGCTCGGCATCGGCCTGCGCGTACCGATACACGGGCAGCGAATCGATGACCTGAGCCGTCGGCATGATGTAGATGTAGCTCGGCAGCCGATTGTGGTAACCAGAGATCTCGACACGCACGCGCGAGCCCGCGACGCGCAGACCGACGTCCACCGAACGACTGGTCTCGGCGCGCAACGTGGAGTCGCCCTGTTCGTAACGAGCCTCGCCGATATGCGGACCGTGCGCGAATAACTCGAACAGCGTGGGCGCGCGCCACGCGCGTCCGACGTTCACGTGCAGGACGACAGGCTCCACCGGATGGAAGACGATGCCGCCATCCGCGGACCAGGCGTTGTAGCGACGCGTTTGGTCCGCCACCGCGAGCGAGCTGTCGCGGTCCGCATGAAGACGACGAGTATCCAGGCGCGCACCGGCGAGGAAGCTCCACTTCCCGGTGGTCAGCTGCTCGAATGCGAATGCCCCGCCCGTTGCGAGATTCGCGTCGGGGACGAGGGGGATGCGGCCGCTCGCGTTATTCCCCTGCAGCAAGCCGCTGAGACCAATCGTGCCACGAAGGGCGTTGCCGCGCGAATGATGGGCGAGCAGGTCGAGGGATGCCGTCTGAAGCAGCAGATTGAAGGCTTCTGACTCGGTGGTCGCCGAGTCCGAGACTTCTATCAGGCGGTGTCGTTGGAACTGGCCCTTCGCCTCCAGCCGCCAGGAACCGACCGGCCGATCGGCGTTGACCACGACACGGTCGTCCCCGAGCTTGCGCGCGGGACCGCCTGCCTCACCGGGTGCCGCGTTGGCTTCGAGCAGTTTGAACTCACCACCGTAGTGCACGACGCGCACCGCCAGCGAACCTTTCGCGCCGCGCCATCCCGCGGACCCTTCGCCGTTCAGGGCGCCGAAGCCGGTGTTGTCGAGCTCGCCCGCGGGCGTATGGAGGTTGGAGCCGTACCGCCCCGTCGCCGCGACGCGCCAGCCGAATGAGCCGCGCGCTCCTTCGGCACGTGCGGCGCCGCCCAGCTCGAGGTTGTTCGACGCGCCTGAGAGCGTGAATCCCGTGCGCATGAAGGAGCTGGTGCGACCCGACGCGAACGGCAACGGTTCCGAAATCACATTCACGACTCCGCCCACCGCGTCCGTTCCGTAGAGCACGCTCGCCGGTCCGCGGATCACTTCGACCCGACGCACGAATCCCGTCTCGATGGACGGTCCGTCTTCATCGCTCCACGAGTAGTCTTCCAGCCGGCTGCCGTTCTCCAACACGACGACGCGCGCTCCCGCCAATCCGCGAATCACCGGTTTGCCGATCTGCGCGCCGGTACTCAGTGTGCGGAGACCGGGCAGCGCCTCGAGCACGTGGGCGAGCGACACTCCCTGCCGGCGACGCAGACCTTCGCCACTGAGTGACGCGACCGGTAACGGCGAAAGATCGGGAGCGATGGGCTGGCGGGTCGCGGTGACGGTGACCGGCTCGAGCGCGAATGGGCTCGCGGTCAACCGCACATCCAGTGTCGTTGTCCCGCGGACTGCGATCGTGCGCGATGCCGGCGCAAAGCCGGCACGCGTCACGGTCAAAGTGTACGTGCCGCTGGGAATACTGAACTGGAATGCACCATCGGCGGTCGTCGTCGTGCGCGTGCCGAGCTCGGCAATTTCAACGGTAGCGAGAGCGACCGGCTGACCAGATTGGTCGGTGACACGACCGGTCAGCGTGTCGCTGGAGGCAAGGGTCGCAAGCAGCAAGACGATGTGCATGGTCCAGAACTTAGCTGCAGATTAGCGCCCATGAGCTGGCTCGGCGACTGGGCAAATCTCCTGCTCCGCTGGACGCATTTCATCGCCGGGATCGCCTGGATCGGCAGCTCTTTCTACTTCATTTGGTTGGATCGCACGTTGACGGCGCCCGCGATGGCACGGCCGGGCGTCGAAGGCGATCTCTGGATGGTCCACAGCGGCGGATTCTATCAGGTCGAGAAACGCCGGCCCCGCCCGGGCGAAGTGCCGCCCGTGCTGCATTGGTTCAAGTGGGAAGCGATGCTCACGTGGATCACCGGCATCTCGTTGCTCGTGCTGGTCTACTATTTGAGCGACGCGTATTTGCTCGATCCCGGCACCGCCCGCATCGGTCGGGGCATCGGGATCGCGTTGGGGATCGCGCTGCTCGTTTTTGGATGGCTGATCTACGACTGGCTCTGGCGCTCGCCGCTGGCGCGGCAGCGCGGCGTCGCCGCGGGAATTTCGCTGGCCCTTTTTACGGGCGTAACAGTCTTGCTCTGCCGGCTCCTCTCGGGACGCGCCGCGTACATGCACGTCGGTTCCCTGCTCGGCACGATCATGGTCGCGAATGTGTGGGTGCGCATCTTGCCCGCGCAGCAGCAGATGCTCGATGCGACTCGCGCCGGCCGGCCCGCCGACTTCGCGCTGGGCGAGCGCGCCAAGCAACGCTCGGTGCACAACAGCTACATGACGTTTCCGCTGCTCTTCATCATGCTGTCCAATCACTACCCGGCCACCTACGCGAGTCCGGCAAATTGGCTGATTCTGCTGCTCCTGTTCGTGGCCGGTGCCGCGGTGCGTCACGCCATGGTCGGCCGCGCCCGCTCGACGAGGTGGGCGTTGGTCCCCGCCGCGATCGCGCTCGCCGCCGCGATCTTCTTCGCGACTCCCAAAGGAGCGGCCGCGCCTGCCCCAGTCGCCTCGACATCCGTGCCCGGATTTGTAACCGTGCGCTCCGTGATTGCGCAGCGCTGCCTGCCCTGTCATTCGCGGTTCCAAACCGATCCCACGTTCGGTCCGGCGCCGGGAGGGGTGACGTTCGACACGCCGGAGAGCATCGCGCGTCTCGCTGCGCGCATTCAAGTGCGCGCCGTCGAGACCAAAACTATGCCGCTCAACAACAAGACCGGGATGACGGCCGAGGAGCGCCAGCTGCTCGGCCGTTGGATCGCGGCCGGTGCGCCCTTACGGTGAGGTTAGGTCCGCCGTCGGCAGAAAGCGCGGCGCCTTGCGTGGCTGGGCCGCCTGCTCGTAGGCGTACGCGAGTTTCAGGAGCGTCGCTTCGCTGTTCGCCTTCCCGATGAACGACATCCCGACCGGCAGGCCGAACGAATATCCGACCGGCACCGCGACGCTCGGATAGCCGGCGACGGCAGCCGGTGTCGAGCTCGCACCGAGGAAGTGATCGCCATTCACCAGATCCGTCGGCCACGGCGGGCTGCCGGTCGGCGCGACGATCGCGTCGAGATTCTGTTGCGCGAACACGACGTCCAAACCTTCCGTGCGCGACAGCCGCTGATCCTTGGCCAACGCATCGCGATATACCTGATCGGTGAGCGGGCCCTTCTCCTGCGCCTGGACGAACAACTCCTGGCCGAAGTAGAGCATCTCGCTCGTCTTGTGAGAGTCGTTGAATGCAATCACGTCGGCGAGTGACTTGACCGGCGCGGTCGGCGCCCACTGCGCGAGATACGTCGCGAGATCCGCCTTCAGCTCGTAGAGCAGCACGATCAGTTCCGAGTCGTCATACTCGCCGGCGTGTGGAATATCCGCCGGATCGACGATCACCGCACCTTGCCCCTTCAGTACGGTGATCGCCGCTTCTACCAGCACATCGGCTTCCGGGCTGTAGCCGAAGAATTTCTTGCGCGCGACGCCGATGCGCGCACCGCGCAGGCCGTTGGGATCGAGACTCGCGCTGTAATCGTGACCGCTCAAAGCGCCGAGCAGCGCGCTCGCATCGGCGACGCTACGCGCCATCGGTCCCGCGGTGTCCTGGCTGTGTGCGATCGGAATGATCCCGGCGCCTTCGATCAATCCGAGTGTGGGCTTCACGCCAACGAGCGAGCAGGCGCCCGACGGGCAGACGATCGAGCCGTCCGTCTCGGTGCCCACACCGACGGTGGCGAAGCTCGCGGCGATCGCGGCACCGGTGCCCGAGCTCGAGCCGCAGGGATTGCGGTCGAGCGCGTAGGGATTGGCGCACTGGCCGCCGCGCGCGCTCCAGCCGCTCGACGACTGATTGGATCGGATGTTCGCCCACTCCGACAGATTCGTCTTGCCGAGGATCACCGCGCCGGCGGCACGGAGCCGGGCGACGAGCGGCGCATCGCGCGGGGGCGTAGTGCCGGCGAGCGCGAGTGAGCCGGCGGTCGTCATCATCCGGTCTCCCGTCGCGATGTTGTCCTTGACCAGCACCGGGATTCCATGCAGCGGGCCACGCAGCTTTCCCGCTTTCCGCTCGGCGTCGAGCCGATCGGCGATCGCCAGCGCTTCGGGGTTCGTTTCCAGTACGGCGTGCAGCTTGGAATCGAGCGCAGCGATCCGCGCGAGATACGCGGCGCAGATCGAGCGTGACGTGCGCGCGCCGGTCCGCATCGCGTCCTGGAGCTGCGCAATGGTCATCCCCTCGAGATCGAAATCGGTAGTCGTCGAGAGTAGGGGCGCAGCATGCCGCGCTCCTACTCCCTGGCCGACAACCGAACCTGTCATTGCAGCCGCACCGTACTGAAGGAAGGAACGCCGGCTCAAGGCATCGCTCATGAGATCTCCGATTGGGGCGGTGGACGAGGTCGGGAGGCGTCAGCGAAGTCTGACCCGCCGCATGGATGTGCGCCAGATCACGACATTCCCCTTGCAATACGCTGTCGCAGATGAATCTTGTGGCATCCCGCGGAGGCTCATGAAGACCCTCGACAGCATCCGAGGCAAGATGCTGATGTTCGCCGTGCTGGCGACGCTGCTGCCTTCGCTCACGACGGTCTACATCTCCTACATCGAAAACAAGCGCGCGCTCACCGCGAAAGCCTCCGAGGAGCTACTCGGGGTCAGCGCGCAAGCCGTGCGCGAAGTCGATCTGTGGCTGAAAGAGCTGCGCTACGACCTGCTTGTCTTCTCAAGCTCCTACTTAGTCACCGAGAACCTGGAGCGCATTCCGCTCGTCAAGGGCGAGCCCATTCACTCCGGGATCTACTTCAAGCGACTGACAGACTATCTCAACTCGGTGCGCGACCGTTTCCCCGATTACGCCGAGCTGCTGGTGCTCGATCGTCACGGTCACGTGGTCGCGAGTACCGCCTCCCGGGTCCGCCCCGTGCCGCTGCCGGCTGACTGGAGCAGCGCCCTGAAGACGAACGCCTGGGCACGTGGGGAGCCGTATTGGGATACGACGAGCGAACACGCCCAGATGATCGTGTCCGTGTCGATCAAAACGACGCGCCGCAGTGGAGCCGAACGCCTCCTCGGCGGGCTGGCGGCTCGCGTGAACCTGCGCGGGATCGCCGAGACGTTGCGCCGCTTTGCGCCCGGGGAATCGGGCCAGATCTACCTCATGTCACGCGACGGCCGGCTGATCGTGAGCTCGCGCGGCAGTTCCGCCGCGTTGATGGAGCAACACTACGCTCCCCGCGACACGAAATGGATGCTCACGCATGAGGGCCGCGCGATGCAGTTCTCGAGCTTCACCGGAGACCGCGCCGTCGGCAGTATTCGTCTCGTGCCCGCGCTCGACTGGTTCGTCGTCTCCGAGATTCCGAGCGTCGAAGCATTCCGCCAGGTCGCGCGGCTGCGGAACGTCACGCTCGGCATCGTCAGCTTGCTGCTCGCGGTCGTCGGCGCGCTCGCCTACTTCCTGAGTCTCCTGGTCGTGCGGCCGCTCGATCGGTTGTCGGAAGCGGCCGGGCGGGTGGCCAAAGGTGATCTCGATGTCGGCTTACCGGTGACGACCGGCGGAGAGGTCGGCTATTTGACCGAAGTCTTCAACAACATGGTGACGAAGCTTCGCGAAAGTCGCACGGAACTGGAACGTCTTTCCGTCACGGATCCACTGACCGGCTTGTACAACCGGTTGCGCATGATGGAAGTGCTCGACAACGAGGTACGCCGCTCGCGTCGCCTGCGCCACCCGTTCGCCGTGTTGATGGCCGATCTCGATCTCTTCAAGAAGTACAACGACGCGCACGGCCACCAGGCCGGAGACGCCGTGCTGAAACGCATCGGCGCCATCATGCGTGAAGCGTGCCGCGACGTCGATTTCGTCGCGCGCTATGGTGGTGAGGAATTCCTGTTGATGATGCCCGAAACGGAGATCGACGCCGCCAAGAAGCTCGCCGAACGGATTCGCCGCAAGATCGCGGAGGAAAAGCTGCCGGCCGGCAAGATCACGTTGAGTCTCGGCGTCGCCGCCTTCCCGCTGCATGGCGACGGACCGGAACCCCTCATCGCGGCCGCCGACGCCGCGTTGTACCAAGCGAAACGCGCGGGGGGCAATCGCGTCGTCGCCGCGACGGGGGGGGGGCCGGTCGTTCCCGCCGCGTGAATCGCTAGGGTCGCCGCCCGATCAGTCCCTGGTGAATCCAACCGGGGCGCTCTGATTCATCGGCGACCCGCACCCACTGATCGACGTACGCGTAGGCAGTCAGTTCCGCGCCGGCATCGAGCGTGTACGACACGCGGAAGGTGGCGCCCGGTCCCTCCCGCACGTTGGCGCGCCCCGTCGTTTGCAGATGGAGAGGCAGGGCGAAGGGTATTTCGCTCGTGCGCGGCGTCCCGCGCTCGCTCGTGACGCGTCCCTGCCCGGCGGCCGCGGCATTCTTCGCCTGCGTCGCGAGGTACAGCGCGCCGGCGTAGTTCTGCTTGTCGAACTCGGCTGTGGCGAGCTGCAGCAACTGGGTGCCTTGCGCGAGCTCGGGAGACGCCGCCGAGCTGCCGCCACCGCTGCCGTTGGCACTGCGCAGCGCCTCGAGCGCGATCTCGGCTTCGGCCATGCCGGATGCCGCCTCGGCCCGGGTCGCAAGCGATTGCAGCTTGGCCATCGCCCGTACCACTTCGCGCCGCGCGTCGTCCAACCGATCCTGCAGCTCCTCGATCTGTGCTTCCTGCTCGAGTGTCTTCAGCTCGAGGCGCCCAGCGCGTTGCTCGAGCGCGGTGTCGCGCGCCGGTTGCGGTGGGGTCACGCGCGACTGAGCAGGATGCGCGGGAGTCGTGCTTCCCGCAGGCGGATGGCGACACGCGGCCGCGCTCAGGAGCGCGACTGCGAGCAGGAGGGGGCGCATGGGCCACTAACTTGCCATCCGCCGCAGATTCCTACAACCGGCGCCTGACGTAGCTAGAGCGCCAGCTCCATCCCGATGCGGATCGTGCGACCCGGCGCGTAGAAGCGCCATGCGCCGAAGAAGTCGTGGTAAAACGCGTTGAACGTCCGTTGCTGCTCGGCGAGTGTAAACACTTTGTCGCCGTTGCCGAAGCGGCGTTCCACGCGCGTGAGCGCGACGCAGTCGGCCGGCCTCCCCCAGCTGGCGCAGCCGCTCAAGTCGACGGAATTGCCCGCGGCGAGCGCTCCGGCAGTCTGCGCTTCATTCCACAACGCTGCGTATTCGCCGGACGCGACACTTGGATCGCCGATTGTCCGTTCCCGATTCTGCGCGTTCGCGGTATCGCCCGTTTCCGCAAATAGCGTCATCAGATTGGACAGATTGAGCAGGTTGCGCGCATCGATATAGATCGACCAGTCGTGACCGGCGGTCCGTACACTCTTGGCAATCCGTAGATCGAGCCGTTTGAGAGACGGCAGTTCCGAACTGTTTATTGTTGTTCCTGGAGAGACCCCGGCACCAAAGCCGCCATCCGTCGCAAGTATCCCAAGGCCGTTGTTGACTAGTCTGGTGTACGGTACTCCGCTCTGCACTCGGCCAAATGCCTGTATCTGGACATCTCGTGCAATCGCGCCCAGCACGGTGCCGCCCATCCAGTCATTCGGTACCTGCAGTATCGCAACGATCGCAAGGTCCTGTGTAGTGAAGGGGGCCGACAATATGAACCCGCTTATGGGCTGGGTCGTGGTGCGCGTCAGCGAATAGGCGCCGGTGGCGGTGACCCAACCTCCTCGCCACTCGACTCCCAAGTCGATGCCTTGCGCGTGGGTGTTGGTGAACGGCGTGACGGTACTCAGGACGAAAGTCTTAGTTGTGTCGCGCGGATCTGTGAATTGCGTCGGTGTCCCGCCATATACCGGCAGATCTTTCCTGAAAAGGCCGATGTTGAGAACGGTGCGACCAACCGCATACCGCGCACCGCCTTCTATCAGCGAAGCGACAACGAAATCGATATCGTGCCCAAATAGATCGAACGCGTTCGTGAAAGCGAGATCATTGTTGCTATGAACGAAGAAGGTACCCCAGGCCGGGGGAGCGATGTGCCGGCTGTAGCCGAGTCGGATGTCGGTCTTTGTGCCTATCGGATACGTGAACCGAATACTAGGCGAGACAGCGGTCTTGGTGCGGGCCCTTCGAAAGACTCGAGCCACCGAATTTGCATAAGCGGTGTCATCGGTGGCGGCGCTCGGATTCCACAACGCGGGGCCGCTCGACGAAATGTAGGCAGGAATCACCGGTACCTCACCGCCCGGCGTGATGCGGTCGTACCGGACGCTGATGTCGATCCCGGCTTCGGCAAGTCGGAGGTGAGCGTCCGAAAACACTCCGACGCGATGCGGGTGCGCGTTGAAGACGTCCGTGCCTAACAGCCGAACCACGTCGGAGGAGTAAGACGACACGTGAGAGTGTTCGACCTCAACACCGACCGTAACGCGCTCCTTCCCAACGGGACTCCACTCCAGCGACCAGCGCCCCTGTATCCGCCGCTCCGCAACGTCAGTGAGTGTTCCTCCGAATCCCACCGACGGCCATTGATTGGCCGTCGCTATTCCGTAGGGATTGGTGCGGTCCACTTGGGTGGCGTCCGGCTTGTCGGGAAACGGGACGGCCCGCAGGCCTAGGCCAGTGCGGACATCGCGGACAAGTGTCTCGCTCGTGGGAAGTCCGAGGATGTCGGCACCCGCAAAGCGCAGCCGACCAAATGCGATGCCAAGTGAGGGATCGCGCGCGATAAGCGCCGATGCGCTGTCTATCGGTCCCGACATGTATCGGTTGCGAACGATCGACGCGTTCGCGAGCAGCGCGAGCGGCCCAGCATGCCAGCTGCCGAGCTGATGCCGCCAGTTGAGAATGGCGGCAGCCGACCAGAGCCGCTGACCGTTGTAGAGCGCAGGATCGAGGGCGAGCTGCCCCGGGAAAAACCGTTGTTGGACGTCACCGTCCAGTAGAGTAAGCGCGAGCGACGAACCGTTTCCGTAACCGTAGTGGACCTTCGCGTGCGCGCGCCGAGCGGTGGACCAATCGAAGGGGCGCCGTAAGCCACTATTCACGGGCGTCAGGAGCGGGATGGCGCGAGTCGTGCCCCCTGAATTCACGATCGTATCGGTACCGGCCGGCATGTATGCTGGTGTCGCGGACGCATCGAGCCCGCGATAGCTCGACCGCTGTCCTTGCAATGTGGTCGACAGAAAGAACGTGAGCTTCCCGCCGCGCGCGATCGGCCCGCCCAACACGCCTTCAATCCGATTGTAGCCCACGCTCGACGCGTCGCTGAACGCCTCGTCGCTGTCCCAGCGCAGGTCACCGGCCAGCCGCTCTCCGCCGCTCCGTGTCTCGTACGCAATCACGCCACCGCTTGCATCGCCGAGAAAGGCGGGCGCCACGCCCGTCAGCACTGAGATGTCGGCAATAGCATTCGGCGCGAGGCCTACGCCCGCTCCGCCGAGTGTCTGAAACCGCAGCGGTGCGCCGTCCACGTACACATTGCTACGTCCAGCCGCGCTGCCCCGGATCAGCAGCGTCGCCGTTGGAGTGACGCCGATGTCGGGACTGGTCAGCCGCACGCCGGGGATCAAGACCAGCGCGTGGCGCGGATCATCGATCGGAAGGCGGCGCAGCCTGTCGCCCGACAGGCGAAAACCGGAACGCATGGTATCGGCGAGTGTGTCCTGCGCGACGCTGGTGCGTGCGAACGACGGATGCAGCGCGAACAGCAGCAACACGACGTGACGCAGCATGGGACGCCCTTCAGAGGGTCACAAAGGGTACGCGAACAAACCGGGGGAGTTCCCCCTTCCCCATTGACTTCAGCATGCCCATTTCCGATCATTCGGGCGAGCGAAGGGGCCGCGGCATGGTGCCGCGTGCTTGAACCAGTGACTGTGATCGAGGACCTGGGCTGTCGCCTGCGGTCCTCGTCTTGTTTCTGGCAAATGCTCTCACTTGGAAGGGCCACATGGAAGTCACGGTGGACGAGACGGATCGGCTGGAATCGGTGCTGAAGAAATTCCGCCGTCAGATCACGAAGGCAGGCCTGTTTCAGGACATGAAGAGAAAACGCTTCTATGAGAGTCCCGCCGTTCAACGGCGGCGTAAGAGCAAAGCTGCTCGCCGTCGGAAACGTACAAGCTAGGAGCAACGAACAGATGGAACGTATCACCGGTACCGTGAAGTGGTTCAACGATGCCAAGGGCTTCGGGTTCATCACACCCGAGAACGGCGGCAAGGACTGCTTCGTGCATCACACAGCGATTCAGGGAGAAGGATTCAAATCGTTGGCCGAAGGCCAGCGCGTGGAGTTCGAGATCGTGCAGGCCCAGAAGGGTCCGGCGGCGCAGAACGTCGTGAAGCTGTAACCACCCACGGCACCTGAAGCGACACGGCGCTCCCCGCGCGGGGGCGCCGCCGTCGTTTTAAGGGGGGGTCTGGTCCTCCTCGGGGTCGCCGAGCACAGGGGGGTGCTCATAGACGACCGGTGGCGTGCAGGTGCAGGGGGTGCTTAGCGGCATGGCGAATTGAGCGCTGGCGCGCGGCGCCCGATACTCGATCGTCGAGGCGTCCTGAATGATTCCGCCGCAGAAGTGGCAGTGGATCTGTGACACGATGTCACGCTCCCTGGGCGCCGACGGCACCTACCATTCACCCGCGGCCCAAAAACTGCAAGGCACCCCTTGACGAATACCGGGGCTGTCGTTGAGCTTGCGTTTCGTACAGCATCCCACCTGAACGCGCCGCAACCGCACCCATACTCTCGTTTTGGAACGAGGGCCGTCAGCACAATGAGCAAGAGAATTCAGATCCTGGTAATCGAGGATAATCGCCTGCTGCGGGATGGCCTCGCGGCATTACTGGACTCGCAGAGAGAATTCAAAGTCGTCGCCTCCGCCGAAGGCGCCTCCATGGCGCTGCAGCGGCTCCAGGAGCACAAGCCGAACGTCGTTCTCGTGGACGCTGCGCTGGGACGCAATCGCAGCCAGCGCCTGGTGGAAAGCCTCAAAGAAGCGGCGCCGCATGCCCGCTTGATCATGATGGACATGCAGCCCGAAGAAGAAGACGTGATCGACTTCATCAAACGGGGCGCCAACGGCTTTATCGCCAAGGACGCGACACTCGACGAGCTCGTGAATACCATCCGGCAAGTCGCCAATGGCGGCGACGTCGTTCCACCCGCGCTCACCGGTACCCTGCTCTCCCACATCGCCAAACAAGCTTCCGTCCTGCGCAACACGCCGATGATGGCGTCGGTCCGCATGACGAAGCGCGAGCAGCAGATCACGGATCTCATCGCCGAGGGATTGAGCAACAAGGAGATCGCGCAGCGGCTCAACATCGCGACCTACACCGTCAAGAGCCACGTGCACAACATTCTGGAAAAGCTCGCATTGCACAGCCGGCTGCAAATCGCCGCGCACGCGCACAAGAAGACGCCCCCCAAGGGGGATCGCCGGAAATTCGTCCGCTAGATCCACTCAGTGCGAGAAATCGACTCGCGGCGTTTCGGCGGCTCCGGGGGTCTGCAACTCGAAATACGCGCGCGGTTTCTTGCCGAGCACTTTCGCCGTCAGCACCTGCGGGAAGCGGCGAATATAGGCGTTGTACCGGTTCACCGTTTCGTTGTAATCCTGTCGAGCGACCGCGATTCGATTCTCCGTCCCTTCGAGCTGGTCCTGCAGCGCGCGAAAGTTCTCGTTCGACTTGAGCTGCGGGTAATTCTCCGCGATCGCGAGTAACCGCCCCAGCGGCGCGTTCAATGCTTGATTCGCCGCGGCCATCTGTTGCAGATCGCCGCCTTGCACGGCGCCGGCCAGCTTGGCGCGCGCCTCGGCGACGGCTATGAAGATCGTCTGCTCCTGCTTCGCGTACCCCTTCACCGTTTCCACGAGATTCGGAATCAGGTCCGCGCGCCGCTGCAGCTGCACCTTGATCTGCGACTCGGCGGCGTTCACTTGCTCGTCGTACGTCTGGATCGTGTTGTAGCCACACCCCCAGAGCAACGAGAGCAGAATGGGCGCCAAGCCAAGGGTCCGGCGAGTGTGGGCGTTCACGAAGGATTCCTTTCCAGGTGGTTCACGTAATCAGCCGTGCGCGTCATCGCGTCAAGATACCCGAGTGGTTCGGTGAGTCCATCGGTTGGGAATCCGATGAACGCCGCGGCGTCGCTTACCAAGCGCTCCGGCGCCGCCGGCGCGGGTCGTCCCGCCAGGCGCAGGACCGCTCGCAGCATCGTCAGGAATCCGGGCCACGTCGCGCGCACCACTTCAGCCAATCGCTTGGGTTTGCTCCACTGGGCAGCGTAGACCTGCCGCAGGTAGACGAGCTTTCCCATAAGCTCGTGTTCGAGCTGCCGGCGGACGGCGTTCCGATCCACACGGATGCCGTGCCATGGATCCCGACCGGCCAGGACGCGATGGCCTTCGCGGATGTCGTCGTACTCGATCGGAAAGGCATCGGCCGAGTCGCGCCATTCGCGCTCGGTCAGGATGATCGGCGGGGGATGGCCGGCGCCGACCCACCGCCGCACCGGCGCCACGAGCGGCGCAAACAGGTCCCGGTCGGCGCGATCCACGATCAGCAGGGTGTTCATGTTGGACGCATCGGCCGCCGATCCGTCACGCGCGGCTGATCCGTAGAGCAGCAGTGATACGAGCCTGGGCCCGAGCGCCTTCGTCATTTCCTGCGCGAAGTTGTCCAGAGACATTCGTGCCATGGTCAGAATCTCCCGCCGGCGCCGCCGCCGGAGAAACCTCCACCACCACCGAATCCGCCAAACCCTCCACCACCAAACCCTCCGCCGCCGAATCCGCCCCGTCCCCCGCCCCAGCCTCGACCACTCCCGAGCAACAGAGGGAGCCACAGTCCGCCGCGGCCACGCAGGATCAGGAACAGGATGAGCAACCCTACGATCGCGCCGACCGGGAACCCGCGCTGCGGCGGTGATTCGGCCGGAGGGGGCATCGCGGATTGAGGATTCGACAGCGTCACGCCGAATTCGCGCGCGAACGCCTGCGCGATGAGGTCCACGCCGACCACCAAACCGGGGCCGTACTGTTGCTGCGCCAGAAACGGCACCATCGCATCGCGAATGCGTCCCGCGGCGGCGTCGGTGAGGAATCCTTCCGCGCCGCGTCCCGTCGCGATGAAGATCTGGCCGGTGCCGGGCTTGCCCGCCTTCTGAGGGACGAGCAACACCACGACGCCAAGATTCTTGGCTGGATCGCCGGCCGCGCCCTTGGCCCCAACGCCCCACTGCCGGCCGATTTGGAGCGCGACGTCGCTGGCGGCACGATCACCGATGTCCGCGAGGGTCACGACGGCGATCTCCCCCCGCGTCTTGTCGCGCACTTCCGTGATGACCGCTTCCATGTGACGGATCGACGCGGAATCCAGCACGCCGGCGAAATCGTTGACGTATCCGCGTGGCGGCGGAACGGCGATCTGTGCGAGCGTGATGAAAACGGCGAGAGTCATCTGTTGAGATCTTTTGGGTATCGTTGCAGCAAGAACTGCACCCCATGAAGGCCCCAGTCAAGAAGGGGGTACGTGACCGCGCTCGCTCTGATTGCGCTCGTCGGTGCTGACGTCGTCGGGCTGATCCTCATCCCGCTCGGACTCCCCGGCCTGTGGATCATGGTCGGCGGCATCCTCGCCTACGGTTGGCTTACGGAGTTCCGCTCCGTCGGTGTCGCCACGATCGCGATCGCGCTTGGCATCGCGTTCGTTGGTGAAATCCTCGACAACTGGCTGGGGTTTCGTTTCGCAAAGCGCTATGGCGGCTCGACCCGCTCCGGATGGGGTGCGTTGCTCGGCGGCTTGGTGGGCGCGGGTGTAGGTGTGCCCGTCGCGATCGTCGGGAGCGTGATCGGCGCGTTCATCGGTGCGTTTGCCGGCGCGGCGCTCTTCGAATACACGTACTCCCGGCACGCAGGCGTTGCGACGCGGGCGGGCTGGGGTGCTCTCCTCGGCCGCGCCGCCGGCTCGGCGGCGAAGATTGCGCTGGGACTGGTGCTGGTCGTCATCAGCGTAGTGATCGCGCTATCTTAAGCGCCATGACACGCGCGCTCCAATCGCTCATCCTACTCGCGTCAGCTGCGCGCTCTCCGGCCGCACAAACCCCTCATTGGTCGGCCGATCCGCCACACAGCGCCGTCGCGTTTCGCGTCCGCCACCTCGGCATCACCTGGGTGAACGGCACATTCAAGCAATGGACCGCCGAGCTGGCGTATGATCCGGCGAAGCCAGAGGCGGCGAGTGTGACGGCCCACATTCAGGCGGGCACCATCGATACGGGCAATGAGCGACGCGACAACGACGTGCGCACCAACTACCTCGCCACCGATAGCTTCCCCGAGATCAGCTTCGCGAGCCGGAAGGTCGAGCGGACCGCGGCGGATCATCTGCGCGTGACGGGCGATCTCACGATGCGCGGTGTGACGCATCCCGCCGTACTCGAGACGGATGTCGGTGGCGTCCTCGCGACGCCGCACGGGCGGCGCACAGCATTTTCCGCGACGACGACGATCCGGCGTCAGGACTACGGGATCACCCTGAATCGATTCATGGAAGGCGCGCAGATCGTCGGGGACGAGGTCCGCATTACGATCGACGTCGAGGCTGTCGAACACGCGACGACCCCCTGAACCCAAAAGCTCTGGTTGGCATCTTGTGTCTTGCGCTTGCTCGACCGCTCGAGGCGCAGAGTCACGAGCTCCGCTGGTGGGAGGCGGCGGCGGCGGTGGGGACCATCGGCGTCGTGTCCCTGTTCGATCGCCACCTCGACGATTGGTTCCAGGATCGGCGTTCGGCACACAGCGATCGACTCGCCACAGTCTTCCGTCGCGGCGGCCAGCCCGAGGTATTCCTCACGGTCGGCGGTGGCATGTTTGCCGCCGGCGTGGTGACTGGACGGCCCAATCTGCGGCGGAGCGGAGAGCGGGTCCTGGCCTCGCTCGCCCTGGCCGGAATCACGACGCTGGCGATAAAGCGCGCCGTCGGCCGGCTGCGTCCTAACACCGCCACGGATCCCTACGTCTTCAAACCTTTCTCATCCAACGACGCCTTCCCGTCTGGGCACGCGACGATGGCGTTCGCGCTGGCAGCGTCGCTGTCCGAGGAGATCCACAATCGCTGGTTAGGCGCGGCGCTCTACGCGGGCGCTGCGGGAACGGCGTGGTCACGCTTGAACGATCATCTGCACTGGACGTCCGACGTGATGACCGGCGCGGCTGTCGGCATTACTTCGGCAAAACTGATAGAGGGCCGCTGGCGCATCTTCGGCCTCGACCCTCCCAAGTTCCTTTTCGATCCCCACAGCGCGCGCCTCGAGTGGCGCGTCACGTTTTAACCGAACGAAAGCTCCTTAGGACGCGTCCACCAATTCTCTCGCCAGCATCGCAAGTCGATTCGCTAAGTCTTCCAGCTCGCGGACGCGCTTCTTGGTGATGCGGCTGTACACGGTGCGAGCCGTGAGGTATGTGAGACCCAGCCAGGCGGGGATGATCGCCACGACGGCAGGGCCGACGAGATGGAGTGCGCCGACGCCGACGCCGATGATCGGGCCGATCCCACCGCCGCCCATGCCTCCCCCGATCCCACCGAACACCGCACCGACGAGCTGATTCAGGCTTTCCTGGATCGTGATGCGCGTCTGACCACGGCTCACCGAGACCGCGATCTCGAGGTCACGACGCACGGCCGGCCCCCGCGCCACGATCCAGGAAAACGAGCGGCCGAACTGGCTGACGTGTCCCGGATTTCGGATCACTCGACGGATCTCTTCGACGAGCGTCGCGTACTCGGATTCCGGTAGCTCGCCCTCGACGATGCGCTCGAACAACAGCTCCGTGGGTCCCGCGACCCAGTTGTTCTTGCGGTTTGGGGGAAGCGCGCCCGGGGGTGCGTACATGGCCGACGGGACTCGCACCTCGTTCGCCGCCGCGCGAACGAGCTCGGGAGCGACGCCGACCTCACCGGCAAGCGCTTCGACGCCCCCAATCGTCATCGTGCCGCCTGCAGTTTGCGCGCCCGCCTCGAGCTCCGTCGCGCGCTTCACGATCTCCTGCACTTCGCTGCGGTCGTAGCGACGCCGGGGACCGGACTGACGGCCGGCGAGCTCCTCGATCAGCGCCGTCGGCGTGGCGGTGCGCTGATCGTGTCGCGTGGCAAGTCCACGCACGAGTGCCGCTTCCATCGTCGTCCCGACCGTGGTCAGTCGCGTGCGATGATTGGGGGAAGCATCCAGGAAGCGGCCGGCGCGCACCGCATCTTCCGTCGGCCAACGGCCCGGGACCTCGCCCACGAGCATTTCGTACACGACGACGGCCAGGCTGTAGACGTCGGTCCGCTCATCGAGCTCCGTCAGCCCAGCGGCCTGCTCGGGGCTCATGTATCCCGGCGTGCCCACCGGAAAGCCGGTGCGCGTCAGGTTCGCGCCGCCCGCCGTGCTCACGGCCTTTGCGATGCCGAAGTCCGCGACGATAGGATGGCCCTGGGAGAAGAGAATGTTCTCCGGCTTGATGTCGCGATGCAGCACGCCCATGCGATGGGCGTACGACAGCGCCCCCGCGACCGGGTCGGCGATCGCCAGCGCTTCCTGGCGCGAGCGCGGCCGCCGCTGCTCGAGCTGCTGGCGGAGCGACGCCCCCTCGCAGTAGGGCATGACGTAGTACAGAAAGCCGGCCGCTTCACCGGAGTCGTGCAGGGCGAGGATGTGCGGATGGGTCAGCTGCGCCGCGATCTGAATCTCTTTGAGGAACCGCTCCACACCGAGGAACGCGGCGAGGCCGGGCAGCAACACCTTCAGCGCGACGGCGCGGTGATGCTTCTTGTCGTCGGCGAGATACACCGTCGCCATCCCGCCCCGCCCCAACACGCGGCTCAGCGTGTAGCGGTCGGCGAGCGCCGCCGCAAGATCGGCAGGAATCTCCGCGGTGCTGGTCACGCGGAGAAGTTACGCTGCTTCGGCCGCTTTGGTTACGAAGACACGGGAGTCGTCGTACTCGCCCTCCCAGCGCGCCATGACGACCGACGCCAGGCAGTTGCCGACGAGATTCACCGTCGTCCGCGCCATGTCCATCACGACGTCGACGCCCAGGAGCAACGCGGCTGCTTCGACGGGCAGATGAAACGACGCGAGCGTCCCGGTCAGGATCACGAACGCGGCGCGGGGCACCCCGGCGACGCCTTTGCTGGTCAGCATCAGCGTCAGCATCATGAGCAGCTGCTGTCCCAACGTCAGGGCAATTCCCGCTGCTTGCGCCGCGAAGACCGATGCGACCGCCAGATACAACGTGCTACCGTCGAGATTGAACGAGTAACCAGTCGGGATGACGAAGGCGACGATGCGGCGCGGCACGCCGATCGCCTCCATCTGCTCCATCGCTTTCGGGAGCGCCGCTTCCGAAGACGCCGTCGAGAACGCGATCAACGCCGGTTCCTTCACTGCCCCGATGAATCGTGCGAGCGGGATTCGCGCGAGGCGCGCGATCGGGAGCAGCACGATCAGGCCGAACAACACGAGCGCGCCGTACAGCGTCAACACCAGGACGCCGAGGCTGTGCAGCACCTTGAGACCGACGCTCCCGACCGTGAACGCAAGCGCCGCGGCGATACCGAAGGGCGCGAATTTCATGACGACGCCCGTGAACTTGAACATCACGTCGGCCAGCGCCTCGCAGAAGCCGAGCATGGTTTCTTTGGGCCGGCCGCGCACCTGCGTCAGACCAATCGCGAACAGGACCGACCAGAAGACCACCTGGAGCATCTCGTTCTGCGCCGCGGCCTCGAAGAAACTCTGGGGCACGATGTGCTCGAGGACGCTCGAGAACGTCACGGGGGTCGTCGGTCCGGCGGTTGGCGCGGAGACCGCAGCGGGCAACGCCACACCGGCGCCCGGCTTGACGATGTTCACCGCCAGCAATCCGATGAATAGCGCGAGCGTCGTGACGATCTCGAAGTAGATCAGCGACTTCAAGGCCAACCGACCGACGCGTTTCACGTCGTCGCCGTGTCCGGCGATGCCGACGACCAGCGTTCCGAAGATGAGCGGCACGATGATCGATTTGATCATCCGCAGGAATACGGTGGAGATCGGGCGCAGCGACATCGCAAATGTTGGAAACAAGGCGCCCAGCGCAATGCCGAGCACCATGGAAACGAGAATCCACTGCGTCAGGGTACGGCGGCGAAGGAAAGTCCACATAGGGCGGCGTGAAGGTTAACCGCCCCGAACCCGCCGGCTAGCGGCCTTCCGCGCGGAGGTCCCAGCACGTAGCATCAACCCATGAGCTCTGAGATACGAGACGTTGCAGAGGAGGTAGCGGAGCGGCTGCGGCGCCGCGGCATTCCCCTCGGCGGAAGTGAGCGACCGGAGGATTTGGCTGATTTGTTGGCGGCGGTTGAGAGCTTCGAGGCCGCCGTCGAAGCGCGCGGCGGCGATTTGATGGTCGACGATCTTCAGGGATCACAGCCTGACGATCCGCATTTCGTGCTGCCACTACGAGCATCCGATGAATCGATCCGCGATTACACCGCGCGGATCAACGAAGCAGCCGGTCGCGTACGCGACCACCCCGATATCAGCGCTTGATGAAGGTCCCGCGCCTGAGCTCGTCGTAGGCGCGCTGTAGCTCTTCCTGCGTATTCATGACAATCGGTCCCTGCCAGGCGACCGGCTCTTCGAGTGGTTGCCCCGAGACCAGTAAGAACCGCATGCCCTGTTCGCCGGCCTGAACCGAGATTTCGTCTCCCGCGTCGAACAACACGAGCGAGCGATTCCCCGTCTGTGCCGGATTCTCGCTGCCGGCGTCACGTCCACCAGCCGAAACCCGATCGGTGCGAACGCCCTGCGGCGCTGACGCGTCGCGGAACGAGCCGTCGCCTTCAAAGACGTAGGCGAACGCGTGCCGAGACGACTCGATGGGAATCGTCTTGCGAACGCGGGGCGGAAGCCAAACGTCCAGGTAGCGCGGATCCGCGGCGACACCTTCAACGGGACCCTGCTTGCCCCAGAAGTCGCCCGCGACGATACGCACGCGCGTGCCGTCATCGTCCACCACCTCGGGAATCTCTTGCGCGTGAATGTCCTGATAGCGGGGATCGGTCATCTTGAGCGTTCGCGGCAGATTGGCCCATAGCTGAAAGCCGTGCATGCGGCCGCGCTCGTCGCCTTTGGGCATCTCCTGATGCAGGATGCCGCTGCCTGCGGTCATCCACTGCACGTCGCCCGCGCCCATCTTGCCCCGATTGCCGAGGCTGTCGCCATGTTCGACGCTGCCACTCAGGACGTACGTGATCGTTTCGATGCCGCGGTGCGGATGCCACGGGAACCCGGGGAGATAATCCTCAGGGTGCTCGTTGCGGAAATCGTCTAAGAGAAGGAAGGGATCGAACTCGCTGGTCTTTCCGAACCCGAAAGCGCGACGCAGCCGCACCCCTGCCCCTTCGAGGGTGGGCTGCGACTGGCTGATGGACTTGACGGCGCGAAGTGACATCCTGGCTCCTGCGAGAAAAGATGGTTACGAGGAGTCTAAACCAGATGTCAGCCCGCCGGGTTCCCTAAAACCCCAGCCAGTAGTTCACCTTCACGAGAAAGATGTTCGATGAGGGCCCACGAAACAGCGAGCCGGCGTCGTTGCCGAAGTCGATCTGGCCGCGCGTCAAACTAGACGATCCACTCCGCGTCCACACCACAAAGAGCGTCGATCCGGGATGATACTCCCAGCGCAACACCGCGTTGCCGCGCAACGAACGGAACGTGAAGCTGGGATCGTTGATCAGAAACTTCGGCGCCGGTCCAGTCGGACCATCGGGGTCGATCCAGTGTTGTTGCGGTGAGCCGGCCGGCACAGAGTCGGTGCCCACGTCCACACCATACGTGAGTTTGCGGAGTTGGCGCGGCCCCGCAAACTCGCGGTACCGTGAGTACGCACCGCTCGCGATCAGCGGCTGCATGTAGAGCTCGAGGGTCAAGACAGGCGAGAAGGTGACATTGAACCTCGTCTCCATCACCATCGCGTTCTGAATCAATTGTGCAAAGACGTAACGGTTGCCGTAGAAAGACTTCGCGAAGGTGTCCGGGACCGTCTGGACATACTGAGCGCCCGTCTCCTGGTGGCTCCACGCCGGTCCTAGCGTGAGCTGAATGTTGGACGCCAGGCGAAGCTGTACCTGCAGATTGACTGAACGGTAACAGTAGCCTTCGCGATCGCAGCTGATGTCGCCGTTGGTCCCGAGCACGACCTTTTTGCGCGAATCGGTATTGATGTTCACGAACCAGTCCTCGCTTCCGGCGCGCTGCACGACCGGCCCGCCGCGGGTCAAGCGGTCATCGAACACGGTCGGCCGGTGAATCCAGAAGCTGCTGACGCCCCAATAGTTCAGTGTCTGAATCTGGCCGTATAGTTGCATCTGCCGATCGGTAAGATCACCGTCGAAGTTGTACTGCTGCTGGCCTCCGACGATGAGGAGCAGCTGTCGATACCACTTCGTCGGCTTCGTCCACTGCGGCAGGATATTCCCGCTCATCCAGATGTAATCGTCGCGCGAAAAGAAGGTCATGTCGTTATTGTTGAATCCCGGCGTGCGCATATTGCCCGACAATTCCCACAACAGACTTCCCTGATCGCGAGCCACCCGTGCGTAGGCGCCGAGGCCCGTCAGCGACGTGCGCGTGGGATCAAACGGCTGGCCTCGATCGGGGCGCTGAAAATAGTGGCGGGGCGATGTTTGAACCTTGCGGATCGCGGCCGAATCGCCGGTCAGCTCCGTGCCCGCAAGCTGAGCCATCAGGTGGTAGTTGCGGTTACCCCACCACGTCTCCGCTCCCACACCGAGCGCGTCAGCGCTCCGGGTCAGATTGCTCACCGCGAACGAATCGCCGAGGCTGCGGTAGACCGATGTGCCCATGACCTTGATCTGGGTGGCGCCGCCCGCCAGATCTTTCGCCACGCGGCTGACGAAGTAATTCGTGAGCGGCTCCACGGTGTAGCCGACGCGCGTGCTATCGATGCGCTGTACGAGCGCGCGCTCGCGGCGCGTCACGGCGTCGAGTGCGCCGATCGACCACCCACTCGGCGTCCGGCCGGTCAGCTTGGCCGCGCCGAGGATCGTCGTGTTTTGTGGCGTGTCGACGTACTGATCCAGCGTGTCCCGGAGCGCGGACAGTTGCGGCTGACGCCCGATCCGTCGGGTGTTGAGCATCGACAGGCTCGACACGTTTGAGCAGAAGAAGCAGCTGATGCCTCCCAAGCCAAAGTAACCCGCCCCCTCGACGAAGAACGGGCGCCGCTCACTGAGGAACGTTTCGAAATCCGAGAGATTGACGACGGCGGGATCGACTTCCACCTGACCGAAGTCGGGGTTCACGGTTGCGTTGAGCGTCAGGTTCGACGTGAGCAGCACGCGCGCGTCAATGCCGACGCGCCCGTCGAGCGCGTGCGGATCGTAAAACGGATTCGCACTATTGCCAGGAACGTTCGACGAGCGGCCGACGACATAGGGCAGCAGTTCGGCGCGCTCCGGCGCGGTGGTGATGACCAGCCCGTGCAAGTGGCCGAACTTCGACGGTCCGCCCGTCTCATTCAATTTCCAGAATGCCCACTGTGACAGCTCGTTGAGACGATTCTCCTGGCGCCAGATCTGCAGTCCCCACGTCTGCTCTTCGGTTGTCGAAGGAAAGCGCAGCTGCGAGAAGGGAATGCGCATCTCCGCGGTCCAGCCGAGGGAATCGATGGCGGTCTTCACTTCCCACACGGGATCCCAGGAGTTGTCGCTCCCACCGCCGAGACCGTTGGCGTCCATCTTCACGCCGGACGGATTCACCTGGAAAAACAAGCGTCCGATGTGATCGTGGTAGGTGTCGAAGATGACTTCGACGTAATCGGAGTTCATGTCGGCGTCGCGCCGGACGAGCCGCGTCCGGACGCCGCGCGCGCCCGAATCGTCGAACATCCGTGCCCCGACGTACAGTGCCGCGCCGTCGAATGCGAAGCGAACCTCGGTGCGTTGCGTCGCGATCTCGCCCTCGTGCGGCTGCGCCTGGCGGAGGTCGGTGGCGGCGGGCGCGGTGTGCCAGACCGCCTCGTCGAGCGTCCCGTCCAGGTGAATCGCTTCATGCAGCGGCACGGCGCGCACCTCAGGGGGCGGCGTGGGATGGATGTTCTGCGCTATTAAGGAAGCGGGAAGAGCGACGGCGAGCAGCACGAGACAGATGGGCGGCGTTCTCGGCATGGCGGTCACTGGGCTAGGATACCTTTTTGGACGCTCTCCAGAGCCAAAAGGTTGCGGCTCCTGACTGGAGCCTTACAATCGTCTTCATTAGATATGTGACACCCGATGGCAAACCCCGCTCCAGTCCCGGCCCTGCCGGTCGCTCCCCCGGCTGACCGCCGGGGCGCCAATCTTCCGGAACGCATTCACGGACTCGCCAACCTCACCCGCAATCTCTGGTGGAGTTGGCAGCTCGACGCCCGGGAGCTGTTTCACCGCATCGATCACCAGCTGTGGGAAAGCACGCGGCATAACGCGGTCGAGTTTCTGCGGCAGGTCGCGCCGGAGCGGCTCGAAAAACGCGCCCAGGACCCGGCATTTCTGGAGCTGTACGATGCGGTGCTGCGCCGCTTCGGTCAGCTGGCAGACCGGAACGGCACCTGGTTCGCGAGTCGCTATCCCGAGCTGCTCGATCGATCGATTGCGTACTTCTCGGCCGAGTTCGCGCTGCACCGTTCGCTCCCGATTTATTCGGGCGGCCTCGGTGTCCTTGCCGGCGATCACTGCAAGGAAGCGTCGGACCTCGGCGTGCCGCTCATCGGGATCGGACTCTATTACCAGGGCGGGTACTTCGATCAGCAAATCGGTCTCGACGGCTGGCAGCGCGACTCCGATGACCCGATCGATCCGACCGTGAATCCGGTCGTGCGCGTGAACGCACCCGGCGGCGGACCGTGTCTCGTGCCGCTGACCATATCGGGCCGCGAAGTGCAGATCGGCACCTGGCGCGTGATGGTAGGCCGCGTCCCGGTGTATCTGCTCGACACCGATCTCGATTGCAACGACCCCGCCGACCGCAAGCTCACCGCGCGGCTTTACACCAGCGCACCGGAGTGGCGGCTCCGGCAGGAATGGGTGCTCGGCGTCGGCGGCGTGCGCGTCCTGCGCGCGCTCGGCATCAATCCGGAGATCTGGCATCTGAACGAAGGGCATGCCGCGTTCATGTACGTCGAACGGCTGCGCGAGCTGCGCCAAAAAGGAGTCACCCTCTCGACCGCAGAGAATCAGATCCGCGCCAGCAGCGTGTTTACGACTCACACCCCGGTGCCCGCGGGACACGACGTGTTCACCACCGAGCAGATCGAGCAAGTGACAGGATCGTTCTGGAATACCATGGAGATCACGCGCGAACAGTTCATGGGACTCGGCAATACCGGTCCCAGCGATCCGCGGTACGAGATGACGGTCTTGTCGTTGCGACTCGCGGGCCGTGTGAACGGTGTCTCGGCACGGCATCGTGAAGAATCACGCCGGATCTGGCGCTGGGTCTGGGGGAACAAACCCGCCGCGGAAATCCCCATCGGGTACGTCACGAACGGCGTCCATCTCGGCACATGGATGGCCCGGCCGATTCGGAACCTGATCGCCGAGGCACTCGGCGAGGGGCCGGATTGGGAGACGCGGGTCGATTCCAGGACGATAGCAGAAGCCGCTCGTGGGTTGGACGACGACCGGCTCTGGGCGGTGCACGAGGGGCTGCGATATCTGCTGTTCCACTATATCCGAGAGGAAGCACGTCACCGTTGGCGGGACTACTGGAAGGACCCGGCGAAATTGGCGGGATCTGGCGCACTGCTCTCCCCCAACGTCCTGACGCTCGGATTCGCGCGCCGCTTTGCGACGTACAAGCGCGCCGACCTGCTGTTTCGCGATCCCGAACGGCTGCGGAGACTGCTCACCAATCCCCGCCGTCCGGTCCAGATCATCTTTGCGGGCAAGGCGCATCCGGCCGACGAACCGGGCAAACGCGTGCTCCAGCGTATCTTCATGGCCGCTCAGGATGCCACGTTCGAAGGGCGCATCGCCTTCCTCGAGGACTACGAAATTCACCTGGCGCAGCGCATGGTGGCGGGAGTGGACGCCTGGGTCAATCTTCCGCGCGTGCCGCTCGAAGCGTGCGGGACCAGCGGCATGAAGGCGGCGCTCAACGGCGTCCCCCAACTCAGTACGCTCGACGGCTGGTGGGCCGAGGGGTTTACGGGAGAGAACGGATGGGCAATTCCCCTGGCCCCGCCCGACGTCGACCCCGAGCCGTCCGACATGGAGAATCTGTTCCGCATTCTCGAGAACGAGGTCGTGCCTCGCTATTACGACCGGCTCCCTGGCAAGTCGTCGGCCGCGTGGGTACATATGATGAAGAGCGCGTTGGCCGTCACCGTCGAGCGGTTCACCACTCGGCAGATGCTGCAGAACTACGTGACGAACTACTACGTTCCCGCAGCTGTCGGGGGAGCACTCCCTGGCGAGCCGCCACCATAACGACGGGGGAGTATTGAAGACCCGGGTTCTCCACCTCACCGCAGAGTTGTGGCCTTTCGCCCGCACGGGCGGGCTCGGCCAGGCGGTTGCGGATCTGGCTGACCATCAGGCCGCGAGTGGCATGGAGACCCACGTCGTACTGCCGCTGTATCGTGAAGCGCGCGAGCACGCCGGCAAGCTCGAGCCACTGTTCGATCCGTTCACGGTCGAGAGTGGTGGCGCGCGCGCGCAAGTGCGTCTCTGGCGTCTCGCCGACGACCAATACCCCAAGACGCTATTCCTCGAGCACAATGCTTCGTTCGACCGTCCCGGCATCTACGGCGACCCGGGGGGGGGCGGCGATTATCCTGACACCCATCGCCGCTTCGCGCTGTTCGCCTCCGCGGCGATCGAAATCGCGCGACGCATCGGCGAAGGCAATTTGATCTTGCACGCCCACGACTGGCACGCCGCGCTGGTGCCGGTCTTCCTGCGCCGCGTGTATCGCGACGAGCCCGATCTGCAACGACTCCCCTGCGTCCTCACGGTTCACAACGGCGGATTCCAGGGCGTCTTCCCGCAATCGGTGATCCGGGACATCGGGCTGCCGGATGATCTCTGGTCTCCCGATGTCATGGAATGGTACGGCCGTCTCAACTATCTGAAGGGCGGCCTGACCTTCGCCGATATGGTGACGACGGTGAGTCCGACCCACGCCTTCGAGCTGCTCACAGACGTTGGCGGCTTTGGGCTCCAGCACACGTTCCGCAAGCTCGGCGACCGGCTCGTCGGCATTCGCAACGGCATCGACGTCGAGAAGTGGAATCCCGTCACGGACAAACAGATCCCGGCGCACTTCAGCACGAAGGATCTCTCGGGAAAGGTGCGCTGCAAGGCGGTGCTCCAGGAGGCGTGGGGGCTGCCGCGCCGCGCCGATATTCCGCTCTTCGGAATGAGCGCCCGCCTCGTCGCGCAAAAGGGATTGGATCAGATCGTCGCGTCGCAGTCGCTGCGACTGCTCGACGCGCAATTTATTTTCCTTGGCGCGGGCGAGGCGCAGTTCGAGCAAGCGCTGCGGGAGCTGTCCGAACGCTACCCGGCGCGCATCGGACTCAACACCGCGTTCACCGACGCGCTCGAGCATCAGCTCCTAGCCGGTGCCGACTTCTTGATGATGCCGTCGCTCTACGAGCCCTGTGGGTTGACCCAGATGCGTGCGCAATTATATGGCGCGTTGCCGGTGGCGCGGCGTGTCGGCGGGCTCGCCGATACGATCGAAGATGGCGTGACGGGCATCCTCTACGACGCCTACAGCCCCGAAGCCTTCGACCACGCGGTGCAGCGCGCGGTGACGCTCTATCAGGACCGCAGCTGGTTCAATGAGCTCGCGCGCGGCGCGATGCGCAAAGACTTCTCGTGGCGACAACCGGCGGAAGCGTACGCCGCGGTGTATCGCCGGGCGCAGGCATCGCGAATCATTCCCGAACCAACGCCCGACGAGCAGCGACCCAAACGGACCGGGGGGCGGGGGGCGGGAACACCACGTAAGCGCGGAGCCACACCCCCCGGCAAAGACAGCCGTGGCAACGGCGTGAACGCCCGTCGCTAGAGTACAGCGGGCGCAGGGCACGATGGACTTCGTTCTCACACTCCACGGTCATCTTCCGTATGTCCTGCATCACGGCCGTTGGCCACACGGCAGCGTGTGGCTGAGCGAAGCCGCGTTCGACAGCTACCTCCCGCTCATCGAAGCACTGCAGGCATTGGAGCGCGATGGTGTCCCATCGCCCGTCACGCTCGGCATCACTCCCGTCCTCGCCAATCAGCTCGCGCATCCGTCGTTCATCAGCGAGTTCGAAGCGTACATGCAGCGCCGCATCGAGAGCGCGGCGGCCGCGCCGGCCTCACTCGCGCAATCGGGCGACTCGCAGCTCGTGCCCATCGCGCGGTTCTGGCACGAGCGGTTGACGCGTCTGCTCGCGCTGTTCCGCTCGCTGGATGGCGATCTCGTCGGCGCGTTGCGCGGGTTCGAAGAGCGTGGCCGGATCGAGCTGATCTCTTCGGCGGCGACCCATGGATTCCTGCCGCTGCTCGCGCGCGATGAGACGATCCGCCTCCAGCTCGCCGTCGGCGTCGCCGAGCACAAGCGGTTGTTTGGAAGAGCGCCGAAGGGGTGCTGGCTTCCCGAGTGCGCGTATCGGCCCGGTGGCCCGTGGGCCCCGGCGGGAGCACGTCCGAAATCGTATCGCCCCGGAACCGACGAGCATCTCGCGGCGGCGGGCTATCGCTACTTCTTCGTCGACACGCATCTCGTGCGCGCGGGCGCGGCCCTCGGGTATCCCGATGTGGACGACGTTCCTGCCGCCGGTGAGCGGACGCCCTACGTGGCCTACCGCGTCGCGTCGTCGAAACGGCGCCCGCACGATCTGTACGCGTTCGTCCGCGATCCGCGTGCCTCGAGCCAGGTGTGGTCGCGCGCTCAAGGATATCCGGGCGACGAGTGGTATCTCGAGTTCCACAAGATCCGGTGGCCCGACGGCCTGCGGCTGTGGCGTGTGACCGGTAGCGGCGTCGACCTCGGCGGCAAGCAACGCTACGACCCCGCGGCCGCCGCGGCGTCCGCGCGAAATCACGCGGAGCATTTCGCCAGCGTCCTGCGCGACACGGCCGAGCGCATCGAGCGCGGACGCACGCCGCGCGCGCCGCTACCGGTCGTGACGGCGCCGTTCGACGCGGAGCTGTTTGGGCATTGGTGGTTCGAGGGCGTCGACTTTCTCGCGTCGATGTACCGGCGGCTCTCGCATAACGGCGTGCGTCCGGTCACCGCGAGCCAGCACATTGCTGCGGGCGGGAAGAGTGCGGCTGCGCGTCCGACCATCAAGCTCACCGAGGGATCGTGGGGCAAGAACGGCGATTTCTCGATGTGGTTGAACGAGCAGACCGCGTGGACCTGGCAACGGCTGTGGCCGCTAGAGGAATCCTACTGGTCGGTGGCGCCGAAGGCACTCGCCGGCGGCGCGAAAGCGCGTGCCGTACTGGCGCAGGCCACGCGCTCGATGTTGCTCGCCCAAGCCTCGGACTGGCAGTTCATCATTTCAACAGCAGAGGCCGCCGACTATGCGTCGCAACGCTTTGACGAGCACTGCGCGCAAGCGGAGGATTTGGTTCGCGTATTACAGAGCGGCACTATCGACGACGCCACGATGCACCGAGTCGAAGCACTGGGGGCGCAGGACAATCTGTTCCCGAACGTGCTTCGGAGCATCGAGGACGTCGTAAAATGAACGCGCCACAGCAGGGGCTGGTAGTGATCCACGGACATTTCTACCAGCCGCCACGAGAGAATCCATGGACCGGCGAAGTCGATGCCGAGCCATCGGCCGCGCCTGATCACGACTGGAATGTGCGCATCACCCGTGAGACCTACGAGCCGCTCGTCGCCGTCGAAATCGAAGATGCCGGCAAGAAGGTGCAGGTCCCGGTCTACGAATCCTTGAGCTTCGACTTCGGCCCCACGCTGCTCGACTGGATGGAACGGGAAGCACGCACGATTTACGACGCCGTCATTCGCGCCGACCGCGCGAGCCGCGAACGGCTCGGCCATGGCAACGCGCTCGCCATGCCCTATCACCATATCATCCTGCCCCTCGCCTCGCGGCGCGACAAGGAAACCGAAGTTCGCTGGGGCATCGACGACTTCAAGCGCCGTTTCGGGCGGGACCCGGTGGGGTTTTGGCTGCCGGAAACGGCGGTCGACCGTGAATCGCTCGATGTCATCGCCGCGGCGGGGATTGCGTTCACCGTGCTCGCGCCGCATCAGGTCTCGCGCGTGCCCGAACGCAGCCTCCCCGCGAGGATCGCGCTCGACCGAGGCCGATCGATCGCGGTGTTCGCTTACAACGGCGGATTGTCGCACGACGTCGCCTTCGGCGGCCTGCTGGCGGATCCGAACCGGTGGACCGATGCACTGAACGGCACGCCGGCCGGCGCGATCGCGTCGATTGCGGTCGACGGCGAAACGTTCGGTCACCATCATAAGGGCGGCGATAAAGCGCTCGCGACCGTGATCCAGCGGTTGCGGAATTCCGACAAAGTCCGCCTCAGCAATTTTGCCGCCGCACTCGCGCAGTACCCACCCTCAGAAACGGTCGAACTCGTCGCGCCGACCTCGTGGAGTTGTGCGCACGGGGTGGAGCGCTGGCGATCGGCCTGCGGCTGCAAGATCGAGCAGAACGCGCAGACGCAGCAGGATTGGCGGGCGCCGCTGCGTGCCGCGGTCGACTGGCTGGCCGGCGAAGTACACGCGCTCTACGAGCGCGACGGCGCCGATCTACCGGGTGGGCCCTGGGCATTCCGCAACGAGGCGGGTGCCACAGGGCCGGTACCGGGTGGCGAGGAGGCCGAGCGGCTCATGGAAATGGAACGCGGAGTGTTGCGGTCGATGACGTCATGCGGCTGGTTCTTCGACGACATCGCCGGCATCGAAGCCCGACAGGTCCTGCGCTACGCCGCGCACGCCATTTCGCTGGCCGGACCGGAGGCCGCGCGGCTCGAAGCCGGCTTCATCGAGAGCCTGGGCAACGCGCGCAGCAACGACCCCAAGGCCGGTAGCGCAGCTGACGTGTTCCGGCAGACTGCCCAGCCGACACACTCTTGAATCCTCCCGTTCGGTTCGTGTTTGGCCTGCACCTGCATCAGCCGGTGGGGAATTTCGATCACGTCATGGCCGATCATGTCCGCGACGTCTACCGGCCAATCATCGAGCGCACGACTCAAGCGGGGCTCTTCCCGCTCACGCTGCACGTGTCGGGGCCGTTGCTCGAATGGCTGGAGGGGCACGACACCGCCTGGCTCGACATGATCGGCCGATTGGCGGCGGACGGCAAACTCGAGCTGCTGCTCGCCGGATTCGACGAGCCGATTCTGGCATCGCTGCCGAGAGAAGATCGCCTGGAGCAGATCGGCCGGATGCGCGAGTACTTGGAGCAACGCTTCGGCGCGAATTCGACCGGCCTGTGGCTCACCGAACGCGTCTGGCAGCCGGAGCTCGCCGCCGATCTCGCGGCGGCCGGCGTCGCCTATGCCCTCGTGGACGATCGCCATTTCCTCGTCAGCGGGTTCCGCCATGACGAGCTGCACAAGCCCCATCACACCGAATCCGATGGTCACCGGGTGGGCTTACTCGCGATCGACGAGCGTCTCCGCTACCTCATTCCCTTCCGGCCGCCAGAAGAAACGGCGTCGTACCTGCGCGAGCTGCGCTCGCAGGGCCACGGCCTCGCCGTCCTGGCAGATGACGGCGAAAAGTTCGGCGGCTGGCCCGGCACCAAGGACTGGGTGTACGGATCGGGGTGGCTCGATTCCTTCCTGAACGCGATGGACCGGCTCATCACCGCCGGCGACATCAAGATCTCGACCGCCGGTGAGGCATTCCGCGAGGTCCCCTCAGCTGGGCTCGCGTATCTCGGCAGCGCCTCGTATCGGGAAATGGAGAAATGGGCGCTGCCGCCGGCGGCTCAACGCGAGCTGACGACGCTCGAGGAGGAGCTTGGTCCCAAGCATCTGGCCGCTTCAGCATCGTTCGTCCGGGGGGGACACTGGCATCACTTTCTAGTCAAGTATCCCGAGTCGAACCGGATGCACAAGACGATGCTGGCGCTGTCGACGCTGTCCCGCCGCCGTGGCGATCCCCCGGAAGCCCGGCGGGCGATCGGCCGCGCGCAATGCAACGATGCGTACTGGCACGGGGTGTTCGGCGGACTCTACCTGCCGCACTTGCGGAACGCGATCTGGCGCCAGCTCGCGATCGCCGAACGCGTGTTGCGGCAAGGCGAGCCGCTCTCCTGCGAGGAGATCGATCTCGACTACGACGGATTCAACGAGCTGTGGGTGCACTCCGCTCAGTTCTCGGCGGTGATCAGCCCGCAGCGCGGCGGCGCGATCGAGCTGCTCACCCGCTTCAGTGAACTGACCAACTTCGCCGACGTGCTGACGCGGCGGCGCGAATCGTATCACGAGATTCCCAAGCACTCGGAGCACGATGACGGAGGAAAAGAGGCGGGCACGCAGAGCATCCATGACATCGAGCGCGCATCGCGTCTCACGTCGCTGCCGCCCGTCGACGCCGAGCCGCGCGCGATCCTCGTCGATCGCCTGCTCGGGGACGACGTCACTCACGCGCACTATTCGAATGGCGCGTATACGCCGATCAAATCGTGGGCGGTCGTACCGATGACAGCCGCCGTGAAAATATCCGCGGACACGGCGGTCATCACATTGCGCGCGAATGATCTCGAGAAGCGTTTGACGTTTGACGCCGCCGGTTGCCTCGCCGCCGCCTATTCCTGGAACACCGACGAATTCTCCAAGAACGCGCTGTTTGCTCCGGAACTATCGCTCGCGCGTGATGTCACGCTGCGTGTACCAAATGTCTCGGAGACATGGCGACATCCGATCACGACGGTCGCGAGGAGTGAGCGCGGCTTCGAGGAGACCGTGCAGGGCGTCTCGCTGACGCCACGCTGGCCAGCGGGGCTCGGGGGCGCAGTGTTGGAGCTCCGGCCTTGAAAGTGCCCCCCGCCCCCCAGCTCGCGGCGCAGCTCGCCGAGGTCGGACGCCTCTGCTATAGCCGTGGATGGGCGCTCGGCACGAGCGGCAACTTCAGCGCCGTCGTCAGTCGTGAGCCGTTGCGGCTCGCCATAACGAGCAGCGGCGTGGACAAAGGATTGCTGACACCTGCTCAGATCGTCGAGATCGACGAGCGCGGCCGTGTGCTGGCGGGGTCCGGGAAGCCGTCCGCAGAAACGAGCCTGCACATCGCGATCGCCCAGATAAAAGGCGCGGGCGCGGTGTTGCATACGCACTCGATCTGGAGCACGATATTATCGGAGGCCGTGAGCGATGACGTACGGGGCCTCGCCATCGAGGGTTACGAGATGTTGAAGGGTCTCGACGGCGTCGCGACGCACGAGCATCGCGAATGGCTGCCGATCATCGAGAACACGCAGGACTGGGTCGCCGCCGTACCACAGGTCGAGGGCATGCTGCGCGAGTTCCCGGCAACCCATGGATTGCTGATCCGGCGCCATGGGCTCTACACGTGGGGCGCGACGCTCAGCGAGGCGAAGCGACAAGTCGAGATTCTCGAGTTCCTGTTGGAAGCGATGGGCAGAAAGCGAGGCAAGGCATGGCAACCGTGAGAATTCCCGCCGAGCGGCGTACGATCACCGAGCAGCGTGAGGTGACGAGCTATCTCGCTGGGTTAGGCATCGACTACGAGCGCTGGGCGGGCGAACAGCGCGTCGCCTTCGACGCGTCGGCTGAAGCGGTGCTAGCGGCATACGCTCCCGAAATCGAGAAGCTCAAGGCGCGCGGCGGCTACGTGACCGCTGACGTGATCGACGTGACGTCGGCGACTCCCGGTCTCGACGCGATGTTGGCGAAGTTCAACACCGAGCACTGGCACGATGAAGACGAGGTGCGCTTCATCATTCGTGGCCGCGGTCTGTTTCACATTCACCCCCAGCGGGGACCGGTGATCGCCATCGAAGTCGAGGCGGGCGATCTGCTCCGCGTACCGCGCGGCACGCACCATTGGTTCGACCTCTGCGCCGATCGCAACATCCGCGCGATCCGGCTGTTCCAGGACACGTCGGGCTGGACGCCGCACTACACGAACAGCGGCACCGACAAAGGCTATCAGCCGGTGTGTATGGGACCGAGCTACATCCCGCTGGGGGCAAGCGCCGGAGCTCGACCGAGCTGACGGAAATCCGCGCGATCCTGCTGGACATCGAGGGCACGACGACGCCCATCGAGTTCGTCCATCGGGCGCTGTTCCCGTATGCGCGTGCGCGCCTCCACGACTTCCTCACCCAGCACGCCGCCGATCCCGATGTCCGCGGCGACATCGCCCTGCTCCGCGCAGAGTATGCCGCTGAGCCATCGCACGTCGGACGTCCCGCCTGGAATCCATCCGACGATCGCGCCTCGGCTGAAGCGTACGTCTACTGGCTCATGGATCGCGACAGCAAGTCCACCGGGTTGAAATCATTGCAGGGACGGATCTGGGAAGAGGGATACCGCACGGGAAACTTAAAAGGAAAGGGCGCCGTCTATGCCGACGTGCGGCCCGCTCTCACACGCTGGCGCGAGGAAGGCAAAGAGATCGCGATCTTCTCGTCCGGTAGCGTGCAAGCACAGCGCAATCTCTTCGCCAATACGACCGCAGGCGATCTCTCTGCTTTTCTGTCGGGCTACTTCGATACAACAACCGGCCCCAAACGCGCGGCTGCAAGCTATCGCCGCATCGCCGAGCGACTCGGCCACCCGCCCGGAGAGGTGCTGTTTATTTCCGACGTCACGGCTGAGCTCGATGCCGCCCGTGAGGCGGGCATGCAGACCGCACTGTGCGTGCGCGGATCCAGTCCTGAAAACCGTTCATCCCATCCTCGCGTCCGCTCCTTTGACGAGCTAGCGTAGCAGCGATGAACATCGCGCTCATCGTCGGCATCGTCGTTCTCGCGTGGGCCGTCTTCACGTTCAATCGGCTCATCCGCCTGCGCCAGCTCGGCGACAATGCGTGGGCCGACATCGACGTACAGCTCAAGCGCCGCCACGATCTCATTCCCTCAGTAGTGGCGGTGGTCCAGGGCCACGCCGGGTACGAGCGCAGTACGCTCGAGGCGTTAACGCAGGCGCGCAGCCGCGCGATCGAGGCCGCGACCGCCGGCGGACCCGCCACCCGCGCGCGCGAGGAAGATCCGCTTGGCAACGCGCTCGGCCGTGTGTTCGCCGTCGCCGAGGCGTATCCGGAGCTGCGCGCGGTCGCGAGCTTCGCCGCGTTACAGACGACGTTGACCGATGTCGAAGATCATTTGCAGAACGCCCGTCGCTATTACAACGCCGTGGTGCGCGACTTCAATACGGCGATCGCGCAATTCCCCACCGGTGTCATTGCAGGCATGATGCGGCTCCATCCCCGGGAGTTCTTCGGCCTCGACGATCCGGCGGAGCGTGCGGTACCGCGCGTCCCGCTGGCCTGTGTGTTTCTGTTGCTGTGCCCGACCGCTCTTGCGGCGCAGCGCTCCTTATCGATCGAGCGATTCGACGCGCGGATCGTCGTCAACCGCAACTCGGGGCTCGACGTCACCGAAACGATCACGGCGCGATTCGTGGGGTCGTGGAACGGACTGTATCGCACGATTCCGGTCGATTATCACACACCGCAGGGGTTCAACTGGAAGTTGGGGTTGTCGCTGGAGAGCGCGCGGGACGATGCGGGACACAATCTCCGTACGGCTACCAGTCGCGAAGGCGCCTACGTCAAATACAAGATCTGGATCCCAGGGGCGCAGGACGCGGAGCACACGGTCGTGCTCCACTACCGGGCGACCAACGGGCTGCGCTTCTTCGATGAGCACGATGAGCTGTACTGGAACGTGACGGGCGATCAGTGGGACGTCCCGCTCGACGCAGCGACGGCCGTGATCGAGCTGCCGCCGGGTACCCCTGGAGTCCGCGCGATCGCGTTCAACGGCGCCTACGGATCGACCGCGCGCGAATCACACGTCGTCATCGACGGCCACACGGTGCGGATCACGATGGCCCCCCCCCATGCGCTCGGGTATCACGAAGGACTCACCGCGGTTGTGGGATGGGACAAAGGCGTGGTCGCGCCACCAACGCTCGCGGCACGTGCTTTCGGTCTCGCGACCAGCAACTGGCCGCTCCTCATTCCGATTCCGGTTTTTCTTCTCGCATTCGCAGCCTGGTGGCGCGGCGGCAGAGATCCGCGCCGGCGGCCGATCGCCGTCGAGTACGACCCGCCCCCCGGACTGACGCCGGCGGAAGCCGGCACGCTGATGGAGACGTCGGCCGACATGTGCGACATCACGGCCACGCTCGTCGATCTTGCGGTGCGCGGCGATCTCCGCATCGAGGAGCACCAGAATCCCAAACTCTTCGGCCTGTTCGGCGGCGGCGTCGACTACACGTTGCGCCGGCTCAAGCCCCCCCCGGTGAACGGTCTCGCGCCTCACGAACAACAGGTGTTCGACGGCATCTTCACGAGCACGAGCGGTGACGAGGTGAAGCTCGCTGACTTGAAGAACGTGTTCTACAAAAAGCTTCCCGGCATCCGCGACGCGATCTTCGCGGGGCTCATGACACGAGGGTTCTATCGGGATCGTCCCGACAAGGTCCGCAATAAATGGAGAGGCTGGGGGATAGGGCTGGGCGTCGTGCTGTTCTCATTCGGCATGTGGTTCGGCCAGAAGCTCATGTTCACACCGCTGCCGTTTATCGTCGCCGCCGTGCTGGTGACCGCCATCATGTTCGCCTTCGCGCAGATCATGCCCGCGCGCACGGACACGGGCACACGAGCGCTCGAGCAGGTGCTGGGATTCGACGAATTCCTCCGCCGGGTCGAGTCCGAGCACTTGCGACGCATCATCGTCGGGCACCCGGAGCTGTTCGATAAGTACCTCCCCTACGCCATGGCATTTGGCGTGGAGCGCGAGTTCGCGCGCGCGTTCGAGGGCATCTATACCCAGCCGCCGCAGTGGTACATCGGACCGAGCGTCACCAGTTTCAACGTCACGCATTTCTCCACCAACATGGCGCATCTCTCGGATGCGGCGGGCACGGCGATGGCCACCTCGCCGCGCAGCTCCGGCGGCTCGGGCTTTGGTGGCGGCGGTGGATCGGGTGGTGGCGGCGGCGGTGGTGGTGGCGGTGGCTTCTGAAATCAAGGAGAGAACCAATGCGCTACGGTAAGCTTGTGCTTCTCGTCGGTGCGACGCTCACGACTCTACTCTCGGCTCAAACCACGCCGATGCAGAAAGCCTTCGACGCTCACAAGGGCGAGTTCGATTATCTGCTCGGCGATTGGGAGTTCACCGTCACCAATCCGCAGTACGGCACCAATCGCGGCTATTGGAGCGCGGTGCGGCTCGCGGACGGTCAGATTCTGGATGAGTATCGGGTCGTGGGTGACAGCGGCCAGACCTACTACGTGACCACCACCCTGCGGAACTACAACGGCGCGGCCGACCGGTGGGAGCTCATTGGAGCCGATGCGGGCACGGGCCTGCAAGATTTCGGGACTGGCCGCAAGGTAGGTGATGAGATGCGGATCGAGCAGACCTTCGGCGTCGCGCGCGGGACGCCGTCACAGTGGCGGATCCGCTACTACAACATCCAGCCCGATCACTTTTCCTGGATTGCCGACCGGTCGACCGACGGCGGCAAGACGTGGTCGAAGGATTATCAGAAGATCGAAGCGCGGCGCAGCGGTCCCGCGCGAACGCTGCCCTCGTTCGCGCCCGCGCGGAACCGGCCGGGAACCTAGCCGACCATCTACTGCATGTCTTGAAGAGCTCTGCTTTTATTAACATCGCGGCACTGTCACACGTCTCTGTGAACGTCAGCCACGATAGCGACGCGAGCGCCGGGAACCCAACGCGCTAGACGTCGTTGTGTACGAAGCCGGAGTCCTTCCAAGCTGCAGGAGTCAGAGCCTGTTGACCGTCGAGAGAGAAGTGACAGCGCGAACAGCGGCGTCTTGCGATATCCTTACAGAAGAGAGCCACGGGATCGTACGAGTTGTGCCGAACGGGACCAACGGGGGTAATGTAGGACATGAAAATCACGACACGACTTAGCCTGGTCCTCGGCGCGCTGTCGCTGTTCGCCCTCCCGATTCGGGCTCAGTATTTCGGCCGCAATGCCGTTCAGTATGAGACGTTCCACTTCAAGATCCTCAAGACGCAGCACTTCGATATCTACTTCTATGATAAGGAAGCGGACCTGGCGGCCGAAGCCGGGCGCATGGCGGAACGGTGGTACACGCGACTCTCCACCGTATTGCGCCACCAGTTGAGCGGCCGGCAGCCCCTGATCCTCTACGCGGATGCGCCTGATTTCTGGCAAACGAACGTGTTCGGCGGTCAGCAACCGGGCGAGGGAACGGGCGGCGTCACCGAGAGCCTCAAACGCCGCATCGTCCTCCCGGCGGGTGCTTCGTTGAAAGAAACCGATCACGTGATCGGGCACGAATTGACGCACGCATTCCAATACGACATCACAGGCGTCGGCCGAGGATCGGCGGCGTCAACCGGATTCAATCGCGTGCCGCTGTGGTTCGTCGAAGGAATGGCCGAGTATATGTCCATTGGCCCAGTGGATCCCAACACCACGATGTGGATGCGCGACGCGGTGCGGCGGGGGGATCTCCCCAAGTTCCATGATCTCGAGAATCCGAAGTACTTCCCCTATCGCTGGGGCCAATCGCTGTGGGCATACCTGGGCGGTACGTACGGCGACGACATCGTCGGCGCGCTGCTGCGCGCGGCCGGTCGAACCGGCAACGTCCAAGGCGCGCTCGAGCAAATGACGCACCGTCCCGTCGACAGCACCATCGCAGACTGGCATCGGGCATTGATCGAAGCCGCTCAGCCCGTGGCCTTGGCAACCGGCGTCCAGCTTCCCGCCGATCGCAAACACGTGCCACGCGAGCTCCAGATGCCGGTGACCGCGACCGGCGCGCGGCTGCTCATCAGCCCGCGTAAGGAGCAGCAGTACAACCTGGCGCCATCATTGAGCCCGGATGGCCGGCGCGTCGTCTACATATCGGACGCCAGCCTGTTCTCGTTCGACATCTATCTCGCCGATGCGCAAGACGGCCACACAATCCGCACGCTCGTCTCCTCGACTCGGGACACGCACCTCGAGAGCCTGCAGTTCATCACCTCGGCCGGCGCGTGGGATGCGGACGGCAGTCGCTTCGTGTTCGGCGCGGTGGTGACGGGTCAGGCGGCGTTGCGAATCGTGAAGGGTGAGAACGGCGACGTCATCAAAGAGGTGAAAGTCCCAGGCGTCGGTGAAATCTTCAACCCGACGTGGTCACCCGACGGCAAGATGATCGCGTTCAGCGCGCAGGTGGGAGGCGTCACCGATCTCTTCACGTATGATCTCGACAGCGGGAAGCTGCAGCGGCTGACCCAGGACCTGTACGCCGATCTGGAACCTGCCTGGTCGCCCGACGGGAGGCTGATCGCGTTCGTGACAGACCGGTTTGGGACGTCGCTCGACAAGCTGGTGTACGGCGACTATGAGCTGGCGGTGATTGATCCCCGCACCGGAAATATCCGCGAGTTGCCGCATCTCCCGAACGCCAAGCACATCAATCCGCAGTGGAGCCCCAACGGCGACCTGTACTTCCTCGCCGATCCGGGCGGCATCACCAACGTCTATCGGCTATCGCTCGGGGACGGCGCGATCACGCAGGTGACGAACGTCTTCACCGGCGTCAGCGGCATCGCGTCGCTGAGCCCGGCGTTGAGCATCGCGCAAAAGACCCCGAAGGCGGCGTTCACCGTCTATACCGGCGGCGGCTACGCGATCCAGGTCATGGATGACGTCGAGGCGCTCGCGGGCGGTCCCATAAAGGCGTTGCCCCCAGCCGCGGCAATGTTACCGCCGACCGACCGGCCAGCCGGAGTGGCGGCACTGATCAGCGATCCCACGCCAGGATTGCCCGCCGAAGGAACGGTCGCGCTGAGTAGTGCGATCAAGGCGTACAGCCCCAAGCTGTCGCTCGATTTCGTTTCCCAGCCGAGTCTCGCAATCGCGGCCGACCGGTTCGGGACGTACGTGGGGGGCGGAATCACGTTGTACTGGAGCGACATGTTGGGCGATCACAACCTTGTGACGATGGCGCAGGTGAATGGCCGGATCTCGGATTTTGCCGCGCTGGTCGGCTATGCCAATCGGAAGCGACGCTTGAATTGGAGTATCGGCGCTGAGCAGATCCCCTACATCATCGGCGGGTTCAGCTCTAATTGCGGCTTCACCACCGCTTCCACCTGCCAGGAGCAGATCGAACGGATCAAGCAAACGAACCGGGACCTGAACGGCTTTGTGGCGTATCCCTTCAACCGCTCGGACCGCGTCGAATTCTCCGCCGGCCTCCAGCAGATCGCGTTCGCCCACGAGATTCGGACACTGACGTTCGACAACTTTTCCGGACAGCTCATCGGCGATTCCACGGCGCATCTCCCGGTGCACGGGAATCTGAACCTTGGCGTCACGACCGCCGCTGTGGTGCACGACAATTCGTACTTCGGCGCGACCGGCCCGATTCTCGGCAGCCGCTGGCGGCTCGAGGCCGATCCGACATTTGGCAATCTCCACTTCGTCACGGCGATCGCGGACTATCGCAGATACATCATGCCCCTGCGGCCATTCACATTCGCCGGCCGCATCATGCACGTCGGTCGCTATGGCCGTGACGGCGATAACGGGATCTTGTATCCGCTGTTCATTGGTTACCCGAGCTTCGTGCGCGGCTACGACCTCGGTAGCTTCGACGCCAGCGAATGCGGCAACGCCCCGAGCAATACCTGCCCAGTATTTGACCAGTTGCTTGGAAGTAAGATGCTCGTGGGGAACGTAGAGCTTCGTTTTCCGCCGTTTGGCTTGCTTGGCCTCGGTGGCGGCTATTACGGGATCCTGCCAATCGACGCCGGAATCTTCTACGATGCGGGCGTCGCCTGGACCGGTTCTCAGGGAGCGCAGCTGTTCGGCAATGGCCCTCGCAAGATCGTCCGCAGCACGGGCGTATCTTTCCGCATGAACCTGTTTGGGTACGCCATCGGCCAGATGGATGTCGTCCATCCGTTCGACCGGCCACAGAAGAATTGGATGGTGCGCTTCAGTCTGACGGAAGGTTTCTAGCCATGCAACAACGCGAACTCGGAACGCAGGGCCTGACGGTCTCCGCCCTCGGCTTGGGGTGCATGGGGATGTCCGACTTCTATGGCTCCCGTGACGACGCCGAGTCGATCGCGACGATTCATCGGGCGCTCGAGCTGGGCATCAACTTCCTCGATACCGCGGATGTCTACGGCCCGTACACGAACGAGCAGTTGGTCGGCAAGGCGATCAAGGGGAAACGCCAGCAAGTCATCCTGGCGACCAAGTTCGGCAACGTGCGCGGACCCGATGGGAAGTGGATGGGCGTCAACGGCCGGCCTGAATACGTCAAAGACGCCTGCAACGCGTCGCTGCAACGCCTCGGCGTCGAGTACATCGATCTCTACTACCAGCATCGTGTCGACCGCACCGTGCCGATCGAAGAAACCGTCGGCGCCATGGCCGATCTCGCCCAGCAGGGCAAGATCCGCTACCTCGGGTTGTCGGAGGCGTCGGCGCAGACCGTGCGGCGCGCGCACGCCGTCTATCCGATCACCGCTTTGCAGACGGAGTACTCCCTCTGGAGTCGCGACGTCGAGGACGAAATCCTGCCGACCGTTCGCGAACTCAAGGTCGGTTTCGTCGCGTACAGCCCGTTGGGCCGCGGATTCCTGACCGGCCAGATCAAACGGCCGGAGGACATCGAGGAAGGCGACTGGCGCAAGAATCATCCGCGCTTCCAGGGCGAGAATTTCCAGAAGAATCTCGATCTCGTGCGCCGGGTGGAGGAGCTGGCGCGCGAGAAGCGCTGCACGCCGGGTCAGCTCGCGCTTGCCTGGCTGCTCGCGAAAGGGTCGGACATCGTGCCCATTCCGGGTACCAAGCATCGCAAATACGTCGAGGAAAACGTCGGCGCCCTCACCGTCAAGTTGTCGGGGGGGGGCGCCGATCTCGTGCGCATCGACGGCGTCGTGACGAAAGGGATCGTCGCGGGCGCGCGCTATCCCGAAGGCGGGATGCGGACGGTCAACGGCTGAAGGCGGGCTCCTTCCCGTCAGCGGCCCGCTGCAGCTTCGCGATATCGAGCTTTTTCATTTGCAGCAGCGCCTGCATCACGCGGTTCGCCCTGGCGCGATCCTTCGCGCTCATCAGCTTGCCGAGCTCGGCCGGGACAACCTGCCATGAGAAACCGAACTTGTCCTTGAGCCAGCCGCACTGACTCTCCTGGCCGCCTCCTGACGTCAGCTTGCTCCAGTACTCATCCACTTCCTTCTGATTCTCGCAATTCACGACGAGTGAGAATGCCTCGCTGAACTTGAACGGCGGCCCCCCGTTCAGCGCAATGAACTCCTGCCCCGCGAGCTGGAAGTTGACGACCATGACCGAGCCTTTGGGGCCGGGGCCGGCGTCGCCGTAACGGCTGACGTTCAGAATCTTGGAATTCTTGAAGATCGACACGTAGAACTCCGCGGCCGGCTCGGCGTTGTTGTCGAACCAGAGAAACGGTGTGATTTTCTGCATCGGATTCTCCCGTAGTCGTCAGTTTTGCGCGGCCAACAGTTGGTCCAGCCGGTTGTAACTTGCTTCCAATCCCTTCGTCGCACCCATCTTGATCGCGGCGTCCCGTGCTTCGCGCGACGCGTAGCGGACGGTAGTGCTCAACGTGGTCTTGCTGCGGGTCTCGACGAGCTCCGTGGTGACGAGCGTCTCGCCGCCCGTCCAGTACTCCTCATACACCTCTGTGGCGACGATACGCGACGGTTGTGTGATCTCCTGGAATGTCCCACCCATGCCCATGGTACGGCCCTCAGCGTTCTGCCAGACATAGCGGTACTTGCCACCGACGCGCAGGTCAATGTCGCACACAGGCATCGTCCACCCGGGTGGCCCCAGGAGCCACCTCTTCAGCAACTCGGGCTTCGTCAAGGCGTCGAACACCATACCCCGGGTCGCGTCGAACACGCGCGTCATCACTAACTCGCGGTCGGTCGGGGTCGCAATCTTCACGGGTGCGGTCGGCGTCATTTGGATCTCCTCTTCTTCGGCTTGGGTTTCACGTCCTCGAGCAGCGCGTCCACCATTTTCTTCTCGTTGCTCTTCAACTCCTGCAGCACCGCATCGAGGCGTTTGAAGTTCGCTTCCCAGATGCGCCGGTAGCGCTCGATCCAATCGGTCGCCTCAGCGAGCGGTCGAGGCTCGAGTTTGCTGGGCCGGCGTTGCCCCTCGCGGCCGCGGGTGATCAGACCGGCTCGCTCGAGCACCTTCAGATGCTTGGAGATCGCCGGCTGGCTCATGTCGAACGGCGCCGCCAGTTCGCTGACCGCCGCTTCCCCGTTCGCCAGCCGCGCCAGGATCGCCCGGCGGGTCGGGTCGGCGAGGGCGGCAAAGGTCGCGTCGAGTGAATAACCAGATGGTTTCATAACTGATGGGTAATGTAAGCACCCCTGCCCCGGGGCGTCAAGGGCTTATCATTCCGGCGTGAAAATCGCGACCTGGAACGTCAACGGCATTCGCGCCCGCGCCGCACAGTTGTGCGAGTGGCTGCAGCGCGACCGGCCTGACGTCGTCTGTCTGCAGGAGCTGAAAGCTACCGCCGCGCAGATTCCCGCCGAATGCAAAGGCCCGGACTATCATGCGTACTGGCACACCCTGAAGGGCTATTCGGGCGTGTCGTTACACGTCCGCAAAGACCTGTTCGCGGTCGATCCGCGCTTCAGCCATCCGCCGTTCGACATGGAATCGCGCATCGTTCAAGTCGAACACGGTAATCTCGTGATCGCGTCGGTGTACGTCCCGAACGGCGGCAAAGACTATCCGGCGAAGCTCGACTTCGTCACGAAACTCGCGGCGTGGGCCCGGCAACTCCACGCTGAGGCCCGCGATCTGCTGTTGTGTGGCGACATGAATATCGCGCGCACCGAGATGGACGTGCATCCGAAGGAGCGCAAGCCCAATACCGTAGGCCAACGGCCTGAGGAGCGCGCGCTGTTCGAGAACCTGCTCGGCGAGCACCTGGTCGACGTCGGCCGCGCCTTCGATCCCGACAATCCCAATCTCTTTACGTGGTGGGCGCCGTGGCGGAATCTGCGCGCGCGCAACATCGGCTGGCGATTGGATTACGTGCTCGCCTCACGCGCGATTGCTCAGCGAGCGAGGAGCTGCGTCGTGCTAGCGGACGTCGGCACGAGCGATCACGCCCCGGTGGTCATGATCGTCTAGGGCAAATTGAAACCGCGTTTGCTATAGTAGGACCCATGGCGAACGTGCGGGTCTATGGCGGCGGGGCAGCCAAGGCGCCGAGCGCGTCAAAGGAGGGCTCGCCGCTGCTGGCGGGCATCCTGGCGGGAGTTGCGTTGCTCATCGCGTGGGTCGCGGTCGCGCGGATCACGCGCAACGACGTCGGACTCGCGTCGTGGGGTGTGGGTGGCCTGCTTGGCATCGCCATCGCCAAGGCGGCGAAGCCGCCGACCAAGGCCACCGGGATCCTCGCCGCCATCCTGACTGCCGCTACCCTGCTGGTCGCCAAGCTGGCGGTGGTCGTGTTCGCCTTACAACCGGTGCTGCGCGAGGAATTCGTCCAGGACTGGCGCGCCACGTCATCGCTGTTCTTCCTCGACATGGCGAAAAACCACTCTTTTTCGCCGGACCTGCAGCATACCCTGGACACCCGTCCCGAGCTGCTCCGCGATACGTCTTTCCTGGGCGCCGGGGCACAGTTGCGGGCGCAAATCGACTCTGAAGTCGTGGCTCGAGCGAAGGCATCTGCGCTCGAGGAACGGGAGCGGCTCGTACGCGCTCATTACGACAGCAGTTTGATGGCGAAGTTCGGGTTTTGGGTGCTGCTCTTGCTGTCGTTCGGGCCTTTGGACCTACTATGGATGGGGTTGGGAATAGCGACGGCGTGGAAACTGGGGCAGGGACTGATCTAGCTAGGTTCCGCTTCCCCTCCCGCGCTCCTCTCGCTCGCGCTCCTCTCGCGCCAAGCGCACCCGTTCCAGGCGTTCCTTCCGCGCGGCCTCTGCCGCGGCTTCGCGTTCGCGCTCATGTGCATCCCAATCGGTGTTGGCAGCGGATTCTTCTCTGGTCCGGCTGACCCGCTCCTGGCGCTCGCGCATGCTGTCCTTCTGCCGCTGGTCACGCTCGACCTCACGTTGCGCCTTGTTCTTGATGTTCGCCCACACCATGACACCGAACAGGCCGAACTGGGCGGGCAGTACGAGGATAAAGGACGCCGGGAACAGCCGATCGACGGTGATCGTGACTGCGACACTCGCCAGGGCCCATTTCCACCCGGAGAGGTGCTCGTATTCCGCCGCGAAATAGAAGAGCGCCGCGAAGGTGAAGAGGCCACCACCGAGCCCGAACATGCGCTAATATGTGAAACGAGATTTCTGGGTGCAATATTTCGTGACGAGATCTATGGAGATCCGAGATGCCGCGCATCGTGTGGTTGATCCTGATCATCGTGATCTTTGGTGTGGCGATGTTTTTCTTGCGGCGCTACATGGAGCGCTGAGATGCTGACGGTGTTTCTCTTATCCCCCGCGAGCTGCTCCGGTACCCGCGCAAAGCTGCTGCTGAAGAGCCGCACGAGCCCCCTGACCGCGAGGCTCGCGAACGGGGGCGCTCCAATCGGCGAAGTCTTCACGTTCATGAGCAGCCTTTATTTCCGCGGCAAGCTCGCCTACGCGAACGCATTTGGTGCGCCGCCGCGGGGGTGGTCGGGCGCGCTGGTCATGGCGCCGGGGCGCGGGCTGATGGCCGCCGACGCCCTGATTCGCCTGATGGATTTGCAGGAGATGGCGGAAGTCCCCGTCGATGAAGACGAGCCGCGTTACCGCGAGCCGCTGGTGCAGCACGCTACGGCGCTCGAGCTCGCTCTGGGACCGGAGGGACGTGCGGTCCTGCTCGGCAGCGTGGCGACCCAGAAATACGTCGGCCCGCTCATGGACGTGCTCGGCGACCGGTTGCTGTTCCCACCGACGTTCGCGGGACGCGGAGACATGAGCCGCGGCGGCTTGATGCTGCGGTGCGCGCGCGCCGGAACACCACTCGACTACGTGCCGGTGCGCGGCGCCGTCCGCCACGGACCCAAGCCACCGAAGCTCGGTCCTGCGCCTCGCTAACGCCATTTATCTCGCAGTCACCATCGTCGCGCCGACCGTTAGACGTGACGTCGTCGTCTACGTCATCTCCCCGACCAGCACGTTCGAAGTGAAGACGGGAAAAGCCGGTCTGCTGGGATTCGCCGGTCACGACCACGTGATCCGCGCGCGGGCGTTCTCGGGGCGCATCGAATACCAGGCCGATGCGCCGGCCGATTCAAGAGTCGAGGTCGTCGTCCCGACGGACAGCCTGGAGGTCCTGACTCCGCCCGATACCGAGGAAATCCGCAAAGTGACCGCAACGATGCGGACTGATGTGCTCGACGTCGCGCATTATCCCGAGATTCGGCTAGCGTCCCGCTCGGTCGAGGCGGGCAATGGCCACCTGCGCATCGTCGCTGCACTGACGATCAAAGGCGTGACGCGGGAAGTGCCGCTCGACGTTCAGTTTACGATCGCGAGCGACACGTTGCGGGCTAGGGCGACATTCGCGGTGAAACAGACGGATTTCGGAATCCGGCCTTACCGCGGCGGGCCCGGAGGCACCGTCCGCGTCGCTGACAAGGTGACGTTCGACGTCAGCGCCGTGGCCGTGCGGCAGTAGTCGTGGATGTCAGCGCTTGCTCGGCGAGCTTCGTTCCGGCGACGCGCGCGCGGATCTTGGCGAATGCCGTCTCGCGCGCGGTCGAGGTATCGTCCGCAAACGGGGAGAATCCGCAGTCGTCGGTCGTGCCGAGCTGCGAGAGCGGGATGATTTCGGCAGCCTCGAGTACGCGGTCGCGAACTTCTTCCGGTGTCTCGACTCTGGGATCGATCGGGTCCGTCACGCCGACGAAGACACGTTGGTCCGCTTTGGCGTTCTCTTTGATGATCCGCAGCACGCGCGTCCGATTGCGTTCGCTCGCGAGCTGAATGTAGAAGTTGCGGACCTGCAACCGGAATAGATCCGTGATCGCCGCCCGGACAGGTGTGGACACCGATGCGCGAGCGTTCGTCGGCGGTAAAGCGATCGAGGACGCGATTGTTCAGATCGACGAAGCTGCGCAGCAGTTGCTTCGAGGGATCCAGCTTCACCGCGAGCCGCCCTTCCGTGAAGTCGATCTGCACGTTGGCCGCGCCGCGGGCGAGGCACTGCCGGATGTCACGCTCGGCTTCGCGTAGCAAGTCTGTGATAAATGCGTCACGCGAGTAACCGGGAATGCCCTCCTGCGGATAGAGCAGACTGAGCGCGGAGGCCGAAATGACCGCCTGCTTCACCGGCACACGTGCGTGCTTCTTCGCTTCTTCCAGATAGGTCACCGCGTACGTCCGGTATTGGAACGGACCCGCCGCGAGTTTCGGCAGCTGGCGTGTATGACCATCAGCGAAGGGAATCGTGACGCCGCCTGGCGCGAGCGTCTCGAGTC
>WNEZ01000170.1_pt1 | contig 49943 bp, 80 predicted proteins | sample 5400521 | NCBI WGS metagenome assembly WNEZ01 (sample SAMN13153339, study PRJNA577476) | soil metagenome | isolation source: 120 cm saprolite under Douglas fir tree site 2 hole 1 replicate 1 | place: USA:California | collected 2015-04-18
CAACGAGTTCATCTTGGATCGTTTGCCACAAAAGAGGAAGCCTCCAATGCCTACAGAGAAGCAGCACTTAAGTACCACGGAGAGTTTGCCTGCATTAAGTAATAATGAACTTATCCTCAAACTCCGTAAAGCCGCCAATATCTGGTTCAAGAACACAGACCTCCTTCTCCTGGAAGAACTCATTCGGAGATACAATCGTGCCCTCCCTATCAGCTCACCAATCGAATAGCTTCGTCAAACTCCTCCTCATCGGCGACGCACAAGCAGGCAAAACCGGTTCCCTTACCTCCCTCGCCAAGGCCGGATACAAGCTTCGAATCCTCGATTACGATAACAAGCTCGACGTGCTCAAGTATTTTATCCTCCACGAGTGCAAAGAGGCAATCGAGAATGTCGAGTTTATCCCCCTCCGAGACAAGCGCAAGTCCTCTCCGCTAGGCCCAATCCTTGACGGACAACCAAAGGCCTTCATTGAGGGAATGAAGCTTCTCGATTCTTGGAACGGAAAGCCACAAGAATGGGGACCAGATTACATCCTAGTGATCGATTCCCTATCCCGCCTCTGCGATGCAGCGTTTGACTTCCATGAGTTCATGGGCAAAGCCAAGGACCCAAGGCAAACCTTCTATCAAGCCCAACAATCCATCGAGAACGTCCTAGCTGGGCTTACTTCCGCCAGCTTTCAAACCAACATCCTAGTCCTTTGCCACGTAAACTACATGGACATGCCTGACGGAACGAAGAAAGGCTTCCCTCAAGGGGTAGGCCAAGCCCTATCCCCAAAGATTCCTCAATACTTCCCTTCCGCAGTTCTCTACACCAACAAAGGAGGCAAGCGCACAATCCAAACCAACTCCACTCCCTTGATCGATCTCGCGAACCCTGCTCCGTTTGCAATGCAACCAAGCTACCAAATCGGCACAGGGCTCGCGGAATTCTTCAAGGTTCTTCGAGAGCCCCCCAACAACCTGAAAGTGAGACGATGAAATATCGAAAGAAATCAGTTGTCATCGAAGCCATACAATGGTTACCAGACACACCGAGCCCAGCGCCTGATTGGTACATCGAAGCACTGGAGAAAGAAATCATTCAGGTTTATGATCAGTTTCTACGAATTCAAACCATGGAAGAAACCATGACCGCCAACCCAGGCGACTGGATCATCAAAGGAGTGAAAGGAGAAATCTACCCCTGCAAACCGAACATCTTCGAAGCAACCTACGAACCAGCAGAATAAGGACATAACCATGGCATCTTTTCAAGATATTCTCGACCGGCAATCCTCAGAAATCGAACGTCCCAAGCCCCTACCAACCGGAACCTACGAATGCGTCGTCAAGGGCCTTCCAAGGTTCGACAAATCCTCCAAGAAACAAACCGACTTCGTCGAGTTTACCCTTCAACCAACCGGAACCCTTGACGACGTGGATCAAGAGGCTTTGGATGAGATGGGAGGATTTGCCTCCCGGACCATTAAAGCCACATTCTATCTCACCGAAGACGCCGCTTGGCGCTTGAAGAAGTTCCTCGTCGATCTTGGGATTGATGAATCCCAAACCTTACGCCAGATGATCGATGAAGCTCCCGGCTCAAGCGTCCTCGCAACGATCAAGCATCGGGCCAGCGAGGATGGGCAGTCAATCTTTGGAGAGATTGGTGGAACTGCAAAGGTTGGAGAGTAGCCAATGCCCTGGGAACTAGTCATAATGCTATTGGTCATCGCAATGATGGGATTATTGCCTTGGCTTTTGGCCAAATGGAGGTAGAAATGAGACTAACTCTTTGCGGCAGTCGCAAGTTCGAGCCCCGCTTTCATGAGTGGAGCACGAAGCTGGGTCTAGCTGGCCATGTCGTATACGGCTTAGCTGTATATAACTCATTAGAGGAGGGTAATGGCCTTACCGAGGAGCAGAAGACAATCCTCGACCAGATCCACTTCGCTAAGATCGACAACTCAGATGGAATCGTCGTGCTAAACGAAGATGGCTATTACGGTCAGTCCACAACCAACGAAATCCGTTGGGCTAGGATGAAGGGTAAGCAGGTATATTGGACTATGCCTCTCATTATACCCATAGGCGATGCTTGGGCTGGGGTATTGGTCTAAATAAATCAGGGAGGGGCGAAGGCTCCTCCCCTTTTCGTTTGGGGAAAGCATGACCAACATTGTCTTAGTTGGAGAAAGTTATGGCGAAGAAGAAGAACGAACCCGAATCCCATTCTCCGGATCAGCTGGATACGAACTTACAAAAATGCTGGGCGAAGCTGGCATTCATCGAGCGGACACTTACATCACCAATGTGTTCAATCTCCGCCCCAAAGGAAACAAGATCGAAACTTTATGCGGACCTAAATCGCAAGCTATCCCTGGCTATCCGGCTCTTGGAAAAGGGCTATATATTCGGGCAGAGTTTGCCCCAGAACTTGAGAGATTGAGCAATGAGCTTCTCGAAGTTAATCCCAACCTGGTTGTTGCGCTGGGCAACACTGCGCTGTGGGCGCTTACTGGTCGAACGACTATATCCAAGTTTCGAGGAACTACAACTTTGTCAACTCATTGTGCGTCCGGGTTCAAGTGTTTACCGACCTACCATCCTGCTGCAATACTACGCCAGTGGGACCTGCGACCCATTGGAGTCATTGACCTTGTAAAAGCCAAACGAGAATCCGCTTTCCCAGAAATCCGCCGCCCGTTTCGCGAGGTCTGGATCGAGCCAACCTTGGAGGATATTTATGCGTTCCACAAGCGATACATCGAAGGCTGTCGAATCCTTAGCGTTGATATTGAAACGGCAGGACGAGGAATTACGTGCATTGGATTTGCTCCTAGCCCAAGACGTGCAATTGTTATCCCATTCTTTGACCCCAAAAAGCTTGGAAAAAATTATTGGCCAACTCATGAGCTTGAAAGAAGTGTGTGGAACTATATTGCAAACACTTGCAGTAATCCGCTTTTGCCAAAGCTATTCCAAAATGGACTCTACGATGTCTCCTTCCTCTATCGGGGATACGGAATCAAAGTAGCTAACGCAAGTGAGGATACGATGCTCCTCCACTATTCCCTTCAGCCCGAAAGCCTCAAGGGATTGGGGTTTTTGGGAAGTGTTTATTGCGACGAGGGAAGTTGGAAGGATATGCGGAGCAGGGGTAAGAGGACGATAAAGAGGGATGACTAATGAATCAAAACCTGAAAGAGGCAATAGAGTCAGCTTGTTCATGTAAAAGTGTTGGTTTATCCTCGTTAAACAAGCCTAGAGTCAGATACCACTCACCTGATACTATACGACAAATAGTCTACGCCGTTGTACGCGAACTCCCTGATGATATGACAGCAGCTGAAATTCGCGATGAATTGGAAATATCAGAAAATCAATATGGCTAAGATAACCCAAACCAACAAAATGACTCCTGATCGCCTCAAGCCGATGGAAAGGGAATGGGTTTACAATGGACTCGACTGCCTCATCACCGCCGAGCTCCTCGACATCTTGTCGCCACAACTGGACAGCCACACTGCTAAAACGTACGCCTTCTCTAAGGCACTACAAGGTCCAGTGCTCGAAATGCGGCTACGAGGAGTATTGGTGGACCGACAACGTAAGTCGGAAGTGGTGGAACAATACTATGATCTCCTTGACCGACTCGAAGGAAACCTAGTTCGAATCGTTCACGAAGGGGTTGGGCAGTTCGGGTTCAATTGGCGAAGCAACGACCATTTAAGGGAGCTTTTCTATGATCGTCTTGGAATTCCGGTCATACACAAGCGAGGCTCAAGCAATCCTACCGTTGACCGCAACGCGTTGGAGAAGATGGAAGCCTACCTTGTGGCTCGTCCTATTATCTCACACATTAAGACTATGCGTGATATTGCTAAGAAGATCTCGGTACTTAAAACCGATATTGATCCTGACGGACGAATTCGGACCTCCTATAATATTGGAGGGACTAACACTGGTCGCTTATCTTCTTCGCTCTCCGAGTTCGGAACTGGTGGAAACCTTCAAAATATCGAAGATGCCCTCCGCTCAGTCCTAGTCGCCGACCCAGGGATGAAGATGGGATACTTCGACGCAGAGCAGGGCGAGAGCAGAGTGGTTGGAGGAATAGAATATGTTCTCTTTCATGACAGCCGTTATCTCGATGCCTGCGAGTCAGGAGATCTCCATACAACAGTGGCGAAGCTCGTATGGCCCAAACTCCTTTGGACAGGAGATCCTAGACTTGATAAGGCTCTGGCCGAACAACCATATTACCGTCACTATTCACGACGGTTCATGTGTAAGAAGATTGGTCATGGAACCAACTATGCCGGCAAGCCCAGAACCCTTGCTAGTCAAGCTAAAGTAGACGTGGAGTTGATTGAGGAGTTTCAACCAATCTACTTCAAAGCCTTTCCCTCCCACTTAAGGTGGCATGCATGGGTAGAGAGTAAGCTCCTTAAAGATGGATTTCTTATTAATCTAACTGGGCGAAAGCGCCAATTCTGGGGTAGGCGAAACGATCCAGAGACCGTAAGAGAGGCAATTGCCTTTGACCCCCAGGGCTCCCTTGCTGATATTGTTAACCAAGGAATGCTCCAGGTCTGGAAGGAAAGAGATTGCCAGCTCTTGATGCAAATCCACGACGCGATAGTTGTCCAATACCCGGAGGAAAGGGAGGACGAGATTGTATCAAAGATCATTAAGCAATTGAATTATCCCGTTCAGATTGGGAATCGCGAGCTTATCATTCCCTACGGATGCAAAACTGGATGGAACTTTGGAGAAGCAAGTGACACGAATCCCTCAGGGCTCAAATCCTATTTTGAACAAGACAAACGGAAGCGCCCAGAGGAAGTGCCACTCTTGGATCAAGTCCTTCGTTGAGTGGACAGACAACATCGAGACGTCGGAGATTTATCGCACATGGGCAGGGATAGTGACGATAGCGAGTGTGCTAGAGCAGCGATGCTTTATGGTGACAAGTTCACCGTTGTTTCCCAATCTCTATGTCTTTCTTGTGGGACCACCTGGGATTGGAAAGTCAAACACCATAAAGGCTGCTGGACGTTTCTTGCGGAAGCTACCAGAGTTCAAGATTGCCCCAACGAGTACAACTGGAGCTTCGCTCGTAGATGCCCTCGCTGCCGCGAACAAGAGAATAATCCTCCATCCCGAGCCGCCGATTGAGTACAACTCAATGCTTCTTCTCCCGGATGAACTAGGAGCCTTACTCAATGACTATGACAATGCACTTGTTGCAAATCTTACTACTTTCTACGACGTTACAGTTCCTTACAGCCAAACTAGAAGAGGAGCGGGAATTAGTATCTCTATTCCTAATCCTCAGCTTTCCATCTTGGCTGGAGACACTACCTCCCATCTCCATGATCTACTCCCTAGTGGAGCTTGGGATCAAGGCTTTATGTCCAGAACAATCATGATCTTTGCTGACGATCGACCATTCCAGGAGGACCTGTTCAATATCCCAGTGAAGGACTCAAGCAACGATCTAATGCATGACCTAACTGCCATCTACGCCCTCAAGGGCCAGTTCGAGATCGATGAAGAGTATCGAAATCAGATCAATGCTTGGAGATCTGGGGGGCTTCGCCCAGTCCCAAACCATCCCAAGCTCCAGCACTATAACTCTAGGCGTTTGGCCCACGTGTTGAAGCTATCTATGGTCTCTTCGGCTGATCGGGGAGACACTTTAAGGATCACTATTCAGGATTTCAACCGGGCTTTCGCTTGGCTGACCCAAGCCGAGAGCCAAATGCCTTACATCTTTGCCGCGAGGGTTAACCTCGATTCAAGAGCAATGGACGAAATTGCACACTTCATTAGGGAAAAGGATGAACCAAATGAAACCAAAGTTGTTCGGTTCGCCTGCGAACGACTCCCGGTTCATGTGGTTAGCAAAACGTTGGATTTGATGATGAGTTCGGGAATGATTAAGGTAAGCAAGGTCGATCGACAGGGCCTGCGATACTTTAAGGCCCTTTTGGCCTAACCCAAGATTTGATTTCGTTCACGGAGTTATGAATTTCGTCCACCTTAGTCTCGAGTCGAATAATCTTCTCGCCTTGTGGAACCATCAATATCATTTGCTTTTCTAGCTGCTCAACACGATTATTAAACCCTCCAACCCAATAGGCAAAGATTACAATCTGAATCGTCATGGCTGTAATCAGAGCTATAGGAACCCTCTTATCAAGATGCCAACGATTATTGTATTCTCGGTGATCACTCATTGCCTCCTTCGCTTTCCTGGTAGAGCCCGCTCAATCAAATCCGGACCAGATTTAGCCTGCTCATCCCCCTTGCTCAGCCCTCGCCATAGGGACTTTAGATCTTTGGGCGGTCGCTGCTTCCCTGTTTTGAGGTCATAGAGAAACTCTGCAAGGTTTCCTATTTGAGCATTAGCAAGGCCAAAAACAGCCCCAATAGCTACCATCGCATGCTTGATGGTCTTCCCTGCATGGGCCTTGTCAAAGCCAAGGTCTTTCTTGTATAGATCCCGAGCCAAGTCGGTGAATTCCTTCGGCAAGGTGCTTGCAAGCCCAAAGGTCCCATCCTTTGCCTCTAAGGCCGCGTTGACGAAGTCTCTTACCCCAATCCAAGAGCTAGAAGCTCCACGAATCAATCCCTTAGCAGCTTTCTTGGCCCATGACTCTCTCTCGTCGTTGGTTAGAGGAGTAACGAGCTCTTCCACAATCGCAGGAAAGATTACATAAGAGAACAAGCCAGCAGCAAGGGATGGGACTTTGCTCATTGCTTCCTCAACCTCCCCCTTGGTCGCAAGCCCAGCAGCCTCTTTGGCCTTCCACGCCAGCTCGTACTGGCGGTTAGCGATGTGGTTAAAAAATCCATAAAGGCTCGCGGCCCACGGATATCTTCGCATAAGCTCCGGACGGTTAGTTATCGCAGAACTCCCATGGGCTCGGCGAACTGCTCGGTCTGCCGCGTAGATGGAATCACCTTCGCTCCTTCCGGCCTCGATTTGCTTCTTAAACTCAGCGAGCCAAGTTGGTCGTGCGGAAAGCATGTCACCGAATGCCACCGGAGCCGTTCCAGCGTGGAGGAGGGTATCTCTCCATGATCGAGCGTCCAAGACTTTCTCTTGCGCACCGGAGACCTGCTCAACAAAGTTCTGCGACCTTCGCTGAATCTCCTCGCTCTTATCATAAGCAAACTCCCAATTGGTTTGGGTATCAGAGAAGTCCCGTCGGAACAGGCTTTGAACCGCTTCACTAAACTCCCTTGGCCCAACCTCTGTAAAGGAGTTCATCGCTGCTGAAAGAGTGTGCTTTTCAATGGTTCTAGGATTAAATCCAACCAGAGTCCCAACCACATTCTGTCTAAAGAACTCCGACCACTTAGACCAAGTAGCATCCGCAGTGGACTTCCCGTTAGAGGAGTTTGCCACGTCCTTGAGCCAAGGGATTAGAGTATCGCCATATTCCTTCCCCTGGAACTTGGTCACAGCGTTGATGAAGTCACGATCGTAGAACACCTTACTTGCGTTCATCACCGCATCCCTGAACGCTATGTCGTGAATCTCCTGCATTAACCTTCCAGGGATCGCATCGAGATCAAGACTAATCGGCGCGGTATGATCGGTTCGGTCCTTAGTGTAGCCCTTAGCCGTGCCAGCTCGGACATAGACATCGTGAAATAAGGGCTCACCCATACTCTTCTTCTCAAGGCCAGAGGAGAAGGTTGGGTCTTTGATAATGGGCCAATACCATCCTGGGTACTGGCCATGAGGCGAATCAATTGGAAGTATTGGAATGCTCTCAGGGGCTACCCCAGACCTTTGCCTTGCAGCCGTATCAGATAGCACTTTGAGATTCTTAAAGATGTCTCCATAAGCCTGTGCCCAATTCCAGTCCTTTTTAGTCGCATAGCGATCAAGCCAATCCATTACCTGCTCTGGCTTAATCCCATATCCATCCGCTAATCGCTTGAGGTTACCCTCATTCCCCGCGTTAAGTAAAACCACTCGAAGGCTCTGCCTAGTCATAGCCTTTGGAGTAGCGTTGTCCCAATCCATTGCTCCAGCATCTTCTGGGGTGGGCTTATAGGCAGATATAGGGTCGCGAAAGATCGTATTCGGGATTACCTCTTTGAGGTTGACCTTGTCATGGAGTTTATCCACCATCTCCTTCGCCACGCTCTTGGCGAGCTTATCTCGGTAATTTGCTGCTTCAAACATTGGGCGCCCAATAATGTTGTTAAATAACCCAAAAGCAGCCCCTTTATCCCACCGGTTGAGGAGACTCTCAACCTGCAAGGTCCCAGCGAGGAAGGTTCGGCCAAGCTTTATAACCGGTGCTCCAAATTGCTTTGCCCTCTCTTCTGGGGTAGCTTTTTCCCCAAGCTCAGAGAGTTGCTGCACTGCCTTAGCGATAAACTCTTTCTTATCCATCCGCTCGCCAGTGACTCCAATCTTCTTCTCATCTCTTCCGGCCTTGATCAAACTCTTAACCGCATTCATAACCTGACGTGCATCACGAACAGACATATCTTCGAGTGGTTTCTTGAAGGCCGAATCGACCAAGAACTCCGGGATCGAGATCTCGTACCCCATACCTTCCTTCTTGTCCAGGAAGTCGGATAGTGTCTTGGACTCTTGTGCTGCGATCTCGGTACGAAGATCTTCTTGGTAGCGGGAAACATCTCGGCCAACCCGGATGAGGATATCGTGGACCCAGTTGGTGTACTCTGGATCGATTCCATCCACCTCGCGCTTGGAAAACGTCTTTGCTTGCTTCTCAAAGGCTTTCTTCTCCTTCTCGATGGCTCGCGCCCCGCTCGCCATCTGGGCGAGGGTGTACTGTTGCTGCGCGGCTTTGAAGGCTTCAAGGGTATCATCACCAAGAAGGGCTTTCTCAACTCTCCTTCCGGCCTTGCCGGCTTCGGCCAACAAGCGATCAGACTTTAGCCCACCAAAGCGCTTCTCGTTTAGGAGGTTATGAGCTCCCCAATCCATTCGAGATTTGGAAAGTGGGAGCTCTACGCCAAGCTGAGTCCCAAGCGTTAGAGTCTGTTCGTGTAGCATCTCCATCTGGGTCAAGGATAGAGCATGGTCCTTGGCTTCATCCAAGAGATCGGCGGCAGATGAACCAAGCTTGGCCTGGACTCTACGCTCAACCTCCGCGTTGACTAATCGTCTAACAATGTCTCCTCTTTGGCCTTCCGCTTCGCGTTCTAGCGCGGCAATAGAGTTAACAAGATCATTTCCAGAACTAAACCCAAACATATTGGCCACGTCGTCAGGGTGAAGGCCTCGACTTGAGATCATATCTGGTGGGAGAGTATTGATCTGTTCCTCTGTTAGGTTATCCCTTGCTAGCTTCGGCTTCCGCTCCAACGTTTGGCCAACGTATTTCCCCTCCGAGAAAAGCTGATGGGCCGCTACGTCTGACCGAGATACAATCTCCTCCCTCACCTCTGGGCGGATTGATGAAGCTTCTTCCTTCCAAGCTTCGCTGTTCTCTAGTTTTGCTTGGCGTTCTGCCCTCTTTGCTCTCCATGCTACATCCTCTTCGTCGCGCTTGGCGATAAGCTCATTGTATTTGCGAAGCTCTTTCTCGGTTCTCCCAAAGGCCTTAGCGGAGGTGAAGATTCGAGAATTGCGAGAAGACTCAGAAGGGGGCTCTTCACCACTAGATGGCGGAACTGTTGGCGGCTCAATTGGAGGCTCTAGCTTTGCCGCGGCCATTATCTTCTCTGGCGGCTCCAACCCAGCGCCTTTGCGAATGGAGTTGAGGGCAGGATCACTAGGATCTGGCTTCTCGATGCCAGCCTTGGACTCCCCAAGCTCTTTCAACTCATTAACACTCGCTCCATCCCTTAACGAAATATCATCCTTTAAGGCCTTATAAACCTCCTTATCAATATTGGTTAGAAAGTCCTTATGCGAAACCTCAACACCTCCTCCAACGGCTTCTTCATTAGCAAGCTTAATCGCAAGGTCCGGAATCCAGCCCAAGAGATTGTCCCCAGCCTCTGGGACCTTATCTCCATAGAGCTTTCGGATAGCCTCAACAGAGATTCTAATCGATACATCCGGAGATGGTTCAAGAAACTCCCTAAACTTCTCCGGACTTCGCTCTTTCAGGGCGGTAGAATCAGCATCCGAGACTGCATCGCTAAGGGCTTTCTGATCGAGCTTGGCTTGTTCCTCCTTGGCCTTATCAACGATATCACTAACACCAGCAGGCGGTTCTTCCCCGGCTTCGAGATAAGGGCGAAGAGTCTGAGCCTCTCTTCGAATAGTCTCAAGGGCTTGATCAATAGATCGAGTCTGCTCGATCATAGTTTGAGAAATGCTTGGAAGTTTATCAATCCATCCAGAGCGAATCATCTCCGCCGCATTAGCACTAGCTTTAGCAGCAAAGCCCTTTCCCTTAGCAGCCCTTTCAAGCAGGTATTCTAACGCCTGTTGTTTATCACCTCCCATTGAATAGATTGCCTGTCGAGCAATGCGCTGGGGAGTCTCTGGATCCATCAAACGCTCAGGGATCAGGGTTTCTAACGGTCCTTTGATAACCCCTTTAGGTAGTGCTGCCGCTGCCCCAGCCGCTGCGGCACCCTTTAGAAAGGAGCGGCGGGAAGGATCGATTAGATCTGGTTCTTCAACCTTAGCGACCTCGATCTTTGGGGATTTTAGCTCCCCAGCCCTAGGCACCTGCGGCCCACCACCCATGAGATGGAACTCAAGCATTCCAGCCATCTCGTTGGCAAAGCTTTCCGCTGATTGATCACTAGCCCCAGTTTGTCTAGCAACTCCCTTAACAGTAGCTTTAGCTCCTTGCAAGATGCCCGCAAACCCTCGCATCCCAACTTCAATCGGGACTCCAAGTAAGGTCCAGAGCTGGGAGGAGATTGGATACTTCTCGCTCAAGGCCTTCATCTCAGGCGATAGAGTCTCTTGCCAATGGCCAAAGCCCTGAGCGCCAAAGCCCTCCGCAAAGCCCTTAACCCCTTGCTTGAGCGGAGAATCCCCACCAGATTGATGGATCTTCCCCAAGGTCTCAGTGAGTTGATCTAACCGCCCAAGGTCGTCGTGGATCAACCCCGCATGGAGGGGATGAGCGTTGATGAAGGAAGCGATGGTCGGGTTATCACGAATTAGCCGTGAAGCGAGACCAGATTTATAATCTTGCTCGAACTCGTCAAGGTTCTCGTGAATGGTTGATGGATCAACCCTAGTATCCTTCGAATAGTTAAAGGCTTTCGCAACATCATCTGGATTCTTATCCAACGATCCATCAAGCTGGGCAGAGGCAGAGTTCTGCCACAGTCTTCGGGCTTGATCGAAGTCGTAGACGTTGGTCATGGCTTCTCTTTGGCCCTGAGCTTGTTATAAGCCTGCCTCGCCGCTTCGCGATCAATGTCTTGGTCCGTGACCACAAACCCTGGACTCTTCTTCATCAACTCTGATCGAATTACATCTCGCTGCAAGCTTCCCCCAGGCAAGCTCTTTCCTATGTTGAACAAAGGTTCTTGTCCTTGGGTAAACCAACCCTGAGTAACCATCCCATACATCAATCGCTTCCCGATCTTCTGAATCTCATCGAACCCAACCGGCTTTCCTCCATTCCTTTGCTGCTCAGTTTGGAGCGCATCCTGAAGAGCTCCCTTAAACAACCAGAACTGATCTGGGTTATTCTTTTTATCAATCCCTCGATCCGGATCGTTGATCATTGGCGATAGAATAGTTAAGGCTCGATTGACTTGCGGATCCTTTTCTGGGTTCTTACGGATTTTCTGCTGGAGTGAGAAGATGGCTTTTCGATCTGAGTCGGAGAGCTTAAGCTTCTCATCCAATGGATCGATCTGGAGGAATTTATTCGGATCATCATCTGCCATTCCTTGCAAGCGAAACTTGGTCGCAAGATCAGTTTGCTCTTTGAGCGAGTCATTATAGGTTTTGATCCGCCTAGCCACAGCTATTTGCTGATCTGGACGAAGGGCGTCAAAAGCAGCTTTGCTTTTCGCGTTAGCCATAAACTCGTCTATGTTTGCCGCAGGCTTTCCATCCCCCCGATCCATAATTCCTTGAGCGGTTAGCTCCATGTTATCAAGATTGGTTTCCCTCGCAACTGATCTGGCCCGATTGAAGTCCGTTTGAATCCGGTTCTTGGTAAGATCCTCGATGTAAGGATCGTCTTGGAACAAAGGATGATCCCTTACATATTTGGTTCCTCGATCGATCCTTGATTGCTCTGGCTCCTCCACACGCTTAGGTGCTGAGCCAACGTCATAGTCTGATGGCAAAGCGAAGTGCCCAGGATCCCAGGACTTGAAGGCTTCGGACTTTGGCTTGAGGGGAATTCCGAGCCTTTGGGAGGCTTCCTCAACTGCTCGGATGTATGGAGCATAGTCCGCATTGTAGTCCTCCTTTCCGTTAATCACTGGGACGATATCAATGGCCTTCGCAGAAAGGTGATCACTTTGCAGGGTTTTGGAAACCCCTTGCGCCACCAAGGCCGCTTGCTCATTGGGGGTTCGAACTCCACCCTTCCCCCCGATCGTAAATTGAAGTTCTGGATGCGCTCTCTGGGCCTCTTGGATTATTCGAGTTAAGGGCTCCTGAACTCCTTCGGCCCTAGAGATGGCCCTCGGGGTCATATATGGAGCCCAACCCTTGTTCACCGCATCGGAGACGTTCCGTTGAACAACTCCACGAACTCCGTTCTGAATCTTCTGCTCCAGGTGTTCAATATCGGTCGAATGCATAGCATAACGACTGGCCTGAAACATAGCTTGGGCTTTAAGCGGATCAGTATGTATGGTGCCTTCAATCTTCGATCGCATTACTCCGCTTCGCTCAAGCGCCTTCTGCTGAGCGATTTGATCATCACTCCATCCTTGAACTGCTCCACGCTCCTCAACTCTGCGATCAACCTCGGCAAGGGAATCGTTGTAAACCGTATCGTCCTTCGGGTTCTGCTGAATCGTGTCCTTTAACCCCTCTATCCTCGCCTTCGCCGCTCCATCCACCGCGATCTTGTTCTGGGTCGCTGCATGGCCAGCACCATTGAAGATAGATCGTCCCATGATCGAATTCGCATTTCGATCGTACATTCGCCGGGCGAAATCATTAGAAAGCCCATCTCGAATGGACTGACGCTTAGCGTCCAGGTCGGATTGGTATTGTTCAAACACTGCGGGAGCGTTCTTGCCTTGGAGGGATGAGAAATTAGCATGAAGGAGCCCAGCCTCCTTCTCGTATCGGGTTACCGCTTCTGTTGATTCGGTCTCGTTTCGAAGTTGTTGAAAGGCCGTGGCACGTTGGAATAGCTCTCCCCCAACCTGGTCCATCGTGGACCCAAGACCTTTAACTGCGTTAGCGATCCCAACTCCAAAGGCGTCAGGTGGGGTTTGGATGTTGAGGAGTGGAGCTGGGGCATTGGCTGGGGCTACATCAGGAAGAGGGGCGTACGGAACTTTGGGCATCTAGAATCCTGGAACCCCCATTTGCCCGGCCTGCAACCACTTGCTCGAAACGCTCCCCCCAGCCCCCAAGATCGAACTCGCAGCCCCAATAAAGCCCTCAGTCTTTGCATTGCTCGCCGCCATCATATCAAGGTTCGATTGAGCAGTTTCCTGTGCGGCGATGATCTCTTGGCCATAAGCCCGCCTCGCTGCGTTAGAGCGAATCATAGCTTGGTCTTGAACCCCAAGCTCGGCCTCAGAGACCCGAACCTCAAGATTAGAGCCAGAGTTAAGGTCGAGCCCCGATGCTCCTTGGATAGCTCGGGTTTCCCCAATCTGAGCTCTAGTTTTCATTCCCAATTGCTGGGCCTGAACCTCTCCAAGAGACGTTTCATAATCCGCATTCTGCTTCGCGATCTTCGCATTCATCGCGGCGATGCCAGCCTGATAAGTATACATCTCAGACTTGGCTTCACCACCAAAGATCGAGCCAATAGCCCCAGTGATTCCACCTGCGGCAGAGGAGCCAATAGAAGCCATTGCTAAGCTAGCAGGATCAGCCATCTTTAGCTATCCTAAACGAGTTCTCATTAACAAACTCCGCCCCCAACCATTCCAGCCATTGCCTAGAGGTAGCATTCACACAATGCCCAAAGAGTTCTCGATAAGGAAGCTCAGCTATGACCCGCCTAGACCAACGAACAAACCGCAACGGATGGGCCTCGCAAATATCGGTGTGGAGCATCCAGAGATAGGCCCTATCCGAGAGAATTGTTTCTGGAATCAACCCAACCACACAAGCCTCAACTCCATCAGCCTTTCCAACAAAGACCACAAGACTTCGTTTAACAAAATCCCGAACAATCTCTTCCCCTTCTGGATGAGAGCTTCGGGCTACCATCGAGGCGACATCGAAATCGGATGTTCGAACTACTTCGACCTTCATCGATTCTCCCTCGGAGAACTATGTTTTTCAACCATCGCCTTTCTCCAAGCTCTATACCCAGCGTGGCGCATTCGCCAAAAGCGTTTGAGTTTATTTAACAGAGTCACCAATCACAATCTCCGGCACTACTCCAAGAATCGTCGCGGGCAATGGATCGTCAATCTGAAAACAAATTTGCCCTGGAACATCCCAAAGCGGGTCGATCACGAAGTGGACGTTGGCCGTCTGCAATGGAATTGCTTGGTTGAGTTGAACCCCAATGTTCTGGTCCTTGAGCCCAATTACTGAATTGAAGTTCCGCCCAACCTTAAGCCCACGGGTGTTAGCCAAAATCAGATTCACCGCTCCTATCTTCTTGCGCTTTCCTATAACCGTCGGCTCCCCAACATCCAATGGCATGGTTTGCGCTTGACATTGATAGCCAAAGCCACCGACCACCTTGGTAGCGGGGGAGGGAAGGGTAATTGACCCATCGCCTGCTACTACTTGGCTAGGGCTAACCCCACCATCCGCAAGGATTGAGATTCTTTGGCCGATTAAATAGTCAAAGCCAAAGAATTTCGTCGCCGGAGTTGCAAGGGACCACGAACCGGAGGCAAAAGGAACTGGAGTGCGATTTGGATCGTTTGGGATAACCTGGGTTATTGGCTGGGTTATAGTTCCCGTAATCTGGGTAGAAGAGCTAAACCCTGTTATTGTTGCTATTCCTCCGCCAGCACGAAGAACTTGTCCCACACTCGAAGAACTGAACACTCCCACTGACGCAGTAAAGGTTGCATTCCCTACAGACGAGCTTACCACTAAGTTGGCGGCTGGGGTGGGAAGACTCGATTGCGTGCCACAATCCACACTCCAAGCATCCTCTGCACCATAGGTGAATATCCTCTGTTGCTGCCGCTCGATCCACTGTACAGTATTCCCCCCAACGAATCTGGTTACCACAAAGTAAGCCGCATCAACCTGCCCCTCCTGCACGCTAGTCACAGATTGGTAAAGACCAAGGGTGTCATGCCTCGCCCAACCAATCATCTGCTGCTCTTTCATAAAGGTCAGCGAGAGGAGAATACCATCATCTCTAACGGACCAGACAACCTTGAATGGCTCTTCGGCGTAGGTCCACTCCCTAATTCCGTGTCCGAAGAAGAGGTGATTGGACTTGATTGAGATATCTGTCCCGGTGTAGATTGCGACGTAGATGTTGTAGGAAAGGTCCCGTACGATCGAGCCCTTTGCCTGGACATATAGGATATCTTCGTTAACGACAATCGGCGGGACATCACTAGAACCATTATAGGCTTGAGGGGTTATCGTAGCGTTAGCTGGGGTGACTCCGATAGTGGCGTTGGTTCCAGAACCTGCGGATAGGGTAAAGGCCGCTCGACCGGTGCCAAAGACTAACCCTCCGGGCATCGGGAGCATGTAACGGATCGAGTTTAGCTGAGTCGAAACAATGGTTCCAGTGATTTCATCAGAGGCTTGGATTGGGGTTGAGAAGTTGAAGTTGTTAAATTGCCCTGGCTGAGATCCCCAAAAGGTGGCTGGCTGAGAGGTTGAGGAGGCGTAGTAGGCGCGTTGTTGGAAGAAGACCACAGAGCCTGGGTTGTTGCCATTGGCGAATGGGAGATTGTTGACGACCTCTGGGGTGGTAGTGAAGTCTGGGACGATGTTGGAATCGACGAAGCTGGTTCCAGAGGAGAAGCCGATGAACCCATAACTCACACCGGACGGTACCGCTCCAGCAACCGAGAGTTCGGCCTTGTACAGGTTATAGGTCACCGCTGATGCTACAGAGTTCCAAGTCAGCGAGATAGTCCCGGCTGTAGTGCCAATATTCACAGCCCCATTCACCGCGGCAGCAGCCGAGGGAAGGCTCTCTTGGCCAGAGGCATCAACGGCGGTGACTTCGTACGAATAGTTGGCCGTTCCAGCGGATGAGGCAACGCCAACGAGACCGGTTGGGGCATCGATGGTGGTGCCAAAAACAATAGAAGCAAAGGCCCAATTAGTTGGAGCGAGAAAGGACAAGGTTTTTGGCGGGTAGAGCGGATGGGTTATGAATAGAACGCTAACGCTTTGGACGAACTTAATCAAGGCAAGATCGGCTGCGGCATAAGGAGAGACGATTGTATAAACCCTAGAAGCAGTCCCTCCTCCGGAATAGGCCGAGAAGTTGGTCGAGTTGATCGGGTTTCCGTTAACATCAAGCAAAGTCACCACCGCCCCAATGGCAGAGCCAACTTGGGCAAACCGGCCATTGATAGCGAGCATCCCGACTACGCCAGTGATGAAGATCCAATCCCCTGAGACGAAGTTATTCCCTGGGATGTTGGCGGTGGCGGGGGCTCCTTGAGTGATGGAAGTGATTCCAAATGGGGATTCAAGAACCGGAGCACCATTAGAGATGAACCGACAATAGCGGTCACCGAATTCGATCACGTAGGTCGTGGTAACGGATTGAGAGAAGCCGATCAGACGAACAGCGGTAGAGGACTTAAGACATTGAATTACGAACTTGGTTCCAGATCGAGTGGAGATCCCTGAGCGATAGTCAACGAAGAAGTTGCGGCAAACGGCAAGCCCAGTGTGGTAGGCAGCCAGATCGGTTCTCGCAAATATTGAAGGTGCGAGTTCGCCCGAGCTAAAGCTTGCTTGTATAATGTTCTCTGAAATTTGAGCACCCTCCAATTATACGATTGAATGCAGAAAACTCACCATAGTGATTCTCCTAAGTTCCCTCAGTATGTTGCCAGGAGCCCGCCCCAATCGAAGATCCCCATATTCGGGCTCCAAGAGAAGTCCTCTGCAAAGTCAACTCCCCGGGTCCGGATGAAATCTGGCGTTACATCGTTGATGGTCAATCCCTCATTCCCGTCACCAACCCGGGCCACTTGGATCATATTATTCGCGTCCTTGATCCTGAGGTTGGCCAAGCCCTTATCGCCGGTTAAGGCAATAGCGAGCTTGGAGGCGAGGTAACTCGCCCAAGCCCCTTGGAGTTGATCATCCATTACGTCAATGTTGGAGATATCCTTTAGATAAGACAGGATCGCGAACTCCTGGTTGGTCCAAATCACCTTTACGTCTGGACCCCCAACCGCAGGGACACCGTTGAGGACTTGATCAAGCCCAACCTGGAACCGTACCGGAGGCCCATTCCAGAACTGTGGAGCCCCTCCAGTAACTGCGGTTGTGATGGGAACTCCTCCAGAGAAGCCCGTAGTGAATTGCGGTACCACGAAAAGGGGCCGAATACAATCCGATGGGTATGCATACTCGTAAATCCATGGCGGTGGGGGTTGGCCCTTCACCCATTGCGGGGCTCCTGTGGTTGGATTCTCCGGCGTACCTGGAGCGGCACAAATCAGGGTCAAGGAGTTGTAGTTCCTTGCAGAGTTCCAAGGCGCAAGCCGCAAGAGCTCCCGCCGGCAGGTGTCGATCCAAATGTTGGTTTGAATAGCCTCATTACTCTGCTCGGTAAGTGAGGCTATCTGAGAGCGCGTACCGATAAGAGCCAGCGCTCGGTTGGCGATATCGGTCTGGGAGGTCATTAGTATCGACCTTGAACCACGCAGCGATGGCCATTGCTAGCCATCCCACCAGCGCCATCGCCGAACACATTTCGAGATTCCTGGGAGCCGCGATTGCCAAGGTTCTTTCCGCCCAAGCCAACCGGCGAAGTGTCCATAACCCCAATCGGTCCCACCGGTGGAGCATACCCAAACACATCCCTTCGCCCCGGGTCTCCTCCCCCAGAAGGGCCTTGGTCTATTCGGCGCTCAGGACCAAACTCGCGAAGAAAATCTTTACTCATTAGTGCCTCCTCGCCTTAATGTTTCCCTTGTACAGACTTGACCATTCCCCCAAGCCCAGGTGAGCCAGAGGACTGAGAGCGAAGCGAAGCTTGCCCTTGGCTACCGCAATAGTCGAAGTTCTTCCCATGGATGCTGGGAGACTTTGGATCGCCGATATTCCTAGGCCCACAAGGCGAGCGATAGTTATTCACATCGACCTTATCGTCCATATCAACCCCTCCATCAGCATCACCACCACCACCAGAGCTTCGCTCAGGGCCATAGCTAGAGAGGATATCCTTTGCCATTACTCTTCCTCCTCGTGCTTCGCCGTCGGATCCATCGCCTCTAGCTCAGCCGCAGCCGCGTCGACCAATGGCCTAAGCCTGGGATGACCAGTGGCCTTTTCGATGACTAGCAAGAGTGTTAGTACATGATTCCAGTCCATAGTATTCTCCTTCTATTGACCCAAGAGGGTCTTCTGTGGACGATTTGGCCTTCTACCAAGAATCGTGTCTTGACCTCCCATAAATGCTGATCGTGTTGATTGGGGAACGTTAGCCCAGCCTTGCTCAAACCCCTTCTCTCCCCCAGGAGCAAATCCAGACAGCTCTTGCATTATGGCTAAAGATCCACCCCCAAACCCGGGGTTACCACCAGACTGGATCATACCTAGCGGAGTATTCTTTGGCACAGCCCCGGGAGTAGCCATTAGTAGGTTCCTTGTCCTCCGGATTTCCTGATCGGAGAACCTGGCTTTCCACCATCTCGATTGGCCCCGGGGCCTTGATCAAGGCCGTCGGTTGGGCCGATTGGAGCTCGAAAGCCTTCCCCTTGGCGAAACCGCTCAACCGCTTTAGGATCAATCGCAGTTCCAAGCTGCGATGGAAAGTTCTGGTTCACTGCATAAGGCCGAGGCTCTCGATGAAATCCCTCTTGGACGTTTCGATCAGCATGGCCTTGGCGAAGCATGATCTTGGTCATTTGGATTCTCCTTTCTTTAGCGTCTTCATAAGATCAACTACATTAACCTTCTCTGGCCTAAAGCTATTAAGACATTGCCAGATTTTCTGGCGCCTTCTATAACTCATATGAGTCACAACTAGGTGCATGATAGTTCTTGCGCGTTCTCCATAAACTCTTACGGAGAAAACCTCTTGACCACTCTTTTTGGGTATGGACAAAACAGTTATTGGAACTCCCAGAATTCTCTCGTAAATGGAAGCTATCTTATAAAGAGTATCCTCATCAGTCATATTGACTTCTACTACTTGGCTTGTGTAAAAGCCAAAATGACCTTCTCCTTCAAGGATACCTACAAGCCAACCCAATTCAAAATCAGATAAATTACTCACGCTTAGAAGTCTTTCCTAGTAGTCGAGTATGGTCCCAACGGTTTTCTGGGTCGCTTGCCATTTCTCGACGAACTTTTTCGAAGACACCTCCATCAGTGTGAGCCTGAGCCAACAACTGTCGGTAGCGATCATCACAACGCTCCATTTCCCTTTTGATATGCTCAGGTGGCTGGTGGCCCCGCTCCTCGTACACATTCACAATATCATGCACGTCGTGAAAATACATAATGAACCTCCGCATCTTCTCCGGGACCTCAGACTCAGCATCTACCATGTAGTTGATAACCTTAGAGAGCATTTGACGAATCGAGGTTAGCTCCTCCGAACACCGGCGGATGTAGACGGAGTCGGGATGTAGAGGCTTTTCGAATTCTTCGGTCATTAAACCATAATCTCTCTTGCAAGCATTTGAGCATTAGGACCAAAGGTAAGAGTGTTGCCCCCAGTGATATTCCCTTGCACCGCATAGGTCACGTTCCCGACTTGATTAGGAAGGTCATAACCGAACAGTGCTCCAGTGCAACCGAAGGTATAGGCCCCAGATGCAACGCCAGTGATTCCGCCAAATAGACCACCGACATCCCCAAATAGGTTTGCGTTGGCAACCGTTCCACGAGATAGAGACAGCTGCCCAGTTTGGTTTGATGGAATGCTACCACCAGAAGACACTTGGCCACAAGCCTCGACCCGAATTAGATTAGCTGCCGATTGGATACCAATAATCGCAGTTTGGTTAGGCAAAGCCACAAACGTCGAGCTGGTTGTCGAACCAGAAGCAGAGATCTTAGTAGGAGCTTCCTGAACCGTATCCCCCGGCCGCTTAATCCCAGGCCCAAAGAGCTGCACTAGTGATAAACCTGTAGTCCAAGCCCCACCACCCTGAACACCTTCAAAATAACCAAGGATCCTAAAGCTCTTAGGTGGTGCAATCGAACCATTAGTGTACCAAGTCTGGGCTTGGGTTGCCCCAGCTGAGATAGCTACTCCAGGCGACTGGGCGGCCTCATTCCAAGACTGAACATTGGTTCCTGAAAGAGAGTTATAAACACCAAGAACAGGCGTTCCAGCATTGTCGAAAAGCCCAACCCAAATTCTGAAAGCCTGACCACTAACAGTGCCAAGGCTAGCTCCACTAGGTATTGTCAATGATAACGGAACTGTTATAGCACGAGGAGTCGCATTACCATTGAAGGAATGGACAACAGTTATAGGAGAAGCAGGAGAAGGATCATTGCCATTCGCGTCCTTAATATTAATCAAAGCACTGCCGCTACCGGCAGAAGCATTCAGCTGGAGATTAAGTGGGGCATTAAACCCTTGAAGAGCACTTGGCCTAATGTACCAAGTACCCGATCCAGCGGCATCGGTGGAGACGAAGACTCTTGATCCAGGCGGAATAACTAGAGAAGCGCCAGTGCCTGCGCCAGAGAAAGCGTCGGCAGCGTTAATGATAAAGGTTATTGCGCCAGTTAAGGCATATACCCAAAAGCCAAAACCATTGAACAGAGTTGAGGCTTTGGGAAGGGTATAGTTGAGGGCTCCTGTTGCTGCACGGATGTTTTGGTGAAACGATGAAGTTACGGTTTGGTTGGTTGAATCCGCAACCGTATTGAAGAATGTCTGAATCGCATTTGCGCCATTATCTTGAAGCCCAAGGCCAATGGTCTCCGTTGCGATCGAACCAAGGCCAAAGGCGCTTCGACCAGCAGCAAGGGTAGCGGCATTGACCACCGGTTGCATCGCAGAGGACACGGTTCCAGCTGGAAGGGATGAGACCGCTATCGGATTGCCAGAGGCATCGAAGCCAAGGACTTGGTTAGCCCTAGCAGCTACCGCAGGGAGCGGATTCGGGGGTGGGTCGGACACCGCAACAGTTAGTTCTCGATTCCCAATCTCCGCGGTTTGCTGAACGGTCATCATTAGGTAGTCGAGCGCAGCCTCTTCCACTGGTTGGTAAAGCGTTCCCTGATTTGCTAGGGAAGTGCTTTGCACCAACGGGAGGGTTCGAAGGATAGTCAGGCTGGTGTTGATGGGGATCGGTACGCCTAGCGGGTTGTAGGTGACCGATCCCCCGGCACCTGTGGGGTTGGTGCCTGTTGGAGCATTCAACGAAAGGGTATAGGAGCTAGCAGCTAGAAGGGTGACGTTGCCCAGGACATCGGTGAAGAATACTTGAATATCAGCTGCGGCTACGCCCGGGAAGGTGAACGGGAATACGGTTGTGGCGCCGTTCCCCTGATAGATGATTTTATTGAGAGAAGTGGAGACGGTCATAAATTTTATATACCCACACAGATAAAACTACCAAACCATCCCGCTGTGCTAGGAAATACAATAACTAAAGCAGTCGTTGTCGTGCTCAACAAAGTCACTGCACCATTGACACCATTTGCAGTGCAAAATGGCGCTGTTGTGTAGGTCTTTGCGAAAGTCACCGTGCAGGTCGTAGCTGCTGCCGTCTGTCCATTTATTAGGCCGGCATTGTCCGTCCCAGTCACGCCAGCCGAACCGGCGCCATTGCACCCTGCCGTGAGCGTCGGAGCTGTGCCAGAATAGCCAAGATGCCCATTAGTGGTTGATATCTGTGTGCTTGGATTATTACCACCCTGTGAAAGATTGATATTATGCGCTCCATAAACCGCCAAATTGACTACGCTCGGAGCAGTCGAGCCATTCTGCTCTTGGAGTCCATTGACGATATTTGCCTTGGCACCCGCCCCTGGCGTTCCATTATTAACAAATGTTAGAGTAGGTGCGCCGGTATCTACTGAGTTAATAATATTTCCGGAGGGAAATCCTGAATTAACAGTATAGTCATAGAGAATTGCACCTGGTGTTCCACCGCTTTTAATTACCCTCAAATTATTGAATATGTTACCATCGCTGACCTGAAAGCTAACCGCCATATTTGTTCCGCCAACGAGGATGGTCGTTCCAACGAACACATTGTAATCGGTGTCGCTGGTGCCGTCCGAGGCTCCCGTAAGGACGATGCCAAAGTTTCCCGCTGCTCCAGGAACAACGACGGTCGTGTTGGTCCAGATATTCTGCCAGCTGTCGACATTATTGACGCCTGTATAGCCCCCAATGGGATTTGAAGTTGATCCGATGCCTTGCAGGCAATTGACAATGACAAGGTTTCGACTATCGCCATTCTGTGCGGAAGTGGGAGCTATACACTGCGTCGCCGTGCTGGCGCCGTCGAGGTACAAGTTTTGGATGCCCCATCCGGACAGTGGCCCCTTGATGGAGATCATGGGAGAGGCACCACCAACCCATGTCAGTTTCGGACCAGTGACCGTGGTAAACGGAAACACAGCCGAGCCGGTTCCGGGGTTGGCAATACCCTGGAGGATGACCCCTGATCGAGTAGAAACTGCCGAAGTCGTGCCGTTTCCGATCGTCAGAGTTGACGAAATCTTGCAGTTCGCGACGGGGAAAAGCACGATACCCCCGTTGGCCGGCAGCGAATTGATGGTGGCTTGAATTGCCGTCGTGTCGTCGGTCGTTCCATCGCACTTGGCGCCAAAGGCCGAGTCGGTGACGGAGACCGAAACGGTAAGCAGCGACTTGGTCTGCGCCACGGTCAGATCAATCGGCGGCGCACCTACAGCGGTGTTGTTGCCCTTGAAGGTAAAGGCTGGCATTTGGGCAAGATTGGAATTGCCAACCACTCCAAACCCAAGACCTCCACCATTAACAAATCCAGTGCTAGCAATCCGATTAGTGTTGTCTCCAATCGGTGCAGTGGTGGTGGTGGTGGCAAACTGGGCTTGCGCCACACTCGATGAAAGCAGAAGTGCGAGAAGGAGCTTTTTCATCATCCCACCGGAAGGCTAAAGAGATAACCCTGGGGAAGATTCCCCGCCGCATAGAGATACTCAATCACGGATACATTGGCCCCCGCAGCGGAGCCAATCCCATTCCAGGCCGTGAGACATTGGTCGCCAAAGACATCGTACTTTTCCCCTGGAAGGAGCGCCAGCCCAGACCCCACGACTGCGGCAGCCGGAGCTTGGGTCAGATAGATGCTCTGTTGGCCAACAATGTTCGGATTGTGGAAGGTCAGCTTACGCCGAACCAGGTTCTGGGTCGAAGCGCCGATCACTTGAGCGGAAGCGGCGCCAACAAGAACGGTTATGAGAGCCATTAGTAAGGCCTTGGAGGTTTGGGTTTAGGTTTGGGTTTTCCTTTGGCCATCACGCTCTCCGTGTCGAAAGCGCAGCAATCAGCTTCGCATTCTCTTGGGCCATCATGGTCATCGCTTCCATCAGCTTATCGAGCTTTCCGTCATCCTTGGGCACCGAAGCCTTAGATGCCACTGCTGCAACTTGCATCTGCAAGCTTTCAAGGAGATTGTCCGAAAAGGTTCCAGGAAGGCCCTCGATCGGATGGATCCACTTGGGCGATTCTTTATCCGAAATCTTCTTGGCCTCGGTGTCCAAGGGAAGCATCCCCGGGGTTGGAGGACCAACGAAGATGATATCTCGTCCTTGACCCTTGCCCTCATAGCAAACCACAATCCCAAACGATTCCAAAACCGTGAAGCCTTGCTCGGCTTGGAACGGGCCGGACTTCTGGGAATAGTTCCAATCCGCTTCGTCCCGTGGATCGAGGAAGGCTGGGACCGGCAAGGTCATGGACTTCTGCTTGCCAGAGGTTCGGTCGGTCTCTTTGTATTCCCAGCGAGTGCCGGGAACGTTGAGGTAGTGAGGTTCGGTTAAGAGCCATCTTGCCATAGTCAGCCTCTAATCCAGTTAGTACCATTGCAGAACACCAGCGCATTCACGGCTCCCCCACCGGCGATGATGGCGCCAAGAGCTGGAAGGTGTGCGTCAGTTACGAAGTAGATTTGGCCCTTAATGGCCGCATTGCAAGCAGGAAGAGCACCCACAGTGCTTGATAAGGCTACCGCTCCAGTCACCCCACCACTACCGCCCATGGTCATTGGTAATGGAAGTGGAATTGTTTGGCGAATGTCTTGCGCCACCGCAAAGCCGCCAATAGCAAGCGTGAGGACTATTGCAAGATACTTCATTGCTGGTACCCCCAAGCATTGATGAAGGTCGAGGTATTGCCTGCTGCACCAGGAACAGTTACCACGATGGTTGAGTTCACGGCATTTGCAGCCACACACAATGGAAAGGTAAAGCTGGCCAAAGTATTGTTAACAGTAGCCCCTGTCGCAAAGGTATAACCACCACTAAGCGTAAAGGTATTTCCACCCGCAAGGGTCGCTATAGTTGGAGAGACAGTTGTGGCAGCAGTTGCACCAAGGCCAGATATATTGAAGCCACAAATATAGGTTAGTTTACCTGCTGCCGCCGGAAGGGTAGCAGTGGCTGTGGTGGTATCTGCGCCTGAGAAGGTGGCGGTGATCGAGGTCTGGGCAGCAAAGGTACCAGAACCAGGTGTGGTAATGATTCGTCCAACGGAATCGATCTGAACGTATCCAGTCTTCCCGTTGGTGATGGTTGGAAGGGTGGTGTTGAACACCCCTCCCATATTGAAGGTAGAGGTTGGATTGGGCTGGTCGTATTGCTGGGCCAGGGCCCCTGAGCAAAGGGCAAGGCCAATCCCAACTAGGAGAGCGTTCTTGAGTTTCATCACCTCACTCGATACCAAGTATTAGTTGATTGAACATAGCGCCACTCAGCACTAGATCCAGCAGCAAGAGTGGTAACAGCATTAGCACCAGCACCACCAGTAATAGTTGCGCCATCAGTTGCAGCAACAACACAACCAGTAGTAAAAGCAGTAGCGGCTGTGCCATTAGACCACTCAAAGATCTCCCCATCCCATGGATTCGCAGGAAGATTTACCGTCAGGGTTCCACCACACGCAGCGGTCGAGATCAACGTCGCGGCATTCAGGTTGGTCAGGGTCGATAACGTTCCGGTGGTCAGAGCGGTGGTAACCACCCCTTGAGCATTCCGCATCTGGCCTGTCGGGATATAGAGGCCAGTTCCACCAATGCCAACCTGGGCAAGGATGACCTCGCTTCCGGATAGGGTTCGGGAAGTTAGTTGCTGAGCCAAGCCAGCAACTACCCCAAAGAGGAGAGCCGCAGCTCCCCCCAACAGATACCTTTTCATCGTACTCATGATAGATAGCTCCAAGTTGAGGCGCCTACCTTTCTAAACAATCTCGGCGCCGTTATAGACACACCACCGATCATGGTTTCTCCAGAAGGAGGTAGCACATTGGTACCAAATCCAGAACTGCCATCATCGTGTACCTCCACTACGTCTCCTACGTCACAACCAGAAGGTAACATGCAGTAATTATGAGTGCCATCAGCTGAAGCACCCATAACAACAGTCCACGCCGAGTCCCTTACGATTATAGTTGCAGACCCTTGCGTATTATCAGTTATATGCTGCACAGAAGGCCAGAAAGTTATCATCATATCCTCCCTCCTCACTGACCAATGCAGAAGACAGTGTAGACACTAGCAGCCGTTAGACCAGTAATAGTCAACGCTGTAGTAGAAGAAGCTACCAATCCACCAGTAGTCGGCCCACCAGATATCAGACACCTTGGTGCAGCTGGATAGACGGTGGCAAAGGTAGCCGTACAGGTTGCCTGAGCAGCAGTAAGAGTAAAAGCTGCATCGTTTCCAGTTGCTGTAGCAGCCCCACAAGCCGAAAGGACCGGAGTGCCCTTACCCCCTTGCGGAATGTGAAGATGGCCAGCAACTAGATCGGCCGCAATGAATCCAGTGGGATCCTGCGACATCTGAACAGAACGATTAACCTGGGCCAGAGCAAGCCCAGAGAGAAGGCCAAAGAATAGGCCGCCAACAATCCAACGATTGATCTTCATTGCTTCCCTCCTCAGTTCGGGATCGTAACCCCAGCGGGGTAGCCGCCAAGGATCGAGTTGTTCAAGGCGTTGTAGATTTGGTCAAACCGATCCAGCACGATGAAGGCCTTGATCGCTCCAGCGGTGAAGGTCCCAACCGAGGTGTAGAGGAGTCGAGAGAACCGTGGAAGTGCTACGCCAGCCGGAGGCCGAGGGAAGTCCATGTCGAATAGTCGGACCCCAAGCAGGAGCTGGGCGGTGGTGTAGACTGGAGAAGTCCACCAGTTTACAAAGGTTCCCTCACCTCCAGAGCCGTTATCGGGAGCCCCTTGAAGGATCAATTGGACACTGGTACCCCCAGCGAAGGCGGTGGTGACCTCGACCAAGAACTTGAGGGCTGGATCGTCGCCGATGCCCATATCTCGGAAGGGCTGGTTGGTTGGAGAGGTCGAGGAGACCGGAAGACCAGAGATTCCCCAATCGATATCATTCGAGAATGGGAAGTTGGTCTGGGCGGCGGTGATTAGATCACCGGAGGTGGGGTTGGTGAAGGACAAAAGGCCATCGAGAATCATAGCTTTGCTCCTTTCTCTAGCTCAGGTTACCCTGGCCTCATTGTTGAGCACCGCGTCACAAGTTCTGATCGGAATCCCACGAAACGTGGTGATAGGTTTGCCATCAAACTCCTCAATCCGCAACAAGACGTTCGTCTTGTTCATGGCCTGGAGGTCAAGATAGGTCCGAATCACCCTGTTGCAGTAGATCACCGTCCGACCCATGTTGGCCCGGACCTGGGGAGTGTCAGAGGTCTGGATCGTGGTTGCAGAGGCCGGAGCGGTTGGGAGCTTGTAGAGCGCCCGAACCAAGAGATTGATCAGGTTAGCTGCGCTAACACCGGTTAGTTGGGTGATGTCGATGTTACAGATTCGAGAAACATATCGCCAATCCCGAAGAACGTATCCAATCTCCCATTTGAAGTGGTCTCGATAGGCTTGGTAGGTGTTGCCCGCGGCGTCGAGCACAGGCCACTCACCCATATCCCGGTGTTGGAGACCAGTGATCTTGCCCTTCGGAAAGGTGACATGGGCAGTGTCCGCGCCCCACACATGGATCCAAATCGAGGTGTTGGTTGAGGCGGTTCCTTGGCCGTCGAGAACGTTGTTAGCGGTCTGGGAGGCAGAGGTGGAAACGGTCGGGTATCGAGGAGCAAAGCCAGTGAACCGTTCTGGGTTGACCCCTTGATTTCCATAGATCATTGTCGAAGCGACCTGCTGGCTCATCCCCTCAAGAAAAGCCATCACTTCCGAGAGCCGAAACTCTTGGGTATTGCCGTTAAGGTCGGCGATATCTTTGTCGATCACTGCATAGGCTTCAAGATTCCCACAGGTATCAACGATCTGAGCAGTGGTGGATTTAGCGTTTGGGACGCCTTGGTTAAGCAACCGCCAAGTGGCCTGAGGAAGGCCAGTTCGAACGGTAGTTTTATGACCTGTGGGAAGGTTACCCTGAACCACAAGCATGTCTTCAAGGATCTCATTGGTTTGAGACAAGAGCTCGATGATGGTAGCGATCTTATAACCATCGTCAAGTCTCTTGGCCCAATCCGCATAGGTGATTGCGGTTGTGCCTATAATGGCCATTAGCTATCTCCAGAGTTTGAAGGTAGGTTGGGATACACAGCGGCAGCGGCAGATCGCGAAGCATTCTTTGCCCCGGTTGGGCCGCCTTGTGCGTACGAAGTTCCCTCTGTGAGTTTGCTGGCCAAGGCGTATAGAACACGAACAAAGGCGGGATTATCCCCAGCGCCGGTCGTGTTCATTGCATCCTTGAAGTCGGCGACTAACTTAGGGTTTTGCAAACCGTCCAGAGCACGGTTCACGGTTACAGGTACTTTGCCGTCTGGGGCAAGCTCCTTTCCAAGAGTTGGATCGGATTTGAGTTCTTCGCGCCAATCCTCCCGGGTCTTGGTCCAAGAGCTAATCGAATCGCTGCTAAGCTTGGCGACCTGTTTGCCGTAGAAATCGACTAGCTTTTGGGCCCCTTCCTGGGAGAGGCCAAGTTCTTTGAAGATTGGCGCAGCCTCTTCGATGGCTTTTGGGTCGAGGGTTAGGCCTTCTGGGGCGGTGAAGTCAGCATACTTCTCTGGAACAACAGGCGCCTTAGCCTTATCAGCGTTTAGCTGGTCCTCGGTCTTGGTTCCATCGCCAAGGGCTGCGCTAAGAGCGCTTTGGTCAGTCTTCTGGCCCTGCTCCGATCCACTGGTCTCCGTCCCAGTTCCGCTCGTCGTCTGGGTTCCATTCGTCATCTCTTCGGGCACTTTGTTCTCCCATCATTCGAATATACTGTTCGGGACAAGCACGCATGAGTTCGGCTAACAGCATTAATCCAACAGTTCTTCGGCCCTCATTAAAGGCTCCACTAAGGGCCTCTCCAGTAAAGGTCGAGTGGAAGATTTGGCAAACCTCAAGCTTGCTCCGCATCCAAGCCCTGCCCCCAGGCGTTGACATAATCCCTTGAACAACAGCATTCTCCTCAGCCTCCTGGACCTTTGCAGCCTTCGCTTGGCGCTTGGCCTCACGCTTCTCTTCTGGAGAGAGTTCATACTCATCTTTCATTGGTGGGGACGATCCCTAGGGAGGAGGCAGAGACCGTCCCCTTTCCTGACACCGGGGCTGGCGGGCTTGGTGGCAGGAACTCACGCAAGTTTCCTCCGCTTGATCTCCGCAGCGAATCGTTCCCGCTCCCGCTCTGCCCTTTCCATCGCAGGACCCCACTGGGAGATTTGACGAACGGCGAAGTCCCAACGAGAGTGCTCGCGAAGTAGCTGATTATCAGAAAGGGAGGATGGATCATTGGTGTTAGCGGCTCGAACTAGGGTCATCAAGCAGCCCTCTCAAGCATTGCACTCATTGCGTTCTTTCCTCCTCCAACATCCGTTTGGGATAGAGTCTGAGCACCTGCGGCTAGCTTCTGGGCAGTGTCGGCTTGCTGAGCGACCTGGGCTTGTTGCTGCTGTTGGGCTCTTTGGGTCCTGATCTTTGCGACCTGATCAGGAGTGCGAATCAATCGGGGATCGTTGTTCATCAGGTTGGAATAGCGAGCCAAGGCGTAGTCAATGTCGAGGTTATCCACTACCGCTGGATCGATACCAGCAAGGGACCCGGCAATCTGCAAGAGCCTATCAATGCCAGCTGTTTTAGCTGCTTGCTGTGCTAGGGAGAGCATCGAAACGTATTGAATCGAGAGCTCCGCCCCGCTAATGTTAGCTGGAGCGGGGGGCAAAATTCCAGCCCTGGACATAATGGAAAAAGTTCGATCGATTGCTGGAGCCAAGAGCTCAAGCTGCAATCGCTCAAGGACTGGCCCAAGCATGATAAGGGATTCGGCTCGTCGAGCATTGACTTCCTCCGCGGTAACATTGGACCGGGTTTGATACTGGGAAATGGTTTGAAAGAGATCGTTGAAGAATATTTGTTTGATCCGCTGACGAACCAGTTCTAGGTTCTCGGTCATCGGACCCAGTTCGATTTTGTGGTTGTAGATCGATTGCATTCCAGGGTTCGAGGAGCTCATTAGCCCAGCGACGTAGGTTATCCCACCAGGGATCAGGGAAGCTGGTTGGTTCTTAAGTTGGATATCGGCTTGGAGGGGGGGATTAACTTGTTTATCAATACCTTGGGCTTGGCGACGAACTTGGAGTTGGAGTTGTTTACAATCAGGAAGGGCATCCATGGCAGGAGATCGACCATAGGCGTCATTAGCCACAGTATCCCACCTTGCTGTAATGCAGGGATTTTCATAAAACCCCCTTTTGTCGAGTAAGCCAGGAGAGAAACTACTTCCACCTTGTGGGGAGGCTGACCCTCCCCACTCCCAATAGACCTCGCGATATTTGAACTGGGATGGGACCCCGAACTCTCTGAAGTTGAAATTGGGTTCGATTCCATGAGCAACCACTATCTCCCGGGTCAATCCAGCAGAGGAACCCCGCTTGCTTTCCTTATATTGGGCGGCAATGTTTGGAGAAACATTCTCGATTCCCCACCTCTCAACGGCTTGGGCCACGGTGTAGGTGAACTCACGATAGAATACATCCACCATGTTGAGTTGAGAGTTGACATCACAATAGTACTCGCCGAAGCAAGGGTTGATGCAGTTGATAACATGATTGAAGTCTTCATAGATGATCATCGAGGCAGTACCGAAGATCACCAGATCGAAATAGAAAATCGCAAGGGATTGGTAGAAGTTGGATTCTTGAAAGACCTGCATCATCATCTGCTCGACTTGGAATAACCAGATGGCAATGGGGTTGGTCTGGGTTGAGTCAATCCTTCCCAACCTCAAACGGAACCATGGGGTGGTAGGGTTGGTTATTCCATACATCATTCCCGCAGCGAGATTCCTGGCCGCAAGCGTGGAGGTCGAGTCGAGGATATGTTGATTGATTGGGGATCCCCGGCCCATTTGATTGGGGGTAATCAGCCACTTATAACGGCGAGGAAGGAAGAAATCTGCAAGCTCCCTACCGTGGGTCCACCACGAATAGCGATTGATTCTAAGGCCAATCATTCGACTCTCGGAGTGGCGACGAAGGGCAAGGTCTTGCGCTGAGGGAATCCGAGATCCCATCGCTTTGGCGAGGTCTTGCTCAGAAAGGGCCATCGCTAACGCCTTGCCAACCTTCTTCGCACCACGTCATCAAAACCTGCATCCTTTGATAGTTGGCCTTGTGGTATCGGAGTTGCTTTAGGTAAAGAACCACCCCTTCTTAAGGCATCTTTGATACCCTCTACACCAGTGGTGTCGTATTGTTGCAAAACTCCCTCATACCTACCACGACGATCTTCAACGTTGCCTTGCAGGTTCGGATCAAGACCCTCAGAGAAGTTGAGGTTCTGCCCACGAAATCGGGCGTCGAAGCTGCCAACCTCCTTCATGGTGGCAAGGGCCATCCATTTATCGACCTCAGAAGGGGTTGAGCCTTCCATTGGAACAACGTTGGAGCTAGGCACCTTCAAAGGCATCAGGCTTGTCCCACTGGCTGGCTAATCAAAGCCTGTTGCAGACTACCAATTATAGCTGCGCGCTTGTCCAAGGTTTGCGAATCGTCTTCAATCCGATTAAGAGCAGCCTCAAGCAAGCGCCTAAGCTCTGCATTCTCTTGGCGCAAGCGCTTAAGCTCCTCCATCAATCCCACTCATCATCAATGGTTTCATCTAGCTTGACCATCGCCCGAAGGAGCCCAGCGCAACCTAATTGGTGATCTCCAGCATCCGGATCGAAGTGGCCATCAGCAATATACTTGCCTTTAATGTATTGGTTGGTTCCAGCCCAGAGATAGGGCGAGGCCATATGATGGATTAACTGATAGCCAAGACCGTTGTACTCCTCCAGCATTGTTAGAGAGCCACCAATCGACCAATTAGTGTTCTTGGCAGCAAAGGGAGGGCAATTAACCAAGGCATCAATCGCTGCGTCTTCCCAAGAGCCAAACGGACCTCGGCTACGAGGGACGTGGATTGAAGGTTTGTCCCAAGGATCGCCTTGAGCTAGATTAGCTCGCCAAGACTGAGAGCCTTCCCTTTCGTGGATAACGGCAATGATGGCCCAAGGTACACGCGTTCGAGCGGTCACGGATCGATAGCGGGACTTGGCTTCGAGAAGTTTGCGGGCAACGTGTTCAAAGGCGAGCTCGAAGTCGTGCTTGAGAGCCATTCGATTCCAACGGCCCAGATTGGCGGTCCTAAGCGGGATTAGATCTACCATACAGTTCCACCAAGGGGGCTCAGCGAGCCACGGGAATGATCGGGGAGCAAGGGCTTGGACTCCAACAACTTTGGTTGAGGGCCTTCGGCTAATCGCTTGTGCCACTCAACGGTGGAGGCAAGGCCTTCGTTGTAGATGCGAAGGGCTTGTTCTTCGAAGTTGATACTTTCACTCATTGTTGATCACCCTCTAGCTATTGCCCCAAAAGAGTCTTGTTTCCGGTATTGGTCGGATTTCCACCCCCAAGGATGGTGGCCCCAAAGCCTTGGCTTGCCCCAGCCATCTGTCGTTGGCGATCTCCTGCGCCTTTGGTGGCTTGAGAGCCAAACATGGGTGGGTTGGGTGGTGGAGGTGGGGCTACGGGTTGAGAAACGTTCACGCTGGGAGACATGAATCACCTAAAGGGTTTGGCCTAACCAGATCGACGAAGGCGGGCTCCCAGTAGTTATTTCTACCGTTTAAAGGTGCCATTAAAGTACCAGAGCCCATAACCCTAGGCGGCCTCTTCTTTGCGGATTTCAAGCTCCTCCAAGCGATCGCCAAGAAAAGCCCGAACGTTGATCAAGAGCTCGGCCATCACTAGGTCATAAGCCCCTGTAGGATATCCAGAACACCCATCACAATCCTTTGAATGTTCTTTCATCACCTTCGCCACCACCCGACCGACATCCGAGAGATGAAAGTCAAAAAGCTGATGGGAAAGGGCTTCGCCTACTGCTGCCATAAGAACCTCCTAGAACTTGTAGCTCAGACCACCTCGAATGAGGCTTACATTGTCATCAGCGTGAAAGATCATATTAGCCGACACCCCAATTGGCATCAACTTGCCACTAAAGCTCCCATTGATATCGTTTAGGAAGTAATGAAGATACTCCACCCGAGCCAGCAAGCTAGGAGTAAGAGCGATCTCAATTCCACCGCCAAGTACGGCACCACCAAGAGTTGGTTTGAAGTTGACCTGACTTCCGTCCGTCCCTGTAACGGTGAAGTCAGCACTTCCCCACCCATAACCACCGGTGCCATAGGCCAAAACATTCGGCACGAGTATGTAGCCGAGTCTTCCGCGAAACGACGCAAGCCAACGGTTCTTGGAATTGACGTTGCCGATGAACCCCGGGTTCTGTTGTGTTCCATCGAGCGTCGCGATATCGCCATCACCCTCAACGCCGAACACGAATCCTGAGCCTGGAAGGTGCCACATATAGCCGACATGGAGACCGCCAACGAACCCCTGCGGCGAGGTTGCAAAGTCCGTCCCAATGTTGTGGAGAAAGTTAGTGGTCTGGCCGGATCCAGCTCCTCGTTCGAAGCCATAACCACCATTGATGCCGACGTAGAAACCATTCCATGGGTCGCCATAACCCAGCGGAGCCGGAGGGGCTTTGGTGTAGAGATCAGCTCCAATGGCCGGGGTCACAAGCAGGGTCGAAAGCAAGAGAATCTTTTTCATTGGGTGATTCCTTTCAAGCAACGGGTTTGGCTGGGACTGGCGTTGGGGCATTGGAGACGTTTCGATCTTTAGCAAATAGGCCAATAGCCCCAGCGGAGATTAGGCCGATGTCGGTGAGGAGAAGATCTCCATTCCATTGACCGGTTTGGGCCATTCCAGCAAGCTGGCCCAAGGCGGAGAGAATGGGCAAGAGCCCAGCGAGGGTGGTTTTCCACGATGGCATTCCGAACATTTTAGGGTCCTCCTCTAACTAACGAGTTTAAGGGCTTGAAAGAGTTCTTCCCGACTTAGTTTCTTTGGTGATCTATAGCCATTAAGACATTGCCAAATACGCTGACGCCGGCGACTACACATATACCTTACAATAGTACGCATAACTATCCTAGCCGGTTCGCCATTTACTTGCAAGGTATATCTTTCTTTTGCATTAAGAAACCCAGTTTGTGGTTCGCGAAAACCTACATTATATAACTTGCCAGTTAATCTTTCAACTATCAATGCTACCTTATTTATAACATCTTCATCAGTTGATTCAATATTAACGCTTTGAGAATTCTTATGTCTACTGCGCATAAGGAAGCAACCCTCGCCCTCTAAAATTCCTGCAAGCCAACCAATTTCTAGATCCGATATCATTAGGAGAGGCTTCTAAAAGGGCTATAATCCGACGAGGGTATATTATTCTTTGTTAAGATAGCATACGGTTCATATTCCGATACCACGTCATCATGAGCGATCCAAGGCTCCCCAAACCTCAAAGCCTTAGCCTCGATCGGATAGGCGAAGGTACATGCCAACGCGTCAATGTCGTCCGGGCTCTCCCGGCCCTCCCTCATCATGACCTCTTTCGAGGTTAGAATAATCTCGTCCCGGTTGTTGAGTGTGTAGGTGATAGAAGCGAGTTGCTTCTTGAGATCTGGATCAGGCGGGAGGGCCCCACCCTTGAGCCAAGCTCGAAGGGATCCATACATCTCGGCCCTCTTGTTGGCGTAGCGTTCACCTTGGGTATTGGATTCGTATCCAAGACCAGTGGCTTTGGCCCCGAACTGAACCTCAAAGCAATGAAGTTGCCGGTGGCGGATTTGATCTACCACCCCGCCTCCGACCCCACCCCCATCCACGAGAATCCCATCGGCCCGGATCTCCCGATTGAACTCAAACACCTTGTCCGCGAGGTCGACGGTTGAAAGGCCTTGAAAGCGTCTTCTAGGAATCGTTCTCGCATCTCTCCCTCGCCGGGGGAATAGCACGGAGAAGTTAGCCCCAAACCGCGCGACATCTACCCCAAGAGCCAAGGCTCCGAAGGGCTCCACCTCCCTGACCATCGCCTCATCTACATCCGTTCCAGAGAAGAACTCCATCTCGCCAACCCGGGGGAACTCCCCGAGGATCCTGATCCTCACGAAGTCGGAGTCAAGGCCATAGAACTTGATCCATCGATCGATCTGGGATTTGTTGGTGAAGGAAATCGTTCTCGAATCCACACGCTTGGTTTGCCAGAAGCTCCCTGGCTCGAAGCAAGCCCTAAACCGCCCGGTGTTTCTGGTCGGGTTCCCGAACACCGCCCAGATGATCTGGGTATCGGCATCAGTCAAGGCCCCTTCGGTGGTTTCCCAGATGATATCGGGAATGGCCGAGGCCTCATCGAACAGGACCAGGATCCTTCGGCCACGGTTATGGAGACCAGCGAAGGCCTCGGTGTTGCGCTCCGACCAAGGGACCATATCGATGCGCCAAGTCCTTTCGTGATCTCGATCAACAGAGAACAGGGCCGTGGCGGAGAGATGAAACAACTCCCTCGCGATGAACAGGTTGTACCATTTCCCTAGCTCGGCCCAGGTCTTAGTTTTAAGCTGTGTTTCGGTATTGGCCGTTACCACTCCTCTAGTGTCGGTCATTGTCGAGATGGACCAAAGGATGATCCACGCAACCAAACAACTCTTTCCGACACCATGGCCAGACGCAGTCGCAAGCTGGATTGCTTGGTCAATTGGGAGGCCAGATTTGATCCGTTCGAGCACATTCCATTGCCAATCCTCCGGTCCTTCAAACCCTGCTAGCCGGTTCTCGCCCCAAGGGAAAGCTTCGAGAACGAACTTCACCGGATCGTTCGAGCAAGAGGCGAGCCAATCAAGGAGGGCGGGGCTACTCATGGGCCTCGAATGGCACAAGTGGGATCACGTAGTCACAACTCGGGCATTCATATGCCTGCTTGATCGAGGCCTTTCCCTTGGTGATCGTTTGCATCTTCACCGATCGACCTCGTAGCTCCGCACATCGAGGGCATTCTGGCTCAGGTCTGCCTTCTTCCCAAGGTCTCATCCCCGCTGGCTCAAGGCCTCCATCCAGGGGCTATAGAATTCCTCCAACCACTCTGCTTGCCTGCATTGCTCTGCAGCAAGGACCCTAGGAAGATATTCGTTCCAGAATCGTTGGGTCTGCCCGGCCTTGACCCTAGCCATTGCGGCTCGAAAACGAAGCAACTCAGACGAGGGCTCAGGGATAAACTCAAATGGCTTCGCGTGAACAGGCAAAGCCAAACCAATCGCTGGCCCCACAAGCAATCCCTTGAGTAGATCTCGGCGATTCACTCAACCTCTCCGGACGAGTTTGGGCGTAACATCAACCATCGCCCGTCGATCCATAAGGGACCCTGCCCTTCGCATTCGCTTCTCCAGCTCCGCGCCAATCCCAACGTTGATGTTGACCTGAGTGGCTTGTCGGCCAAGGCCGGTTCGATCGGAAGTGTCCCCGGCGATCGCGAGCAAGCTTCGGATTGGCAATGGCTCTCCGCCCTCCTCCGCCTCCACGAGTTGGTCTAGAATCTGGCTCCAAGCGATCGACCTCGCCCTGGTGATAGTCTTGACCTGCTCCCCGAGCACCTCTGTGATCTCCCCCTCGATTCCTTCCCGGTACTGGGCAACTAGCTCCTCGCTGGCCGGGCTCCGCCGCCATTCCCTAACCGAGACAACCGATCGCCCGGTGATCTCGGCAATCGCCTTCGGCTTTAGCCCTGCTGCATAGAGTTGGGCCATCCGATGATGGACATCTCGGATCCGAGATACCGCGGATCGGTGATGGGATTTGGGGACCTCGGCCCGGGTCAGGGGCTCAACGGATAGGATTTCCATCCCTTAGCTCCCGAACAATCATTCGACCCTCGGCCTTGCGATGCTTGCTCCACAGCAATCTCTTGCCCCACCATCGCAGATGGATAGCCCAACCAACCTTAACCGCCTTGGTTCCCTTCTTAACCGTTGCCATTTATCATCCAGTTCTCCGACGTAGATAGGGCCTTCGGCCATTAACTGGCTTGGCGTCTGGTAGCTCGCATCGGCCTAGCTCCGCCCACCTTCCCTCCACCGGGCGATCAAAGTCCGCCTCTAGAAACCTAACCCTTGGCAAGGTCACCTTTCTCCTCTGGTCGCCCCAATCTCCTTGAGGCCTAACCAAACTCGGAAGATAGGTCTGTCCAACCAATAGGGCTCGGGTCGCCGCCTCCAGACTCGGTCCCTTGCTCACCCGATGGATCTTCGACCTAGGGTTCGACAAATGCTTGCGCTTCGCCATTACGATCCTCCATTGCGCATTATACCACACCTCGAAGCAAAAGTCAAGCCCTTTCTCCCCTCAATCCCTTCCCAACCCTTGGCCTTTGGGATTTAGTTCCTAAGCTTGGTTTGCAATATTTTTGCGCCCAAGGAGAAGGGTTTATGATATTTTTGCGCCCTGGGGGTTGGGCCTCGCTCGGATCGCCGACTTTTGGCCCCCACCCCCTCGCGAGCGGGGAGGTATGCCTCAGGAGCAGGGCAGGTATGCAAACAAACATATTGACAGGGCCATGGCCTTGGGCTATGATATGGGTACGGTCGGATTGACCGGGCTGTTTGAAGAGGTAAATCAATGGACATCAACGCTAAGCGCGAGCTAGCGCAGGCATATCTACGCACGGTAGCCATCCACGAGGCCAGCTACGACAAAGCCACGCATCAATATCGGATGTCGTGGGAAGAGGCAGCCGAGCAAGCCTGCGAGGACAAAGACCTAGTCCCACTGGTCTATGCCATGGCCGCAGGCGATTATGCCGACTGGGCCACACAAAACGCATGATTGGCCCATGCAAGAATCATGCCAAGAAGGTATGCGCTGAGCGCATACCTGGTATGCCTGCGACATATTGTCGCACTGTGACATAGTGTCGCATGCGAGCAAAAAGTCAAAACCACTATAGTAAATCTGGGTAAGGCAAGTTTCGTGCCAACTTTTGATCGATCTAGAGGAGATTGCTCAAGGGAATTTGCCAAAAACTACCAAAACCTGCCCCAAGTCCCCCTCATTCCGTCTCAATCCGCTCAAAACCTCACAATCCAGTCAATCCGGGTAGTTCCGGGTAGTTCCGCGTGTGCTTATGTGTGTAGGAGAGAGAGAGGGGGGGGAGAAGAGACTAGAGAACAGACCGAGAACAGAATTTTTACAATCGGGGGTCACCCCCCTCAAATTGGAGAATGAGGCCTTGAGCGGAATGAGGGTGCAATGAAAGGGAATGAGGCGCGGCAATTGGTCGCATTGACAAGGGATCGGGAAGCGGTTAGGTTTGGGCCATCAAAACCAGGAGGATGCAATGACCAAAATCCAGGAGCTACAGGCCAAGATTAAATCGGTTCGGGCGGAGGCAAGGGCAACAATCCAAACCCTAACGAACGAACTCAACGAGGCAAGGGAAAGCGCCAAGGTCGAGAGAAGAACGAAAGCACAAGTGAAGGCAAGCGCAAAGGTCGATAGCCAAGGCCATCGAGGCAAAGGCGAAGCTGGAGGCAATCATAGCCAAAGGGTCACAATCAAAGGAACAAGTGCTAGAGCTCTAATGGCCGAAGGCCCTATCAATGCCTTGAACGCTATCAATGCCTCGTTGTAACAATTCGTGATTGGGCCAAGGCCTACAATAGGCGAGAAAGGAAAGCGAATGCACCATCAGAGAAACCGTGGAATGCTCGCGGCCAAGCTAGATGAAATCCTGGAAAAGCCAAGCGTTGAGGATTGGTGCAAGGAAATCAGGGATTACATCGCCCAATGCGAGAAGGATCGAGAGGCTCGAACCGGAGCTCGGCGATTGATCGGTTTCTGACGCAAGCCCAAAGGCCGAAGGCCCTACCTAGGGCTAAACCATCTAGGGTTTATTCTTTGGCCTTTGATCGTGCGCCAAGCGAGCACGGCCCGCATGCAATGGTGAGGCGGGCAAAGCGAGGAGCAAAGCGATGACAGACCATGACTTGGAGATAGTCCTAGAGCAAGCCGAGGGCGACTGGGAAGACGATCCGATCTTCGCCCTATTCGATCAGGAGGACCAAACATGAACGACAAGCTCCGCCGAATTCTCCCAGACCAAACCAAACCGAGCTACCAAGAGCTAATCGAGCAGAACCAACGCTTGATCGAAGCTCTTGAGGCCAAGCGCAAGGTCTCGATGAAGATCACCCAAGATGGCCTCAAGCTCTCGGTTTATCACGGCCATGGCCGCTTCCCGGTCACCCTCTACCGCGAGCAATGGGAGGCGGTCCTAGGCGCAAGCGAGGCCATCAAGGCCGCTATTCAATCCCTGCCCCGCAAGGGCGAGTGAAAGGGTCAATCACATGAATAGATTAGCTGAAATAACCAAAGCGTTTGATGATGGGGAGTTTGATGCCAGCGTTTACCTCGAAAATGTAATCGCAGTTCTGCATGACGCTTTTGATAAACGCGACATGCAGTTTGTTGCGCAACTTGCCGATAAGCTGCGCTAGCTATGGGAAGGCCCTATCATCATAGAGTTAGGGCCTTCCCTTAACGGAGGTTAATCAATGATTACCTATCGCAAGCTCGGCGGGATCCGATGGATCACTATCGGTCGGCTTGGCAAGGCCTGGGTCCGGATCTCTTGGTATGCCAAGGGCCGAAGGCCCCTTCCTATGCCAAGGACTAACGTCGTGAAACTGGAGAGGACAGCACAATGACTATCTTGTGGGCTATAGGAGATCACTACGGATCAGGAGAGGTTCACGAACTTTCCTACGTGGGATTTGGTGTTGGAACGATTGGCGGCGCTAGCATAGTAGTCGAGATATCGACATTGGGCTCGTATCACTTCAAAGGAAAACGAGAACTCGAATATGCAGAACTGCAATCCCTTGTGAAAACTCTAAGAGCAAGGCTAAAGCACTTCTATTATGGCGAGTGGAGAAGAAAGAAGGAAATAATATGGTGCTAGAAACCCTAATAATCTACGCCGTCGATTGGGAAATCCCGGACCGGATAGGGGAAGATGACCCTCTCCCCGAAGGGATCACCGATTGCTATTGGCTGGTCCCAGAGCCAGCTTTAATCGAGAGCGACTAACCTCGCCTATCGAAAGGTCTCACTAACCCAAGCAGGTTCCAAAGATCGAGACTAGCAATGGTCTTTGGAACCTCTCTAAACGAACCTACATTGTGTTGCCTATTAAGCTTGGGACTAAGCTCCCTAATCATCCTATACTCTACTTTGTCAAGCTCTCGCTCAGGACACCACTTAACCCAAGCTCTGTCAAACTCTAACAACACCAACTTGCCATTATGTATCTTAACCCGCCCATGCTTTCCATGATAAGCAATTCGAGCTACTACATTCTTGGATTGCCCAACATAGATCACTTCCTCACCCAAGCATAAAGCATATACACCTGAGCGCAGCATAGAGGTAATCTCTTCAAAACCCAAAGTTGTTAGCATGATATGGCCTCCATTTAACCTGAATTATATCCTATGACTGTGGCCAAATTAAGGCATGCAGAAATGCATGCCTGGGTCGGCAAAAATGCATAACGATTTCACTTGACAACCTGCCCCTTTTGTGCTACATTGCGCAAATGGCAGGGCAATCCAACGAAAGGGCTGTGATGAAAGCAACAACATTCGGCTTAGGTCCATTCCATCCGGCGATCAGATGGTACAATAATCTATGGGTGGCAGAGGCAGAGTATAAAACAAAGGATGAAGCTAAGGATGAAGCTTTAGCCCTTGTAGGAGCGCTAAACAAAAGGGCTGAGGAGTGTTTAGCAAAGCTCGGATACGACCCTGCCCTTCCTCCAAGGATGGGATGCTTTAGAATAATCGAAGTCCAACATAGACAAGGGCTAGCTTGGGCAATCCAGGATGAAGCCTCTGGTAAATTCTGGTTGTGGTGCTACAAGCACAAAACCTTCGCTGAGTTAATGAGTCACCAGGTTAACCATAAAAATGCGGCCAATATGACAGAAGCCAATAAGCAGCACTTTGCTTGGCGAAAAAATCAAGACGAATTGGAGTTCTCTGAACAAGCCTCACTTGAGGAGTAATGGAAGAATTGTATCGACCCTGCCCTTTCCGGAGGGCAGAACGATGCAATTCCGCATCACTAACGGAGTTTTCAATGTCTATCTACCCAATTCCAATCACTAAGATCAAGGGAAAGACTATCAACATCGACACCGGCGAAGCCACCCTCCCAGAGGGGATGTTCAAGGCCCTCCTGATGCTCGGGGCCAAGACCGTCCTCAACCGGGCAATGCCCAAATCCATCGACTATCCGACCAATGAGGAGTACGAAGCTGCGGTCTTCGCTAAGGTAGAGAAGAACCTTTCCGACCTTTACTCTGGCCAAACCCGCTTCCCTGGCCTTGGCGTAAGCAAGGGTGGCAAGGCCAAAGGCGGAGCAGAGATGACCGAAGCCCTCCGCTTGGCCAAGATCGATGTCAAGGCCGGGATGAAGGACAAAGGGATCAAAGTCTCACTTGTCTCTGCAGTCGATATCACCAAGGCCGCTCGGGCTTACGTCGAGGCGGACGAAGAGTATTACATGACCATGGCCCGGGATAATCTCGCCAAGTCCGCCAAGCCCTCGCCCAAGGCCGCAGGAATTGACCTTATCTCGATGCTTCCGGTCAACGAGAAGAAGGCAAAGGCCGTTGTGGAAAAGAAATCCTCAACCAAGGCCCAGGCCAAAGGCAAGGTTGCCAAGCCTCCAGCAAAGAAAGGAACAAAGCCAACTCACGTTAACGCCTAATCCCAGACCTGGGATCACTGAGGGGGAGCAATCCCCCTCCTTTTTGGAGCAACGCCAATGAATGCCCCATTTAGGGAAAAGATAACCTGGGACCCAAAACTCAAAGACTGGAGACCTGCAACCATGACCCTCGACCACACAACCCAAGAAATCATTCCCGACCCACAAAAGCTGAAAGAAATGGACATACTTCAAGCAGTAAAGGATCAAAACCTCCCCGCCCCGTTCAATCTTGAGGATACCAGCATGGTGCGTGAGTTCGCCGCCCGCATATCCAACATGATCGTTGACGCATCGCAAGTGGCGGTGGATGTCAAAGCCTTAAGGGCAGAGATGGACTCTCTTCGCAACGCACTTGCAGTTGCGAACGAACAAGCTCGGCGAGCGATTGAGGAGCGAGACCAAGCCCGGGCCAGCGAAACGATCGCAATCAAGCAACGAGAAATGGCCGATAAAGCCTACGAAACCGTTAACACCCAACGGATCGAGGCCGAACGCCAGCTAGTAGAGGAGATGCTTAAGGCCGAGCAAATGACGCAATCCTACAAGACCGCTTGCTCGGATTTGGACTTTCGTGCTAGTGAACTCGATCAACTCAATAATCTTCTCTCTATAGCCGATCGAGAGCGCGAGGAATGGCGAAGCAAGTGGGACCACGAGCGAGATCGGGCAGACCTTGCAGAGCTAGAGCGGGATGATAGGATAAAAGGCCACGATGAAGCCAAGGAGGAAGTCAAGCGATTGCTAAATGCTAATGGACACTTGGTAACCGACCTCGATCGTCACCGCTCGACCCTGCTCGACGCCTCCACTAGTATCTCATACTTAGAGGCCGAACTCGAAGCCTCAAAGCTAGAGGCTGAGGTTCTCCGAGAGCGGACCACAAGCCTCGAAACCACCAACCAAAACGTGCACCACCACAACCGCGAAATGCTAGAACAGATCACAGCCGCCCGGCGAGTACTCAACCACCACCACGACGCACTCAAGGTTCTAGACTAAATTCCCCAACTACACTCAATGGAGGGGCGCAAATGCCCCTCCAATTCCCTAAGTCCCCTTGAGTGAGGGACTTTTTGCTTGACAAATGAACAAAAGTGTGGTATAATGCTGGCACAATGGAGGATCAACTTGTCTGATCGAACACTTCTCCCATTCACCCTTTTCTGCGCCTCTTGGTCGATCGCTTGCCTTGTGGGGGCGATTTGGTTTCAACTAGGATAAAGCCCAATGAAAACAACCGAAATCCTTGCAGCATTCTTCTTCAGCCACCTAGATCGGAGCCTTGATTTCGTGGCGGATTGGTATTTCGAGGAGTGGCCTGATAACAGTGAAGAAGACTTTAAAAACTTCATCAAAGAGGCAAGAAAGGAGATGGCTAAACCATGACGGACAAACCTCTTCCCGACTTCCTTAAACCAAAAGAGATCGAACCCGCGCAAAATGGCGCTGATCTCTATGGTCGCAGAATGGATGAACCTGCATCGATCGAGGATCACTCCTTTGAGCTCGATCTCGTTGAACTCGCAGCCCAAGCCCAAGACCCACTTCGATCAATCGCAGCCCAGATCCGAGCTTTGCCCGCCGAGCTACTCTGGAAGCTCTGCGATCACATGGAGAAGCCCGAGATGGCCAAGACCTTGGTTCAATGGGCGATCTCTTATCTCGATGGAACCGAGATGCCGAAGGAGGGAAGGAGGGGCTAAACCATGAAGAGAGATAGAAGAATCGAACGCGAGATAGACCAAAATCGAATGGCAGCAAAGAATCCAAAACTGCGACTAAATCAAAAGGCAACCACTCCAGCAAGCTCACTCACAATGCATATAGCAAAGCAGAACAAGCGAGCCAATAAGCCCACTCTTCCAAAGCTAAAATTTATGGATGACTGGCCTTGATCTCCTTCTCCGAATCCCTCCGCAAAGCCCACGACCATGGGTGGTATATCTACCAAGCATGGGAGAACCAATCCCCCAAGCAATGGCCTTGGGGAGTGACCCTCCGCGAAGCCACCGGAGGCCCGAGGCGTCAGATAGCCCACGGCTCAGGCGAAACCTTGGCCCTAGCGATAGAGAATGCGATTAAGAAAGGCGAAGCGATCCTGGAAAAGGAAATCTCCAGCTCCAAGGAACCTGCGTTCGATCTAATCGCGGCTCTCGGGATCAAGCCCAAGGCCTTGGTGAGGAGGGGATAATGACCAGCAAGGCCGAAATCGAAGTGGCAGCCCAAGCTCTTTGGGTCGACGCCAGTAAGGATCGCTTTGGCAAATGGCCGACGGTCACTGGCGAGTTCAAGGACGCTTGGCGAAAGAGCGCCAAAGCCGCCCTCGAAGCTGCCGAACGCAGCCGATGGCAGCCAATAGAGACTGCGCCAAGGGACGGAACAATCATCGATGTTTGGCTTGGCGATTCAGATGCGAGTGACGTTAAATTCTACTGCACGCCTGGAACGTGTCGTTCCTGTGGTTGGTTTTGGAAAGATGGTAAATTTCGCCCATCGATGGGGCTTAGTACCATAACGACATTCATTGTCCCCACCCACTGGCAACACCTTCCACCACCTCCGGAGAGCAAATGAGCGATGCGTTGATGACGAAAACCTCCCGCCGATCATTCCTCAAAGGCTTTGCCTCTGCTCTAGTAGCCACAGGTGCTTTGCCAACAGTTAAGGCAATACCTATTGATACAGGCCTTATCTATGATGAATGGCTGGCCGCTGTTGGTCCAATCTATGTTACCTATACCAATAACATTCTAGTGTTTGGTATCGGGGCTCTTCAGGAAACCCAAGACTTTCCTTATGTTCGCTCTGTTGATCCACGCAAAATCGAGATGGAAAAGGCCCTCTAATGCGCTATGAAACCATCGGCGGCCAAGTCACCAAAGGCGAAACCTTCCAAAAGATGCTCTACCATCTTGACGAACTCCAAGAGTGTGCCACAGTGATGTCACATCTCTCAGGCCTTAACGACGAACCCTTGAACGTAAAGGGGTGGCTCGCAGTGGCCGAGATGATCAAGCTAAACCGAGTTACAATAACCAAGTTCGCCCAAAAAGGTTTCCAATGATGAAACGATTCCTCCCAGCAAACATAAGATAGAGGTTGAACGAGATGACTCCAACCGATGAGCAATGCGAAATCCTTTCCCTCGCTAACTCCACCTCAAACCTCCAAATCATAGCCTACGCCGGAACCGGCAAAACCTCAACCCTAGAGCTTCTTGCCAAGGCCTGCTCAACCAAACCCAAGCTATGCCTCGCATTTAATAAACGAATCGCCGAGGAGATGGCAAAGCGATTTCCTGACACAACGGATTGCCGAACCTTCAACTCCCTGGGTCATCGAATCTGGTCAAAGACAATCCCCAAACGGGTGACGCTTGACACTAAGAAAACCTCTAACTTGTTCAAGGAAGTGGCGAAAGCCTATTCAAAGAACGACCAAAAGAACCTTTGGGAGAACTATTTTGAGATCACTTCGGCGGTTGGTTTGGCGAAGTCGGTGGGCTATGTGCCTAAGATGGCCTTCACTTCTGCTAGACGGTTATGCAATGGCGAATTCTTCAACACACTCGAAGACCGTCTTAGCCCAATGCTACAGACTGTTGTTGATCAGATACTTATTTGGTCGATAAAGACTGGCTACGAAGGCAACCTCGACTTCAACGATCAAATCTACCTACCGGCCTTGTTTGGTGGAACATTCCCAAGGTTCCCAGTAGTAATGGTGGATGAGGCTCAAGACCTTTCGCCGACTAATCATGCAATGATCGAGAAGCTCTGCAAGCATACGAGGCTAATCAGTGTCGGAGACCCTTATCAATCAATATATGGATTTCGTGGTGCTAAGATCGGTGGGATGCAAGCACAAGCTCTGGCATTTGATTGTCTACAGCGAACTTTATCTATCTCCTTCCGTTGCCAATCCGAGATCGTTAAATCCGTCCACTGGCGAGTACCAGATTTCCGCTGGCAAACCAAGGGAGGAAGGGTTGAAAGACTCGACAAACTGGAGCCAGCTTCCATTGTCGATGGCGCAGCTATCATCTCTCGTAACAACGCACCCCTTTTCGGATGCGCTCTCAATTTGCTCGCTTGCGGAAGGTCTGTGCGAGTGGCAGGATCAGATATTGGACCAAAATTGGTCGGGATTCTACGCCGATTTGGCGATGAAGGAATATCACGATCCGCAGTTCTCGGGCAAATCGCAGATTGGGAAGCCAGGAAAGCCGAGTATTCGTCCTCAGCAAAGGATCTTGCAGACTGTATGCGCCTATTCGCCTCCCACTCCGCCAACTTGGGCCAAGCGATTGCTTATGCGGAGTATCTTTTTGCTCAAGAGGGCACTATCACCCTGATCACTGGGCACAAGGCCAAGGGATTGGAGTGGAACACGGTTTATCATCTTGATCCTTGGCTGATTCGAGAATCCGAGCAAGAGCTGAACCTGCGTTATGTGATCCAGACCAGGGCTAGAGAGTGCTATTTCGAGATCGATAGCAAAGCTATTCAGTGGAAGAATCAATGACCAACGCCCGCTCTGCCTTTGGCTCAATAGAAGTCTCCCTTGAAGGGATCATGTACTACTACGATACCCTTCCAAAAGAGGTTAGAGAGTTCCTCAAGACGTGCAATGTGAAATGGAATCCCTTAGACATTGCACAAGCTTTGGTTGATATCCAGAATGCTTTGCATTGCTCCACCGATTGGGCAATTAAGCTATTGCTCAATGACCTAGCGGAGCAAGAGTTCGAAGAACACCAATCCGCAATCACCAATCTTGGCGTTGCCCCACAAACCTTCAATCCAAGGGTGGAGAAATCGTGCGTTCCATCTCCGGTCTAGTTACTTGGCCTGCACACGAGGACCGGCACATCATTGCGATACGGTCGCCGAACATGGCGACCGCCGTCTATTCGATCAACAAGATCGGCTGTGCTCACTTGCTAAAGCACGTGGTCACGAATGACGGCGGTGGCTATTACTTGATCTTCAAGGACGACAGCTGGCTCAAACAGCAGTGGCGCGAGCACTTTCCTCAGGCAGAGATACAAGCCAACTAGGTTAAGCCACCCTCTGCCAAAGGTAACCCACTAAGTGATTGGTTTCAGGTCGTGGATACAAAAACAAAGGAGATAGTCGAGTGAGCACCGATTACTTTCTCTATTCCCCAAAGCACAAGCGCAGGGCTATGATCGCTTCAATTGGTCTATCTGGATTCAAGTATTGGCCCAATGAATATGGCGGGCGAGAATTTGTTGATTGGGCTATCACAAACTTTATCGACGATGTTCGCCTTGTTAGCGAGCACCAACTTCCTGATGAATAAACCTTCAACTCAAAGGTGGAGAGAATCGGTGTCAGATCGAGTCGTTGATATCGCCGCCCAGGTTCGGGGCGAAACCGAAAAAGCCTTACGCCTACATGATGGAGATAAGACCGAGTGGGTTCCAAAAAGGTTCGTCGAAAACAATGGCGACGGAACCTTCGCAATGCCCGAATGGCTTGCGCAAGAGAAAGGATTTATCTAGTGCCCACCCCAGTCTCTCGCCTAGCCTTCATCGATTGCTACGAACTCCTGGACCGAGCGATCGAATCCACGCGAGGAATCCAGCGCCTATTCGATGACCATGGCGCTGCGATGAACTTTCGGGTACGGCTTCACAAGGCCCGAGCCTACGATCGCCACAACAACCAACTGATCTACCAACCCGATGATCCGCTCTACGCTCAAACCATCTACGCTCAAATAGTGGTCAGAGAGCCGAGGTTTGATCCAGATCGGGGGAAATGGGTCCTCAAGTTGGAGAAAGGAGTTGTGGAGGAGATGGATATTGAGGAGATTCCTGGGCCTCGAATTGAAGAGGAGAGTGCTCTGGAGGATATCTTCGATCAAACTCTAACCAAGAGGAGAGGATGATGACATACTTGAGCGTATCATTCTTGATCGTATCATTCTTCTTAACATTTACCTGTATTCTCTTCCTTGTAGGTATGTGTTCTATCCTATATAAGCGAATTAAGGCTATAGAAAAATATATTTACAGATAATGAATCCCTCCGTCCTTGATCTCTGGTCCTCGGCCTTGGATCAGCCCGTTGGGCTCAAGGTCAAGACCGATGATCCAACAGCCCTCCAGCAAGAGCTTTATAAAACTCGAAGGCTCTCGGGCGATGCAAGGCTTATGGGTTTCTATCTGTCGATTAGAGGTGAGGAAGTTTGGATTGTGAGAGGAGCGAACTTGCCTGAGATTAAATCGAATGGTGGCCACAGGCCATTGGAGATGGAGGATTAGATGAACGACCCAGTCCTTGAAGCACTAAACCGATCTGCCGAGGAGGTAACCCCGCAAGATATCGATCAGATAATCGCCTATCTCCGAAAATCAAAAAAAGATTTCGAATCCGGAGCCAAGCCCAAGAAGAAGGGTGGAATCGATCTCATGAAAGCACTCAACATCGGAGTGGCTAAGACAACGCCCGGATTTGTGAGGAGGGGATAGCAATGAAAGCCAGCCTAATACTTTGCCTATTCTTAGCCGGTTGCGTTCATGAGTCCTTCGCCCAAATAGCCGATCGAAAATGCCAGTCCTTCGGCGCTAAGCCGGGGACCGACACTTACGTCAAGTGCCGAGCCCAGATCGACACGAGTCAAGCGATTGGGGTTTATAGTTTAACGCATTGAGGAACCCATGAGATCTTCATCCACTTACCGCTCCGCCCGTAGGGCCGCCTGCAAAGACCTTCAATCTATCTGGGATAGGTCTTGGTACCATCCCGACCATACCAAAAAGGAGGTTCGCTATTGTCCAACCCGGATCAACAAGCTAACTCAATCCTCGATCGCCTACCAGCAAAGGAAGATCAGGTATCTAATGTCACAACGCAAGGCCCTGAGAGGAGTCCTTTCTTAGAGAGAACCAAGATCCAATTTGCTTGGGACTCGACCTCCCTTGGTGCCTTCAAGAAGTGTCCTCGCTACTACCAATACAAAATCCTTGAGGGCTGGCGCAAGCCTAATGATTCAATCCATCTTCGCTGGGGCCAAGAGCTTCACTCCGCCCTCGAAGACTACGCCCGCTCCTTAGCTGTAGGAGTTCGCCATGACGATGCAGTCCATGACACGATTCGAGCTTTGCTTGAGAGAATCCAAGATTGGGAGCCCGAACCCCAAAGCAAATCTGAGGAACTTAAGACTAAAGCGAATCTCGTTTGCGCAGTGGTTTGGTATCTCGAACACTATCACCCAGACCCAGCGGAGACGCTCATCTTGGCTAACGGGAAGCCGGCGGTGGAGTTGAGCTTCGCTTTTGAGTTGGAGTGGGGGCCAGGACCATTCAATGGGCTTTTTACCGATGCTAATGGCGAGCCTAGATCGCAACCATATCTCCTCTGCGGACATCTCGATAAAGTGGTCAAGTTCGGTGGTGACCTCTACGTAATGGATCACAAAACCACCTCCACCACCCCAGGGGCATACTACTTCAACCAATACGATCCTAACAACCAAATGTCCCTCTACACCTTGGCCTCCCAAACCATCATGCGAAGCCCAATCCGTGGAGTCATCATAGATGTTATTCAAGTTGCTGTTGGCTTTAGCCATTTTACTCGTGGCTTTACTTATCGTACTCCCGATCAGCTTGAAGAATGGTTGGATAACACCAGAGTCTGGCTACGGGACGCAGAAGGCTGTGCCGAGCAAGGGTTCTGGCCCATGAACGACGCCGCTTGCTCACATTATGGAGGGTGTGAATTTCAGGGAATTTGCTCAAAGAGTCCTGGAGTTAGGGAGAGGTTCTTGGAAAGCAACTTCGAAAGAAAAGAGCCATGGAATCCCTTGGTTTCCAGAGGATAAAAGAGCTATTCGACTATGATCCAGACACAGGAGAAGTATCACGCAAAATCAAATATGGAAAGCGAGGACAAGAAGGACATATATTTGAATCGAGCTCAATTAAAATTGATGGTAAATGGGTAAGAATTGGACGAATAGCTTGGGTACTTCACCATGAAGATTGGCCTCCAGACGGTTATTGGATTGACCATATCAATGGTATAAAAGCAGACAATCGAATAGTTAATCTAAGACTTGCTACCCCAACACAAAATCAGCAGAATAAAGCTGGCTTTGGGGCACACTCCAAAGGTGTGACTTGGAGAGATAGACAGTCAAAGCCTTGGCAAGCAAAGATTCGAGTTAATGGTCAACGAGTTCATCTTGGATCGTTTGCCACAAAAGAGGAAGCCTCCAATGCCTACAGAGAAGCAGCACTTAAGTACCACGGAGAGTTTGCCTGCATTAAGTAATAATGAACTTATCCTCAAACTCCGTAAAGCCGCCAAT
>WNEZ01000265.1_pt1 | contig 49720 bp, 45 predicted proteins | sample 5400521 | NCBI WGS metagenome assembly WNEZ01 (sample SAMN13153339, study PRJNA577476) | soil metagenome | isolation source: 120 cm saprolite under Douglas fir tree site 2 hole 1 replicate 1 | place: USA:California | collected 2015-04-18
CCAGCTCGGCGCCCGCGCCGAATACACCTTCACCGCCAGACCTCCGCGCAACGGTGGCGAGTCCACCGCTGCCATCGATTTCGAACTCGAGCGCTTCCTCCACCTCTACGCCCTAAACCGCGGCGTCCTCCTCACCCCCTTCCACAACATGGCCCTAATGTCCCCTGCCACCACCGAATCCGACATCGACGCCCACACCAAAATCTTCGCCTCCGCCGCCGATGAACTCACCTCCTAGGTGGCACAGCCTTCAGGCTGTGCGCTTTTCCTGAACAGGAGCAGGACTTGATCCGCACGTCCGGCAGCCTTAACCTTCCATGCGTAGAATTGCATGCTGAATTCAGTTAGACGCCATGCCGCCAAAACCAACATTCTTTCCGACGCCAGCCGCTTTCCGTGCCTGGCTAGAAGCCCATCACGACAAATTCACTGAACTAATCGTTGGCTTCCACAAAAAAAGTTCTGGAAACCCGAGCATCACCTGGCCCGAATCCGTACAAGTAGCCCTCTGCTTCGGCTGGATCGACGGCGTTCGAAAGAGCCAATTCGCTTCACTCCCCGCAAGCCCACCAGCACCTGGAGTTCCATCAACATTAATCTGGTACGAGATCTCACAAAGAAGGGCCTGATGCGTCCCGCCGGTCTCAAGGCTTTCGCCGCTCGCAACGAAAAAAAATCCAGCATCTACTCGTATGAACAACGAAAGAACCCCCGCTTCACCCGTGAACAGGAAAAGCTGTTTCGTGCCAACAAAACCGCTTGGGAATTCTTCCGCTCTCAAGCCCCGTGGTACCAACGGGCGTGCACCTATTGGGTCATCAGCGCAAAACGGGAAGAAACGAAACTCAAGCGGCTCTCCGAGCTCATCAGCCACTCGCAGAATCGGCGAAAAATACCACGGCTTACACCCACGAAGAAAAAGTAACTTTGCCAATCACCGTGTAGAATAGGACCATCAAACGACCGAGGTGAGCACCGATGTCCGCAAACTATCTGCTCAAGACGGAACCTTCCGAATACTCTTTCGCTGATCTCCTGCGCGACAAGGCCACCGTCTGGGACGGCGTCTCCAACCCGGTTGCCGTGAAAAATCTTCGCGGCATGAAGCCTGGTGACAACCTCATCATCTACGAAACCGGCGACCACAAGAGCGCCGTCGGCACCGCCACCGTCGTTTCCGTCGACGGCTCCGATCCCAAGAATCCCGCCGTCGAAATCAAAGCCGGAAAACCGATCGCCAAGCTCATCACATTGGGCGAAATAAAATCCAACAAACTCTTCAAAGACTCTCCACTCGTCCGCATTGGCCGCCTTTCCGTAGTTCCTCTCACCGAAGCTCAATACAAATTTCTAACACGCGACTGATTCCCCAAACGCGCGTATGATGTCGGGCGAAGTTGCGAGGATAATTCACATGAAACGCTTGATCTTCGTTTTGCTCTTTTTCGTCACCGCTCCGCTCTTCGCCCAGCAACCTCCCGAAATCCGTTTCCATTCCGTCCCCGACTTTCTAAAACTTCCGCCCGACCTCCATCTCGGCGAAGCCGTCGGCGTCGCCGTCGACTCCAAGGCGCGAATCTTCGTTTTCTCCCGCGGCAACTCCACCGGCCCCGCCTATGCTGCCAGCGCCGCGCAACTCCTCGAGTTCTCCCCCGATGGAACATTTCTGCGCGAAATCGGCCACGACCTCTACGCCTGGTCTTTCGCCCATTCCGTCCGCATCGACAAGGACGACAACATCTGGGCCGCCGACAAGGGCTCCGACATGGTCATCAAGTTCAATCCCGAGGGCCGCGTCGTCATGGTCTTCGGCCGCAAGCAGGAAGCTTCCGACGAAGGCACCGGGCCGCTCAAGCACGTCAAGCCGCCGCTCCCTCCCGTTGACGGCATGTTCCGCCAGGTCACGGACATGGCCTGGGACGCCGCCGGTAACACCTACATCAGCGACGGCTACGTCAATTCGCGCGTCGCCAAAGCCGACAAGGACGGCAACTGGCTCAAGTCCTGGGGCGAACCCGGCGATCAACCAGGCCAGCTCAATACTCCTCACAACATCGCCGTTGACGCGCAAAACAATATTTACGTCGCCGACCGCGGCAATCGCCGCATCCAGGTTTTCGATGGCGAAGGAAAATTCCTCCGCCAGATCACTATCGACATTCCCGCACCCGCCGACGCCCGTCCCGCCATCGGCAACAAGCCCACCGCCACCACCGGCACCATGTCCCCCGGCGCGCCCTGGACTCTTTGCATCACGCCCGGTCCGAACCCCGTGCTCTTTACTTCCGACGCCTTCCCCGGCCGCATCTACAAACTCAGCCTCGACGGAAAAGTGCTCGGCTTCTTCGGCAAGGCCGGCAAGCAACTCGGGCAATTCGGTTGGATCCACGCCATCGCCTGCCCCTTCGAAAACGAAATCTACGTCGCCGAAATCCTGAACTGGCGCGTCCAGAAACTGGTGCTCGAGCCAATTCACTAGTACCCTTGAAGTGGCGATGTGGAAAAGGACAATCCAAAGCCTCGAATTCCGGCCTCATCGCGGATTCAGTCGTTCTTGCGTTTCGATCATGGTTGTGAGCATGGGAATTGCGTTTGGCTGTCTCCCGCTTCGTGCGCAGGAAGCGCCGCAATCCGCCACCGCGGACGCAACGCCGCAAAACCCAACAACGCAAAACTCAACGCCGGCATTCGCAGAGCGCGACGTCTCCTACCGTACCCTTCCGCGAAATTTTCTCCAGGACCAGAAAAACATCTGGCTGTTCCCCGTGCGGCTCGCCAAGGGCCATCAATGGCTGCCCACGCTCGCAGTAACGGGTGTGACCGCGGCTCTCATCGTCGCTGATCCCCACGACACACCCTATTTCCGGCGCACCAGGCGATTCGATGGCTTCAACGACGCCTTCTCCGGATCCATTACCTCCGCGGAAATCGCGATTGTTCCCGCGGCCTTTCTAGTGGTCGGACATTTCCGCCACAATTCTTATGCGGAAAAGACCGCCCTCCTCGCCGGTGAAGCCTACGCCGACAGCGCTGTCCTCGACGTAGTGTTGAAGGTGGCGACGCGCCGACTGCGTCCTTCGGATATCCCGCCCTCCGGCCTTTTCAACGACACCTTTTTCAACAGTCATGTCTCTGACGCCGGTATTAATACTAGCTTTCCTTCCAGTCATGCCTCTGCCGCGTTTGCCGTTGCCACCGTGTTCGCGCATCGCTATCGCCACCATCGTTGGGTGCCCTGGGTGGCCTACGGCACGGCCTCTCTCATCAGCTTTTCCCGCGTTACGAACCAATCCCACTTCCCCTCAGATGTATTCCTGGGAGCCGTCCTCGGCTTCACGATTTCAGAGTTCGCCGTTCTGAGACCGCGCTAGACCGGCCGCACCAAGCCGGTCACTCGAAACGGCAGCAGGTTGCCAACCACAACCGGGGAACCGGGGAAAACCGGGGAAGGCAGGCTTGACACTCCCTTTTCTCGGGTGTAGCCTCCGGCTCATCACCCTCCCCAGGTCTCTGAAGCAAAGGAGGCAATCATGTTCAAGAGAGCCATCTGGGCCCTTGTGGTCGTCGTGTGTCTTGCGGCGCCCGTGACGGTCCACGCGCAGGGAGATTATCTCGACGTTTACATAGTTAAAGTGAAGCCGGAGAAAATCGCGGACTTCCAGGCCCTCACAAAGAAGTGGGTCGACGCGAATCGCCGGTTCAGCGGTGACCGCTGGCTCGCCACGGAAACATTGTATGGCGAGGGCGGCGTGTACGTATTCACAAGCCTGCGTCAGGATTACGCGGACGTTGACAAACTCAGCGAAGCCGGCATGCAGGCGGCCAACAAGGCTTTTGGCAAGGAAGCTAGCGCAAAGATGCAGCGTGATTGGGATAATTGTCTCGAATGGTCCCGCTCGGAATTGCGGCATCGGCGGCCGGACCTGAGCCGCAAAGCCCCCACGGATATGGACTCCTACGCAAAACTCATCGGCGAATCCAGGGTGCTGCGCACTACCGCGGTGCACGTGCGGCCCGGACACGTTCCAGACTTCGAAGCGCTGTTGAAGGAAGTTAAAGAGGCGGGTGAAAAAGCCGCAAACATCCAGCCTGTGCTTGTTTCCCAGGTTGTCGAAGGGAGCAAAGGCGCGACTTTCTATGTCACTACCTTGCGCAGTTCACTGGGGGGCTTCGATAAGAACCCCACGCTTCGCGAGATTCTCGGCGAAGTGCGCTTCAAGAAGTATCTCCAGGTGAACGCAGAGACTGTGGAAAGTAGCGAATCGGCGCTTTATCGCTTCTCGCCCGAACTCAGCAACCCTGCCGAAGAGATCGTCAAAGTGGCTGCAGATTTCTGGCACCCTAAGGTGGTCATGGCTAGCGCCCCTGCTTCGAAGCCCAGAGCTGCAACCGACAAATCAGCCCAGCTGAAACCCACTTCGGAAAAACCGAAGCCGTAGACCTGGAGTTTGCAACCGAATCTCGGCGCACGCTGGCGCAGCTTCGCCGGTGCGGGTGCACATGCGCCGGTAGCATTTACCCCGACCTGTCCCGACCCGGTCGGGACCGGGTCGGGGCGTGCGGGGAACTTGACTTTCGTTTTCTCCCCGCGGTTGAAGATCCACTTGCGCCTAAGATTCGCCACAGAATCTGAGCAAGGAGGTGCTTTATGACGCTCAGCGGAAAATATGCGCTGGTGACCGGTGGCTCGCGGGGAATTGGCCGCGGTATCGCTCTGAAGCTGGCGGAATCCGGAGCAAAAGTTGCCGTTCACTACTATCAGAAAGAAGACCAGGCCAAAGCCACCTTGGAAAAACTGCGCGCAGGCGGCTCAGATGGTTTTGTTTTGCAAGCCGACGTTTGCAAACCGGAAGAAATTCGCCGGATGTTTGCGCTCGTCAAATCGGAGTTCGGAGCTCTGGACATCTTCGTGAATAACGCCCGGCCAGAGGTGGCCACTTTTTACGAAGGACCGATGACCATCGGGCTTGACATGTTCGACTTCGCTATCAATTCGCAAGCCAAGGCGTTCCTGGTCAGTGTGCAGGAGGCCGTTCCGATGCTGCGCGACGGAGGGCGGATTATGGCCGTGACCTATGCGCCCGGCGGCCGCTTCGGCAGTTGGCAGCCGTGGGTGGCCATGGGCGCTGCCAAGGCGGCCTTGGAAGTTTTGTGCCTTTACTTCGCCGTCGCCTTGGCTCCTCGCCAGATTACTGTCAACGCCATAAGCCTCGGTTGGACGGAAGACAGCGTGTTGAATGCTCTGCCCGAGGCCGTTCAGAAAACCATACGCAGTTGGCACCAGAGCGGATGGACCCCCATGCGTAGACTCGGGATACCGGCCGACCTCGGCAATGCCGTGGTGCTGCTTTGCTCCGCGGAAGCAAACTGGATCACCGGGCAAATCCTGGATGTGGATGGAGGCGCTTCGCTCATGGACGCACACCTTCCACTGGAAATCCAGCAAATACCGGCTGCAAGAGGCGCTCACGCCGCCTAAGCACAAACTCATGGATGGGGTCGAAGGAGAAGCGGTAACAGATGAATGCGAAGCTGCTCTAGTTCTTGGGCAGGCGATTGCACACGAAGTCGGAGATTCGGCTCGCCGCGGGTGGATCGAGATTCGACAACACCGCGATCACGTAGCCGCTTTGCGGAAAGATTTGCAGCTCGCCATTCATTCCGGGCGCCCCGCCGCCATGACCGAAGTGGCGAAGCGCAGCGTCTGTGCTGTCATCCATAAACCCAAACGCGTATTTCACACCCCTTGGTGTGTCTACCTTCCCGCTGGTTAGCAGCTCGGTATTTTGCGCGTTCAGCACTTTATGACTTGCCAGCGCGTTGGCAAAGCGCAACAGGTCTCCAACCGTTGAATATCCGCCGCCCGCCGAGGTTCCCCGGTAAGGAAGCGTGTCCGTATTTGGCCGAAGCCCGTTGCCGCCAAATCGCGTGTATCCGATCGACCGGTTTGGCACATTCTGATCTTCCGTCAATGAGCCGCTGCCCGTCATGCCCGCTGGTCCATAAACGTTCTCGCTCACATAGTCGTAGTAGCTCTTCCCGCTGGCGCTCTCCACCACCACGCCAAGAAGAAGGAATCCGTAATTGCTGTACTCCCAGCGGCTGCCCGGCTCGAATTCCACGCCGCGCTTCCCGTACAAATTCACGTAGTCCTGCAACGTGCGAAGTTCTTTCCGGTGCGCGTCAAACTCCGGCCCGAAAATGTCTCCCGTTCCTCCCGTGTGCGTCAGAAGCTGCTGGATGGTCACCTTCGATGCCAATTCTTTGTTGGGATAGTCGGTGATGTACTTTCCAAGTGGATCGCTTAGCGCGATTTTTCCCGCTTGAACCAGTTCCAGAATGGAAGTCGCCGTGAACATCTTGTTCATCGATCCGATTCTGAATTTCGTCTCCAGCGTATTCGGAATTTTCTTTTCCCGGTCGGCCATTCCGTACGCGCCGGAGAAAATCGCCTTGCCATCCTTGGCCACGATCACTGCTCCGGCGAATTTGTCAGCTGCGCTGTCTTTATCCAGTTTTTCGCGCAACACCGCCAGCAATTCGCTTTCGCTCATCCTCTCAATCGGGAATTCCGTGGGGCGGGGAATGGCCCGCAGATCAAAACGCGTAATCTTATGCGGCGCTTCTGCTTCAACCTCCATCGTGAACCGCGCGAATTGATCCGAGTCGCGCTCTTGAACCAACCCGTTGATCCGTGTGGGAAGGGATTCTTCAATTTTCCTCAGATCGAAACCTCCCGTTTGCTGCCGGAAGCCCAACGCCCCGTTCACTTCATGCCCGCTCGGATCTTTGTAGTGCGACAGGAATCCTTCCATCTGCGCGCGGTCCCCGCTATTGAATGCCGCAAGCCACCCGGAGAGTTGCTCTCCGGCGGGCGTCTTCGGCGCCTCGACTACGGCCGCGCGAGCGCCCGCCATATAAAGGATACTGCCGGGGATGCTCTGCTCCCCGACCGAGACGCGGATCGCCCTCTCCTGCTGGTGGAGCTGCCGCGCACGAACGTCCTCGGGCAGTCTGGAGCCCGCATAGCCTCCTCTGCCAGTCCCGCTTGGAAAGAATTCGCTCGAGGAACCCTCTGAACTCTGCGATGGCAACGCCCATCCCGCTTTCGAGCTTCGCAGCGCCGTTGAATCACCCATCACCATCGGTGCGCGTCCGCCCAGACCCGCCATCAACCACACCGCGCTCAGCAAGCCCAAAGACATGACGCCGCCCTGCATCCATCGGTACAATGGAAGACTGTATTGCTTTACTTCGAAATGTTCCCACGCAAAAAATGACGTTGAACCTGCCGTCTCGCTTGAGACCGCCGCCAGAGGCATGTGCCAGGATTCCGGCCGCACCACCCATTGCCGCAGCAGGGACACGATTCCGTCGGCGAACAGCCCCATCATGCTCTCCTTGGTTTGGTTCCCAGCAAATATCCTCTTGCTTCGCGCACAACTCCCGCGAGCCGCGTCACCTCCGCCGAGAGCACGCGCCGCCCCAGCCCCGTCAGCCGGTAATAACGCCGCCGTGGATCGCCACTCGTTGCCCGCCTCTGAATTTCTTCAACGCAACCCCGCGTCATTAGTTTTGGATATGCAAAGCCGCGGGCGACAAAGGCAGGAACGCCTTGATATTCTCTTTCATACTCGGAATCCGATATATCGGATTCCAAGTATCATGTCAAGCTCGTTTTTCTCTTCCGCGCCGCGCCCCGTTGCGCTTCCGTGTTTCCCGCTCCTCCTCCCTCGTCCTCGACGACTCTGGCGCCTTCCTTGGTGTTTAACTCGCGTCCTCCTCATTTTTCGAATGTGCTGCCCTTTTGGTCAGTCCTTTTGGCCAGCTTGTTCCTCGCAGTACGTTTGTACTATGGCCACCGTTCTGCCTGCCTGCGATAATTGAAAGTCGGTTGGGCCGTTGTGTGGACGGCTCTCCACAGCCTTAGCTTTTTTCGAAAATGCGCCGCCCTCCGGCGCACGAGGGGCAATTCTATCGTGGCTTCCGCAGCGGACACTCGCCGTTCACCGGCCGCGCCCTCGCCGAACCCTTCGAAATCGGCGCGCGCCGGCCTTCCTCCCTCTCGAAAGACAAATCCGGTAGCTCACGAAGTGCAGGTCATCGCCACCGGCGCGCGTCCCGGAGACACCGACAGCCAGCGCGAGCTCTTCACCGAAGAAACCACCACCGCTCTGGTGTTCGAAAACGGCGCCGTCATCCGCCTTTCTGCCGCCGTGGCCGCCGGACAATTGCTCTTTCTCACCAACAAGGAATCCCGCCGCGAAGTCGTCGCCCAGGTCACCCGCAAGCGCGACTTCCGCCCCACTAGTTGTTACGTCGAAGTGGAATTCAGCGAACCCTCCCCCGGCTTTTGGGGCATCGATTTTCCCGAAGGCTCGGAGCTCGTCCCAGCCAACGCCCACCGACAAGAAGCCTCCGAACTTGTGCAAACCTCGCGCACCGTCGCTGACAAATCCAGCCCGCTCGCACCCGCTCCTAGTGCCGAGGAAGTCGAAGCGCTGAAGGAGGAAGTCGAGGCGCTTCGCGAGCAATTGAAATCGATGCAAACGCCGACCGCGGCGGTGAACCCACCCGTGCCTCCAGCGTCCGCGGCCACTCCAACTCCGCCACCCGCCCCAGCAGCAGCCGCAAGGCCCCGCGAAGATTCTCCAAAGTCGATGGCCGCGCCCGCCGTCCCTCCCGCAACTGTTTCCTTCACTTCTTCTCGTGCAGGGCCGCCACCACCGGTAGGACGCGAAGCGACTACTTCATTCGAAGACAATCCCTTCCCAAGGCCGGAGATCCCGACCAATCGCAAGAAGTCGCCGGGCGAGCGCTCTCCGCTGCCGAAGCCGGCCGCGAGCGGCAGTTTTCGGCCTGAAGTGGTGCGCATCGCTTTCCTCTCCGCAGCGCTCTTGCTCGTCGCCGTAGGTGCAGCCTGGTACCTGCATTGGATTCCCTGGCTGACACCGCCCAAAAAATCTTCTGCCCCCGCCGCCTCAAGCGTTCCCGCTCATCCTGGTCCCGTTGCTAACTCCAAGCCGCAGAAACCAGCCGACGCGCATCCTGATTCCCCGAAGCCTGCGCAAACCGGCGGCGCTCCCACACCTCAGCCGTCCGCAGCTTCGTCGGACGCATCCCAACCCGCGCACCCGGAAGCCGCAAAGCCTTCCGCACCGTCCGTCCTCGATCCGCCGCGCGCTCGCAGCGACGCCGGTCTACCGGCGCCCGCCGTCCAACAAAAATCAGTGCTCGCCCCGACTTCCGCAAAGCACCCTGTTTCGCGTTTATCCGATAGCCCATCGGCGGTCGCTGCCGGCCCGCTTGCCGAGGGAGTGGCCATCATCCCGCCGAAACTTATCAAGTCGGTCCGTGCCGTCGCCTCTCCGTCCGCGTTGCAGTATTTTGACAAGGGCAACACGGTCACCGTGACGCTGGACGCCTTCGTGGATCCTTCAGGACACGTGAAATCGATGAAGGTGCTATCGGGGCCCGCTTCCTTGCGCGCCGCCGCGATGAAGGCTCTCAAGCAATACCGCTACGCCCCAGCCAGGCAGCGCGGCAAGCCCGTGGCCGCCCATGTCACCGTTCCGATCAAATTCCTGTTCGAGCCATAGCCAGCCCACATCGCTTTTTCTGCTACCCGCTCTTCTTCGCTGGCGTTTACTCCGACTCCGGCCGGGGTGGCACTCCAGAACGATTCTGCCCTGATCATCGCGATTGCGCTGGCACCGCCTGCGGATCGAACAACAGCGGAAAAAACTGGCCGCCTATTTTTTCGCCGCGCGGAATTACGGGGACACCTGCGAGCAACGGCTCATTGGAATCAGACATAACGCCGTCGCGAAAAACGTTGATCACCGTGGCGCGGCGCGGTGCAGGCGTATTGTTCGCGCGCGAACCGTGCATCGTTCGCGCGTGGTGAAACGAACTTTCGCCTTTTTTCAACTCCACGGCAACTGGCGCAAATTTCTCTTTCAATCCTTCGGGCAGACTTTCGCGGATGCCGTCCATCTCCCCGGTCAGCACGGGTTTGGGCAAGTCCGGCCATTTGTGGCTTCCGGGAATGTAATTCAAGCAGCCATTTTCGCGCGTGGAATCGTCCAGTCCAATCCAGCAGGTGAGATGCGCCAACGGCGTGGTTCTTGTCCAGTACGAATAATCCTGGTGCCATGCCACCACGCCGCCATGACGCGCGGGTTTGCAAAAAAGCTGGTCGTGCCAGAAGCGCACTGGTCCGCCCAGCAGCTGCGACGCCGGTACCAGGAACGCGGGGTTCCAGAGCAAATCGTGAAAGCCGGGCAGAACGCGCCACGCGCCCAGCGCGTGAAAAACGACGCGCTTGGGATCAGTGGATTCGTTGGAGTGGTATTCATGAAATAAATTCCGGCCGGGATGCGCGGAATCCATCAGTTGTTCCAACTCCGCGCGCAGAACTTCCACCTGCTCGTCACTCAGGATGCGAACGCCTTTTAGGTAGCCATTCTCGCGGAAAAATTCCAGCTGCTCTTCGCTCAACCGGTACTGCTCCCAGTCGCCGGAAGTGTGCGAGCGCGCCAACAGCTCGCCAACCGGCTGATGGTAACGCGATAAGTCTTCCATCATGAGACGCTTGACCTTTCATTCCTCGAGCTGGCGCTTATTTCAGTTCAACCTCCAGGATTTGGCCTTCGGCGCTTCCTGCGTTCGCAAGGGTGTGAATGACCCCGGTGTCTACCCAGTGGAAATCGCCGCGCTTCAGCTCGTGGGTGAGGGATTGGCCGTCGGGCGCGGTCATTTTCAGGGTGAGTCCAGTTACCGCGACGACGAGGTACGGACGCGCGTGCGTGTGCATCGCCGACGTGGCACCGGGGGCGAGTACCCAGTTGTAAATGCGCGCGCTCGGATTTTCCGCGGCAACTGTCGCGGCGGCAATCGGACACGGTGTTTGCGGACGCTCCATGAGTTCGACGTCCAGAACATCATAGGGAACCGAACCGACATTATGGACCCGGTGCGTGTAAGAGCTGCCTGCAAGAGTGAGCGCAGAAAACTTCCCCGGCTCGGAAGGCGAAGGCGCGCCCTCCTTTTCATTGAGTACCTGCTGCGTGATCGAGGTGCTGGAAAGTGGAACGGCTACGCGGTCGTGCGTATGAATATGGTAGAGCGTGCGTTCGCCGGGCGGCAGAATCAGGTGAATGACGACGATGGATTCATTCTTCAGCACGACGTGATGAAGCGGCTCGTTCTCCACGGGCACGGGCGCCCACGCCTCCTGGGCTGCGAACAGAAAGGGCAAGAAAAGGATCAGCGCTGAATGAGTTCTCACGGTCATCCTTCCTGGAACCACCGTCGGCGGAGCGAACGGAAGCGTATCGTACAACGGTTTTCACGAGGTAGAAAGAATCAACTACTCCCCGCCGATGATGCGCAGAAGTCTCTGTCGGCTCCGAGCTGCCGGCACCGTCCGCTAAACGCCGCAGGCAAATCCTTACAATTTCTGATCCGAGCACCGCTACAACTACCTGCTCAAGTCAGATCTCTGGACTGCTGAAATCCGCTTGTCCGATAAGCGTTAATCAGATGGCACTCGCATCGGACGGCCAGTCGGGGATGCTCTCGAAGCAGAAGTTGACCTCTTGGAAGGTCGCACCGACACACTCTAAGCTCCAAAGCTATTTGGTCCGAATCAACAACATGACTCCAAGTAGTATCACGATAGCGAAGGTGATCATCCCAACAGCAAGTGTAGGATCTCCAAACCAGGAAATAGGGGACTCCCACGACAAGAAAATAAATCCCCAGAAAAATGCCTTCACTGTGCCGTCGCCCGCGATAGTCTCCTCCAGCCCCAACAACAAAGCCTCGTTCTCGACTTCAGCGACTGGCCCGAACCCGCGGACGGCTCCGGCATTAAGGGCCCCGCCTGCTATCGGCGGGCCCTCGCCGCATGCGCACTCCGCGAACAGGAGAAATCATTGTCATGACCATTTATTTCGATCATTGTAGCGAATCAAGTGCCTTAGGAGCCCCGGCGCCTTCAAACAAAATCACCAGTCTCGAGACCGGCCACTACGAAAAAGGAACAGCCCGCCTCAGCCCATACAAAGGAAAAGGATCGGAACTACTAAAAAAGAGGATCCCAGTCGAAGGCCCGCGGCTTGTCGCGCCGTTTCAGGACGCAGTACAATGAAGCGTTTCCAGCACGAGGAGGGAAGCTGCCATGGCCACCGCAGAGCAGGTTGTGCACGTTTCGGAGTTTACGAATGAGGCGTTTATTGATTTTACGAAGGCGGAAAACCGCTCGCGAATGCAAGAGGCGCTGAAGAAGGTGAAAGCCGAATTCGGCCGCGATTATCCCATGTGGCTCAACGGACAGAAGGTGATCACCACAGAGAAGCGCATGTCCACGAACCCTTCGCATCCCTTGGAGATCATTGGTGTTTCCCAGAATGCCACGGCGGAGATGGCGCGGCAGGCGGTGGAAGACGCGCACAGATACTTTGACACGTGGAAGAAAGTTCCGCCGCAGGAGCGGGCGAAGTGTCTTTTTCGCGCGGCGCAGATTGTGCGTGTGCGGAAGTATGAGCTGAACGCGCTGGTGTGTTACGAAGTGGGGAAGACGTGGGCGGAGGCAGACGCGGACATTGCGGAGACGATCGACTTCCTCGAATACTACGGGCGCGAAATGCTGCGATTGGGCGTGCCGCAAAAGCTGGTGCCGATGCGCGGGGAGCGCAACTATCTTGTGTATATTCCGCTGGGCGTGGGCGTGGTGATTCCGCCGTGGAATTTTCCTTGCGCGATCATGGCAGGACTGGTCGCGGCGTCGCTGGTCACGGGCAACACCGTGGTGCTCAAGCCAGCCAGCGATTCACCGACGATCGCGGCGAAATTTATCGACATTCTTTTTGAGGCGGGCGTGCCGAAGGAAGCCGTGAATTTCTTGACCGGGGCAGGCGGCGCCGTCGGGGATGCGCTGGTGCAGCATCCGAAGACGCGCTACATCGGGTTTACGGGCTCGAAGGAAGTGGGACTGCGGATCAGCGAACTTGCGGGCAAAGCCATGCCGGGCCAGATTTGGATCAAACGCACGGTGCTGGAAATGGGCGGCAAAGATGGGATTGTGGTGGACGAAGAGGCCGATATTGATGCGGCGGTGGAAGGCACGGCGCAGGCGGCGTTTGGGTATCAGGGACAGAAGTGTTCGGCGTGTTCGCGGGTGATCGTGTCGGAAAAAATTTACGATACGTTCGTGCAGAAGCTGGTGGAGCGCACGAAGAAAATTACCGTGGGCCCAAGCGACGATCCGAACAATTATATGGGGCCGGTGGTGAGCCAGTCGGCGATGAAAACGATTCTGGATTACATCGAAGTGGGAAAGAAGGAAGGGAAGCTGCTGACGGGCGGGAAACGCGCGGCGGGCGACGGGTATTTTATCGAGCCGACGATTATTGCGGATGTTGATCCGAAGGCGCGGCTGGCGCAGGAGGAAGTGTTCGGGCCGGTGCTGGCGGTGATCAAGGCGAAGAATTTTGATCAGGCGCTGGAAATTGCGAACAATACGGAGTTTGGATTGACGGGCGCGGTGTACTCGAAGAATCCGGAAAAAATCAAAAAGGCGGAAGAGACGTTTCACGTTGGCAATTTGTATCTAAATCGGAAGTGCACGGGCGCGATGGTTGGCGCGCATCCGTTTGGCGGATTCAACATGTCCGGAACGGACTCGAAGGCGGGTGGGAAGGATTATTTGCTTCTGTTCATGCAGGGCAAGTCCATCGCGGAAAAAGTGAGCTGAATGGAGACGGCGCGTTCAGGCGGACTCGTTGGCGGTTTCGCGGGACGCCCGCTTCAGGATGCGAAACACGGGATAACTCAGGATGAGCATGCCTAGCGCGAGCGGCGCGTTTTCCCGGTCCGTGACGATCGAGGCGATCAAGAACAAAATGGATGCGCTCAGCGCGATCCCTGTCGTCCAGGGATAACCCCACGCGCGATACGCGCGATGCATCTGCGGTTCCCGCATGCGCAGCACAAAGAGCGACGTATACGTGAGCATATAATTTGTCACGAAGAAAAACGACAGCATCGCAATCACGCGTTCAAACGACCCGAGGACGAAAAGCAAGCTGACGGTAGTGCTCAAAAAGAGCGAAAGAGCGGGAGTGCCGCCAGCGTTAACGCGCGCTACGCGGCGGAAAAAGAGGCCATCGCAGCTCATGGCATGGAGAGTCCGCGAAGAGAAGAGCAGATTGGAGTTGACGCAGCTCAACATCGAAATGATCATGATCGAGCGGATGATGGGATCGCCAAATCTCCCGAAGACGCGATCGGCGACGGCGCCGAGAACAAAATCGTTGCCGGCAATTTCATTCATGGGGAGCACGTAAAGAGCGACCAGATTCAGAAGAAGATAAATCCCCATCACAGTAAAGACGCTGCCAAAGATGGCCCGCGGAATATCGCGGCCTGGCTCACGCACCTCTTCGCCAAAATAGATGACACCGTCCCAACCGTCGATGGTGTACACAACGGCTTGCAATCCGAGAACGATGGCGACGGCGAGCGGCCATCCAGCGGGCATGGATGGCAGGGCTGCGGTTGCCGCCGGGGCGGCAGCGCGCGCGTGCGCGCCAAGAATAAAGCAGGCGACGACCAGGACCATTAGTGCGGCGGTCTTGAGTACTGCGGTTACGAGTTGCGCGCCACTGCCCCAGCGGATGCCGCGCCATTGCAGAATGCCAAATCCGAGGACGATGGCAGCGGCGATAAGTTTTACGTGGCCGGCAAGTACGGGAAAGAGATGGCCGCTGTATTCGGCGATGACAATGGCGACGGCGGCGGTGCCGCAGGTGGAGAGCCAGTCGCTCCATCCGACGATGAATCCGGCGTAATCGCCGAGCGCGCGGCGTGAAAAATTATATTGGCCACCGCTCCGCGGAATGGCCGCGCCAAGTTCGGCCATGGAAGAGGCGCCGAAAAGCGCGTAGAGCCCGCCGGCGACCCACACACCGATAAAGAGCCAGGCGTTCGGAAGACTCTTTGCAATTTCGCCGGGCGTTCGAACGATTCCGGCGGCAATCGCATTTCCAATTGCGGCGGACATGCCGAACCACATGCCGAGAACCTGGAGGAGGCGGCCGCGGGGGACTGCGGGAACCGGGCTGGCTGCTGAAGATGCTGCTGATAATTCAGGCAATGTGAGGTCTCGTGGGATGCGCGAAACGCAGCCATCATATCGGGGGGAGGAGAAAATGCAAGCTGGAAGTGGCAAATTGGAAGGCGATGCGATTCGAACGGTCTTAGCGGGGAGTGCCGACGAAATTCCACTTGCCCCAGGAGAAAGATTCATGAACCGGCACGAAGTGAGCCTGCGCCATTTTCTGGATGAGTTCGGGCTGACCGAGCCATTGCTCGTAGGTGCGGCGTTCGAAATGAATCATGGTGGCGAGCGCGTCCATCTTGTTCGAGACGCGGCGGGCTATGGGGTTTTCTGAAACGGCGTGAACGAATTTCAGAAAAGGAGTCAGCCAGGGCTCCACGAGCACGACGCGGCCGTTTTTTCGCACGACACGCTGCATTTCTGAAAAAGTTTGCTCGAGATCGTCAGGCAAGGTGAGGAGATGATGCAAGCCGCCCTGGACGATAAGGACGTCCTTGCTGCGATCCGCAAAAGGAAGTTGACGGCAATCGCTGACAATACATTTTGCCAGCCCTCGATACTGGGCGATCAGGCGGGGGGACAAATCCACGCCTTCGAGACGTTTGAATCCGATGCGCTCGAGCGCGGACAGCCCATTGCCGCGGCCACAAAACAGTTCGACGATTTCGGCGTCGCGCGGCCATTGAGACGCGCCCAATCGATTGAGGCGCGCGATAAACTTTTGGATTTCCTGTTCCGGCGTTTCGAAGCGCAAGTACGCGACTTCCCATGGATCCGGGGATGGCGCGTTTTGCAGCTTTGCTGTCGTCATCATGACGCGGGCTTCGGTGGCGCTGCTCCGCACGCTTGAGCGCGATCGAGCAGGAATTCGCGTTCGCGCGCGTTGCGCGTGAGTGATGCGGCGCGCTCGAACTCCGCCTGTGCTTCAGCGAACCGGCCGAGCTTGAAAAGAAAGTCGCCGCGGACGCTTGGCAGGAGGTGATAGGCGTTGAGAGACGGCTCGGAGGCGAGCGTGTCGACAAGCTCGAGGCCGGTGGCTGGGCCGAAGGCCATCGCGACGGCGACTGCACGATTCAGCTCCACAACCGGCGATGGCGTGAGCTGGGCAAGGACTTCGTAGAGCCCCACGATGCGTGGCCAGTCCGTTTCCTCGGGGGTAAGCGCCCGTGCATGACAGGCGGCAATGGCAGCCTGGAGAGCGTACGGTCCACGCATGCCGCCGAGCTTTTCAGCACGATCAAGGGCCGCGAGACCGCGATGGATGAGGAGGTGGTCCCAGTGCGAACGGTTTTGGACGAGAAGCAGGATGGGCTCTCCCGACGGACCCACGCGCGCTTTCGAGCGAGACGCCTGAATCTCCATCAAAGCGACGAGGCCGTGGACCTCCAGCTCCTGCGGAGCGAGCTCGGCCAGTATGCGGCCGAGGCGGAGGGCGTCTTCGCAGAGACCAGGCCGCATCCAGTCATCACCTGCCGTCGCCGAGTAGCCCTCGTTGAAGATTAGGTAGATGACTTCGAGCACGGACGACAAACGCACGGCAAGATCGGGGCCGCGGGGAACCTCGAAGGGAACGCGCTCTTCGGCGAGGGTGCGCTTGGCACGGACAATGCGCTGGGCGACGGTCGGCTCCGGGACGAGGAAAGCACGCGCTATCTCCTCGGTCGTCAAACCTCCGAGCAAACGCAGCGTGAGCGCAACACGCGCCTCGGTTGAGAGAACCGGGTGACAGGAGATGAACACGAGGCGCAGGAGATCGTCGCCAATGTAATCGTCGAGAGCGGCGTTGAAATCCGGCACGGCCATCTCCTGCGCCTGGAGCTCGCGACCAAGCTCCTCGTGCTTGCGCTCAAGCCGCTTCTGTCGGCGGAAGAAGTCGATCGCACGGTGCTTCGCAGCAGCCATGAGCCAAGCGCCCGGATTGTCCGGGATGCCTGATTCCGGCCACTGCTGAAGCGCAGCGACAAGAGCGTCTTGCGCGAGTTCCTCGGCAAGACCGACATCGCGCACAATCCGGGCGAGACCGGCGATGATTCTGGCCGACTCAATCCTCCAGACCGCATCGATGGCGCTATGTGTGTCGGTAGCCTTCACGGCTACCCATCACACCATCTTCAATCCGCTGGTGCAAGCCCGGTCGCGCTGTGACCCATGCTGGTGGCCATCCGTATGCGCGAGAACTCCTATGCTTTGGGAGGGAAGTCTTCCGGCCCGAAGATCTGGCGAATTTCGGTCTCGCCCTCCCAGCCGGGCCAGTGCTTCTTGTGAAGTTCCATGAAGCGCTTTGCCCCTTCGAGCGCCTCTTCTTTCGACTTCAACTCGAACACCGCATACCCGCCGACGACTTCCTTGGCCTCGGTGAAAGGCCCGTCGGTCGTGGTTAGCTGCCCTCGAGAAACTCGGATGCGCGTGCTCATCGACGTGGGCGCGAGCCCTCCGCTTGCGATCATCGTTCCGTTTTTGCTCGCGTCTTCGCCGAGCTTGGCAATGGCGTCCATAAGTTCCTTAGGTGGAGCGGCCATATTTTCAGCGGATTTGACCAGCATCATGAATCGCATTGCGACACCTCTCCTGTGTATTTTTGTTTTCCTCTTCCAGAGCTGCATTCCCGGGCGGTTTCGACCGGGAGTGCAACCCTGCTGTACTGTTACGTCGAACTCAGGCCCACAAAATCGACACGAACGACACCATTTGTCGATCCCGCAATTCGGCGGGCAAAACCTAGGCGCTCTGCGACTTGGCTCCTGCGGTCACATCAGCGCAGGTATCTTGGCCCTCTCCGAATAGCTGGCGAAGCTCGCATTCACCATCACCGGCTTCCTTGAGGAAACTCTTGGCCAATTGGATAGCTTCTTCCTTGGAATTTGCCTGAAGAATTGCGAAGCCGCCGACTACTTCTTTCGCTTCGGTGAAAGGCCCGTCGGTGACAGTCAGCTTCCCACCGGAGCTGCGAACGCGCGCGCCAAGGGCGCTGGGCAGGCAACCTTCAGTCCCGAGCAACCAGCCGGCTTTCATGCCTTCTTCGACCAGCTTGCCCATCTTCGCCATTTCCTCTTGCGAGGGAGGAGCGTTCCTCTCAACAGTCTTGTAGATGCTTAAGAATCGCATGATGATTTCTCCTTGTATTCGTATTATAGAGTCCGGCGCTCGATTGCCGGTTGCTCATGAGCGGGTCTGAATTTCCGCCCTATTGTACGACGTATGACACTCTGCGAAATCGACACGACCAGCACATTGTTTTTTATGCCCAACGGACCGGGAACCGCCGAATGCGTGTTGAACGAAATTGGCGGCCGCCGGGCTACGGACACGCCGCGACTACGACTTTGCGGCTTTCCTTTGCAGCTCGTCGCGCAGATTCTGCTCGCGCGCGGCGTCTTCGGGAGGAAGGACCTCGGCAGGGAAGTCAAATGCCTCGTACACCTGGCGGATCTCGACTTCAGCACCCCCATCGAACGGGGCGCGCTTGAGCCATTCCACCGCTTCTTCCATGGACTTCACCTGCCACAGCCAGAAGCCGCCAATGAGTTCCTTGGTCTCGCCGAATGGCCCGTCGATTATGGTCCGCTGCTGCCCCGAAAATCTGACCCGCTTGCCCTTTGAGCTAGGTTGCAGCCCCTCGCCCGCAAGCATCACGCCGGCCTTTACCAACTCCTCGTTGAACTTCCCCATGGCAGCAAAGGTTTCCTTGGTTTCCTTAGTCGGTAGAATGCCTGCTTCCGAGTTCTCGTCCGATTTGACAATCACCATGACTCGCATCGTCATATCTCCTTGTGGTCTGGTTTCTGGTTCGGAGCCGAGCCTGCCGGTCTCGAATAGCTGAACATGAGCTCCACTTACACGTCGAACGAGGGGCAGCAAGATCGACAGGTACGATAACTTTTTTGGAAAAAATTGTTAAGGGGTTCGCGAACCAGATTCGCCTTATATACTTAGATCTGCCTGCTATTTCTACGCGACCATAACGCAAAGGAGAGGCGAGATGGATGTCAAAATTTGCAGTAAATGCTGCAAACATCCTGAATGCTCATAAAGATAGGCAGGCCCAGGTTGCCAGCCCGCCAGGATGACCGAGCGCAATGCCTCTAACGCCACCCATGCTACCTTGTCGAGAAGGTTGCACCCTTTTGCCGCCGCCCCATCGAGCCTACAAGACAAACTCGCAAGCACCAACCCGACGATAGCCACTCCCACGATGGCTTTGGGGTTCCGAAAGTATGTATTCATGTCCCCCTCCTGCGTGATGCTTTTTCCTGGCTCTATCTAGACGTCGAACGGAGTGCAACGAAATCGACAGGAGCAGGCCCTTATTGGGGTTGAATTTCTTACGAGTCAGCAGCGTTTTGACCTTTTCCGTCTCATGTAAAGCTCGGGGAGTGGGGAGCAGAAATTGCGGGAAGGTACGCGGGTGAAATGTGGGGAAGGGCACGACATGATAGGGGCGACTACAGGGACGATTCTAACTTCCCAAGCGCGCCCGCTTATGAGCGGTTCGGCCGAGCAGTGAGGCCGAATCCATTGTGAGAAGGACTATTCGTATCTCAACGCGACCATGGGATCGACACGCATGGCGCGGCGCGCGGGAACATAACACGCGGCGAGCGCCACAAGCGTCAGCAGTATCGCGACGGCAATCATCGTCACGGGATCATTCGCGTGAACGTTGTACAGCATGCTCGCCAAGTAGCGCGTCACTCCCAGCGCCACGCCGATGCCCACAGCGGCTCCAACAATCGCCAGCACGATTCCCTCCCGTAACACCAGCTTCAGCACGCTTTCCGGTTGCGCGCCAAGGGCCATGCGAATTCCGATTTCTCGTGTGCGCCGCGAGACTTCATACGAAAGCAGTCCGTACAATCCCACACACGCCAGCACCAGAGCCAGCAAACCAAAGAAGCCGGATAGCCGCGCGACCAGCCGCTCCTGAAACAGCAGCCGGTCGATTTGCTCCGACTCCGTTTTCACGTCGAAGAGTGGCAAATTCGTGTTTACTTGCGCCACGACTTCGCGTACCGCGGGAAGAATGGCCTGGGGATCGGCGGCCGTGCGCAATTCAAATGAGGCTCCCCCGGCGCTCTGCGGCGCGTACATCATGGGGTGGATTTCCCTCCGCAGGTCGCTGTATTTCGCGTCGCGTACAACACCGATGATTTCGTAGCCGGGACTTGCCGGGTTGTTCGCATCAGCCTCCGATTGGGCGAACCGCTTCCCGAGCGGAATCTCCTTGCCAAGATACTTAGCGACGAACGCCTGGTTCACAATCACCGGAGTCGGCGCCGAAGTCGGTGTAGGCCCGCTGTTGGAAGCGGACAGTGCAAAATCGGAGGCGTTGAATCCGCGGCCGCTAAGAATTGGAATGTGCAGCGTCTCGAAGAAATTAGGCCCGACCGGAAGCACGTCCGCTTCGGAACCCTGATCCTGCGGCGTGCCCGGCCAGTGAAACACAGTCTTCATCAGTCCGCCGCTCAGAAGAGGGCCCATCGAATAGCTTGCCGACTTCACGCCCGGTATCTCCGAGAGGCGCCCCTGCAAGTCGCGGTAGAAGGCGTGCACCTGCGGGCCTTTGTAGCCGATCAGGGTCGGGTCGATTCCGAAAATCAAAATGTTGTGCGAATCGAATCCAATGTCGATGCTGCGCAAATTCTGCAGGGTACGCACCAACAGTCCGGCGCCGACGAGCACAACGATAGCAAGCGCGACCTGCGTAACCACCAGCGCATTGCCGATGCTGAACCAGTTCCCCCAGCTGTGTCCCGATCTCGTGGAACTTCCCTCGCCTTCCTTGAGGGCCGGCGTCAAATCTACGCGCGCGCCGCGAAAAGTCGGTGCGATGCCAAAAAGAATTCCGGTGAGCAGCGAAACCGCGGCGGTGAATCCGAGGACGCGCAGGTCGACGCCGGTTGCGAATCCCAGGGGACGCGACTGATTGCTCGAAACAAACGAAATGATCGCGTGCGCTCCCCAGTAGGCGAACAGAATCCCCAGCGCGCCGCCAAGCACCGAGAGGATTACGCTTTCCGTTAAAAGCTGGCGCACAACCCGCGCGCGGCCCGCGCCCAGAGCGAGTCGCACCGCCATTTCCCTTTGCCGCGAGGCGGCCCGAGCAAGCATCAGGCCCGCGACATTCGCGCAAGCAATCAGCAGAATAATGCCCACAGCGAGCATCAGGACGTAGAGCGGATTGGAATATTGGGTGCGGGCGCCGGTTAAGCCGGTTTGCGCCGGTACAAGCGTCACTTGCGGATTGTCAGCGACCGTCGATAACGTCTTGGGGCCGCCACTCATTTCGGGCTGGCTCTGGCGGTTCGTCGTCGGCGCTTCTTGCGGCGCAGGGAGAATGAAGGGCTTATTACCCCCTGATTGCGCTGGCGCTGGCACGCCTGTTGGACCTTTACCGCCTGCGGGCGCTGGCGCTCCGCCGCTAAGCGTTTCGCGCCGAGGTGTGGCGTTGCCACTGGACGGCGCCCCCTGTCGGAGCGCAGGCGGGCCCATCGGCTCGCCTGCATGGAAGAGCGGAACGGAGCCGTGAAGCATTTCATTTTGGAAGAGGCCGCTCACCACCGCTTGCGCCTGAGCAACCTGTGTTCCGGGCTTGAGCCGACCGATAATCGTGAGCCACCAGTTACTCGCGTCTCCAGAACGGTTTTGCCAGCGCATGGGATCGGTAATCCGTTGCGCGTCCGAGAGCGGCAGCCAAACATCGTAGTCGCTGCCGGGGGTAATTCCCGTGAATCGCTGTTCGGCTATCCCGATAATCGTGAATGGGACGTTGTTCAATTCAATCGTGTGGCCGACCACGTCGCGAGAGCCGCCGAAGGCGCTCTGCCAGTAGCCATAGTTCAACACGGCGACGGGTGCAGCGGACGGTGCGTCGTCCGCTGCGTCGATCAGCCGGCCTGCGGCGGCTTTGAGACCCATCGTGCGGAAAAAGTCCCCGGAAACGAGCTGGCCGTTGATAACGGTCGCAGGGCCGTTCCCCGTCAAGTTCAACCTACCTGAGTTGGCAAAAGCCGCCGTCGCCGAAAAGACTTTTGCTTGCGCTATTTCGCGAAACATTGGCTCGGAGAACGAGCAACCGGAGGGCTTCGCAGCGCCGGGCCTCAGGTTCATGGGGCAATCTCCCGAAGTCATGTAGCCGTGAATGTTTGGCGCATTGCGCGCGCCCCACTTAAGCAGGACCAACTGCGAAGGATTCTCAACCGGCAGCGACCGCAGCATTACCGCGTCGATCAAGCTGAAAATAGCTGTATTTGCGCCAATGCCCAATGCCAGCGTGAGAATAGCCACCGCCGCAAAGCCGGGAGACTTGCGGAGCATGCGGAGCCCGAAGCGAATATCCTGCAGCAACTGTTCCAACCAAACGAAACTCCACACCTCGCGCGTTTCTTCTTTTACTCGCGTCATGTTGCCGAATTTGCGCACGGCAGCATACCGCGCTTCTTCCGGAGGCATGCCGCGCTCGATGTTGTCCTGCGTCTCCCTCTCGATGTGGTCGCGGATATCCTGGTCGAGTTCCTCCAACATACGCTTGCGGCGACTCATGATTTGCCTCCCTGCTTAGCCGGGCGGAGAATTCGCGCGATAGCTCCGGCTAATTTGTCCCATTTGCCGGTCTCGAGCAGCAGTTGGCGCCGGCCTTTGGCCGTCAAGCGGTAGAACTTGGCCCGGCGATTGTTCTCGGAGGTGCCCTCTTCGACCGAAATCCATCTGCGCTTGATGAGCCGGTGCAGCGCTGGATAAAGAGAGCCCTGTTCTACTTGCAAGACGTCGGCGGAATTGAATTCGATGGCCTTGGCGATAGCGTGGCCGTGCGCGGGCCCTAGCAGCAGCGTGCGGAGAACCAACAGGTCCAGGGTGCCCTGGAGCAGTTCAATGCGTTCTTTGAGTTCTTTAGTAGACATTCTAGGTGAGAATAGAGGGCCACTAGTAGAATGTCAAGGTGAACGTTTCCCACCACCGGGGGGCGGCGCTTTAACCGAAATGCGTCCGTGAAATATGGAGAAGGGCGCGATATGATGGTGACGCCTATGGGGGCAGTCCTAACTTCAGAGGGATCGCAATCTGTGCAAAGCGATGTGTTGCGGGGCGTCGAAGTGTCGGTGGTCATACCGTGCTTGAATGAGGTGAATTCGCTGGCGATCTGCGTGGACAAGGCCAGGAAGGCGTTCGAGGCGGCGGGGCTCATCGGAGAAGTCGTCGTTGCGGACAACGGATCGACAGACGGGTCGATTGAGATTGCGGAAGAGCACGGGGCGCGAGTGATTCGCGTGGCGGAGCGTGGGTACGGGGCGGCGCTGAGCGCGGGCATCACGGGCTCGAGCGGCCCATACATCAGTATGGGGGACGCGGACGACAGCTATGACTTCACGGATGTGCCCCGATTCGTGGAAAAATTGCGCGAGGGCAACGATATCGTGATGGGAAACCGCTTCCGCGGGGAAATCAAGCCGGGGGCGATGCCGCCACTCCACAAGTTTCTTGGCAATCCGGGTCTCACCGCGTTGCTCAATACATTTTTCCACGCGCGCATCGGAGACAGTTATTGTGGGATGCGGGGATTCACCCGCGAGCTATACGACCGGCTGGATCTGCGAAGTACGGGGATGGAGTTCGCGCTGGAGATGATCATTAAGTCCGCGCAAATAGGGGCGCGCATCGCGGAGATCCCCATCATTTTGTGGCCGGACAAGCGGGGGAGGGCGCCGCATCTGCGAAGTTTTCGAGATGGCTGGCGAAGCTTGCGGTTCATGCTGCTGTACGCGCCGAACTGGTTGTTCTTGATGCCGGGCGCGACGCTCGTGCTGTTTGGACTGTTCCTGGTGTTTTGGCTGCTGCCGGGGCCGCGGCAAATCGCTCCGCATGTGGGCCTCGACATTCACACCATGATTTTTGGCGTTATCTTTACGCTGCTGGGTGCGCAGATCCTGTCGATTGGGGCGTTCGCAAAGGTGTTCAGCTATGCGGAGCGGTTTGACCGACGCTCGGTCTCGTTGCGGCGTGTCCTGAAGCGCGTCACGCTAGAGACGGCTCTACTGTTTGGGGGCAGTGTGTTCCTGATAGGATTCGTGGGCTGCGCGTGGGTCACCTGGAAGTGGGCCGCGAGTGGCTTCGGCGAGCTGCATGAAATCCGTCAGGTCCTTTTCTGGGCAATGTGGTTATTCCTAGGTCTGCAGATGGTTTTCTCTTCTTTCTTCCTCAGCATGCTCGGCATCAGCCGCGGAACATTCATTGGCGACTACGACCTGAAATAAATGGCTGCCCCACCGCAGACATCCCGGCCGCTCTCTTGGCCACTCTCCTGGATCGGGGCTTGGCACCGTGCTTTCGTGTTTCAGCGCCGAACGCGCGTGCTCGCCGAAATGCTTGAGGAGCAGATTCCGCAAGGCGCATCCGTGCTGGATATTGGCTGCGGCGACGGCACCATCGGGAGCCTGATCGCGCAGCTTCGCCCGGACATTTCCATTCGGGGTGTGGAATTTCTGGTGCGGCCGGAATGTAAGATCGAGTGCCGCGCCTTTGATGGAGCATCGCTTCCGTTTCCTGACGGTGTATTTGATGTTTGCCTTTTCGTAGACGTGCTGCACCACACTCAGGATCCCTCCATCCTGCTGCGCGAGGCGGCGCGGGTCAGCCGTACTTTCGTGCTGCTAAAGGATCATTTGGTTGAAAATTTTTTGGATGAGGTAACGCTGCGACTCATGGACTGGGTCGGCAACCGGCCGCATGGCGTAGTGTTGACGTACAACTACCAGAGCCGCAGAAAATGGAAGGAGTATTTTTTGAGGTGTGGGCTGGCGGAAGCGAGTTGGACCTCGCGAGTGCCGCTGTACCAGCCTCCGGTCAGTCTGCTCGCTGGACGGGGTTTGCACTTTGTGTCGTTGCTGAGGAAAACAAGTAGCGAGGGCGATTAGTCTTTAAGTGGAACGGCCGCAGAGTAGGGAATCAATTCCGTGTTGTCGGTATCGGGTTCGACGAGCCAGATCTGGCGATCCTTAAAGTAAGCGAAGAGCTTTGCATTTTGGGCGGGATCGAGTTCGCGGGCCCAAAGCACTTTGGCGGTGTCGAGTTCCGCTCCGTTGTAGACCCATTCATCGTGCAGATTGTGATCTGCGTCGTAGCGCACCATGATCAGGTGCTTGCCGGGAGTGTTCGAGAGCGTTTTCGCGATGACTGCGCGGCTGGAGTCGCCCTTACAGGTCCAATCCAGCGGGTCGCAAGCCTGGTTCTTGACGGAGAGACCAATATCGGTGGCGAGAAGACAAATAATGGCCCAAGAAAGCGCGAGGCCAAGCGGGCGTCCACCGAAACGGAGGGTGCGCAAGTGGCGGATGGCCTGGACGAGCAGAAGAAAAATCAAGCCTGTGAGCGCGGCCGCGTAGTGCGGCATGGACCAAATCAATACCAGGAACCCGACTGTGCCCAGCAGAAAGATCAAGAGCGGCAAGCGCAACTTGCGATCGAAAAAAACGGACGGCAGTCCAGGCAAGAGCAGCAGAGCGCCCCACCAAAAGTAGGTGCTGCCGCTGCGCGTCAGTTTTTCGGCGGAAACGTTTTGGACGTCCTGCCAGGTATTCTGATAGTCTTCACGCTCCCAGCCGTTGTAGAAATCTTCGAACTGCTGGTTGTGATATTCAAGAGGCTCCTTGGGATGGTCCCACAAAAACAAGCCCGTGGTTCGATAGGTGCGGGAGTTCAAGGCATAGGGGAAGAGGAAGGCGCTGCCGGTTAGCCGCCAGTTGTAATAGGCGATGAAGCCGGTAGTGAGCGTCAGAACGACGGCCAGCGGCGCGAAAACGCGGAGGATGCGCGTCCGGAGGGGCGCAGGCGATTTTATTTTTCCTGCGAGCCACCAGGAGAACCAGCCGGCCACGGGAAAACAGAAGAGCAATCCTTCATAGGGACGAGTGTTAGCGAGGATGGCGATTCCCAGACCGAGCAGCAAGGCATCGCGTGTGCGCGCGCGGGGCACGATTCGCGGCATCGCGCCCAGAACCAACGCGCCACCGGTGGCGGCGACAGCGCCGCCCCAGTAGCTGTTGATCCAGTAGCTGGCGATTCCGAATTTCAGCGCGATCAACGCCGCGCCGAGAAATGCCCACCTTGCCGGGAGCCACGCATGCAACATCCAGAGAATCGCCGTGCACATGGCGGCAACGCTTAGAACTACGCCGATCCAGGGATGTCCAAGCAATTGACCCAGCGCGAGGACTGCACCTTGCCCCGGCGGATACTTCGAGGAATACGTCGGAAACCAATTCACGTGAAATGTCTCGAAACTCATCCACATCGGATGGGGCGGGTTGGCGAGGCGGGCGTGAGCCAGCGTGTCACCGAGCAACAAATAACTGTACTCGTCATGGATGCCGGGAACGGGCACGGGCAATTGCGGCAGAGCGGCGAGCCGGACACCGATGACGACGAAAAAAAGGGCGATGGCCGCCAGGGTCTTGTGCGCTGCGAAGCGGGAGAAAAGAGATTCAACGGCGTGAAGCACTTTTGACGTCAGGCGCGGCAGAAATACGGCCAAGAGGCAGAAGCAAAAAGCGGTGCCAAAGACCACGCGCAGCGCAGGAGGCACGCGCATCAACAGAATGTCAATTAAGTGGCTCATCGGGGTGCGAATTTTCAGCTTTGGATTGTGGCATGCGCCGGAAGAAGTAGAAAGGCGGATGCTTTGCCGAATTACCGGGAATAAACGGAGTGGCCGGCTTAGCGCTCGATTTCGATCTCGGTGGTTTGGTTGGGATCCCGGGTTGGGGGCTTGGTTGGAGCAGGCCGCTTAGCAGCCGGGCGCTCGTCGAGGAAATCGGCCATCTCGAGGCGCAGATTTCCGGCGTTCGTCGAATATGTGATACCGGTTTCGAAATCCACGATTCCGGCGCGGATGAGCTTGTCAATCTCGCCGTCGAAGTGCTGCATGCCCTCGGTGCTGCCGTCGCGCATAGCATCGAGAAGAGACTTGCCTTCGGTTTCGCCTTTTTCAACGTACTCGCGCGTGCGCATGGTGGACTTCAGGATTTCCACTGCGGCGATGCGCCCCTTGCCGTCCTGCTTGGGTAGCAAGCGCTGGGATACGATGAAGCGGAATGCTTTGGAGAGCCGAGTGCGAATGGATTGCTGGTCGGCCATGGGAAAAACACCAACGATGCGCTCCACGGTTTTCGATGCATCGATGGTATGCAGCGTAGACATGACCAGGTGGCCGGTTTCCGAGGCTTCCAGGGCGATCTCAATCGTTTCCCGGTCACGCATTTCACCGACAAGTATGACTTTTGGCGCCTGCCGGAGTGCCGCGCGCAAAGCTAGCGCGAAGGTCGGAGTGTCGGAGTGCAATTCGCGCTGATGGACTGTCGCTTTCTTATGACGATGTAGAAACTCGATGGGGTCTTCAATCGTGAGGATGTGGTAGGCCTTCTGCTCGTTCATCTTGTCGAGGATGGCCGCGAGAGTTGAAGATTTCCCAGAACCGGTTGGACCGGTCACAAGCACGATGCCGTTACGGATGTCCACAATTTCCATCAATGCCGCCGGCAGATTCAACTCCTCGAATCCGGGGATTTTGTCCGGAACTACACGCATAACGATGGCGCAGCTTCCGCGCTGCCGGAAGATATTTACACGGAAACGCCCCACGCCGGAGATTCCGTAGGAAAGGTCCGCCGAGCCATCCTGCTCAAGCTTGCGGTGAGGGGTCTCGTTTTTTCCCATGATGTCGTTGGCGATGGAGAGGGTGTCGTGTGAACTCAGACACTCCAGACCCTTATACTTGAGTTCCATGAGCTGGCCGCTGACTTCGACTTGCGGGGCGCGGCCGGGCGAAAAGATGAGGTCGCTGACGTGCGGGCTGGACTTCAGCATGGCGGTGACCAGCTGCGCGGTGTGAATGGTCCTCTGTGTGGCGGGGGCGGAGGAGGGCGCCGGAACTTGCGCAGGCGCTGAAAGCGGTGGCAACGTTTGCGTGGGTGTACCCATGGATTGGAATGTATCCTTGCGAGGCCCGAGAAACGGGGGGCGTCGCGTGAACAGCCGATGAAAGGCCGTTCTTTGTGACAGTCCGATTGTATGCGAACCGATACCTGCGGACAGTGGACCTTGGCGGGCTATTTCTTGAGGGTTACTGTCCGGAAGGGCAGGTTGATGGAAATATAATAATGCGGCCGCCATCACGGATCGTGACGGCGGCCGCGGCAGGGACGAAATTATGTTCGTGCCAGCCGATTCATTCCTTGTTATTTCTTCGCAGCGCCATCAATGAAGCTGGCGATGTTGGTTTTGAGCTTGGCGAGATCTTCATCGCGGAGATACATCATGTGTCCGGCGTCGTAATACTGCAGGCGAATGTTCTTCTGGAGTTTGTCGGGCAGGCCGAGATGCTCCATGGTGTATTCGGTGGCGTAGAACGGCGTGGCCAAATCGTAAATGCCGTTTTCCACTTCAATTTGCAGGTGCGGATTGGTAAGCATGGCCTGAATCAGATCACCTTCCACATTCGGCGAACCGGGGAATCCGAAATTGTCACCCGTGCCGTGATGCTTCCAATCCCAGGCTTGATTGGCTTCATCGGAACCGGTGTGATAGGTCTTGTCCAGTCCGAACTTCAGCTCCTCGCGAACGTAGTTGTTGAACGCCGCAGTGAAGGGCCCGGTGATGGAGGTGTCCTGCGGGTCGTACTCCGCATATTCGCCGAGCAAATCGTAACTCCACCCGGAAAAGCGCGCGTCGAGGCGCCCCGTGGTCAAGCCGCGACTGCGCTGGAGTTCCTTCATGAACTGCGGGAGATTTACGCGCAGATTGGCTTTGACCAAGTATTCTTCGCCGAGGCCGGTGAAGCGGGAAATCCTTTTTGCGACCGCAGCTTTCTCGGCCTCGCCCAGCTTGGAACCCTTCATCAAAGCATCTGCATAATCCGACTGCGCATATTTCCGCGCCTCCTCGAGAAAAGGATTCAGGTTGTCGGGCCGATCCTTCAAGACTTTGTGATACCAAGCGGTGGCGGCGTAGCTGGGCAAGTAAAAGATGTACGGCATGTCTTCGCCGGCATTGAACGAAATAGTTCCCAGATTCAGCACGGAAGAGATCAGCACGATGCCGTTGAAGTATAGGCCGTCGTGCGACTGCAAATAATTGGAGAGCGCGGCGGAGCGGAAGGTGCCGTAGCTTTCGCCAATGAGAAATTTAGGAGAATTCCAGCGGCTGTTGCGGCTGACGTAAGTGTTGACGAATTGCGCGAGGGATTTCACATCCTGATCTACACCCCAGAAATCCTTGTCCTGGGCTTTGCCGACGGCGTGACTGAAGCCTGTTCCGACGGGGTCAACGAACACTAAATCAGATTTGTCGAGGAGGCAGTGCGGATTTTCCGAAAGCTTGTAGGGAGCAGGAGGCGTGGCATCGGCGTTCACGGTGATGACACGGCGCGGAGAGAAGGAGCCCATGTGCAACCAGACCGAGGAAGAACCCGGGCCGCCGTTGTAAACGAACGCGATGGGGCGCTGGCTCTGATCTTTCAAGTCGCTACGCGTGTAGGCGGTGTAATAGACCAGCGCGGTGGGTTCGTCCTTTTCGTTTTTCAGGAGAATCGTTGCCGCGGTCGCCTTGTACGGAATCGTCTGGCCGCCGATCTTGATACTGTGATCGGTTACGGAAGATTCTTCTTTTGGCGGGGCAGCAGGGGTGGCATCGGCGGGCTTATCGGCAGGTTTGGCGTCTTTTTCCTGTGCGCGCGCTGGTGCGGTAATCGTCGTCATGAACAGAGCCAGCGCCAGCAGCAGGCTCAGGTTTTTCGTACGGATCATCTTTTCTCTCCTAGAAACAGACTGGTATTTTGTGGTTCGGCAAAGCTGAGATTCTACCTGTTTCTGCGAAGCCCGGAGTATTTTGTTCGACGGCCGAGGACCAAGAACTCTTCACTCGCCGCCGAGGAATCCAGAAAGAGCTCGGCGCAGTCATCGGCAATCCAATCCGCGCCCGCTTGCAAGAGTTCGGTGTCGCTCGCGGTAGTTCGCAATGCCAGGACGCGCGCGCCCGCCGCTTTACCTGCACGAATGCCAGCGGGCGCATCTTCGAAGACAATGCACTCGCTCGCCGGTACGCCGAGGATTTGCGCGCCTTTCAGGTAGGGCTCCGGGTCCGGCTTGCCATTCTTTACATCGGTAGAGGTGACCAGATGCCTGGGCTTCGGCAAGCCCGCCGCGCCGATGCGTACATGCGCCAAAGCCCGAGTGCAGGAGGTCACGATGGCCCAGCGATCCAGTGGAAGAGCCTGCAGCAATTCCATCGCGCCGGGCAAGGGAATCACTCCTTCCACATCGGCGATTTCGCGGCGCTCGACTTCACGATTCTCGGCGGCGTGATCGGCATGGGGAAGAAGCTCACGAATTGTGGCGATGCTGGGCCGCCCATGCGCCTTTTTTACAACTTCGCCAGGATCGAACCCGTGCTCGCGCGCCCAGCCTGCCCAGACCCGCGCCACTGCGGGCGTCGAGTCCACAAGAACTCCGTCGAGATCGAAAAGTACACCGCGACAACGGATTTTCGTCATGATTCATGATAGGTAGAAAACGGCAAAATGCGAAATGAGCGGTATGGTTACCGAGTTTCACTGCTGCAGTTATTTCGACGCGCTTGGTGCCGATACGATATTGTTGCGGATCGCATAGTGAATGAGCTCGGCGAGGGAATGAAAGCCAAGCTTAAGCGGACGCATTGATCCGCCAACCCTTGACACTGCATTGCCAGCTTGCGCAATTTCCTGTCGGCCGAAGGAATTGCGGCATGGAGTTGACTCAGTGTGGTTGCCAGAGCGACGAGATTTTGTCCCGTGGAGTCGTGCAGGTCCCTGGCGATGCTTCGGCGTTCTTCGTCCTGCAAACGCAAAAGCTGGCCTGAAAGCCGTCGCAACTCCTCCTCAGCTCGTTTGCGGTCGCTAATGTCTTCAGCCGTTCCAACGAGCGCGGTTACACTCCACGCCTTCGGCACAAGGCGAACGAGTGAAACGGCTGTCGGTATTGAGGCTAAGGCGGTAATGACTTTGATTCCCCCCGAAACCCAGTAGGAAGGAATCCATAGTGTCCACACCTCCATCACGTGGGTCGCGCCGCTTGCAGCGATGAATACTCCAAAACAAACGAACATCCAACTGAATGGAATATCTCGCCTTTTGCGCACGAGATGGATTAGGGTAATTGGGATTGAAAAATAGGCAAGAGCAATCAGAGTGTCGGAAATCACGTGGAGCCAGACTAGGGCGGGTTTCCACTGGTAGCAGAATCCATGCGGCATGAGTCCATTCGAGGACAACCACTGATTCAATAAATCCATGGCGTTCCTCCCAGGAGTCGATTGGCCGGGACGGAAGCAAGATCACCAGAGGAAGATCTGACTGGGCTGAGGAAAGAGGCCGGCTGACGAATTCTGCCGGAAGCCTCGGCTGCAGCCCTTGTGAGCAGTGTCGAGATTACGTACCTACTCACTACACTATTCTTATACCTATACCCGCCTCATTGCAAGGATTTCTTAGAGTCCTGCGGGTGTGAATACCCCGAAATCCGCGCTAATGCAAGGTACGTAAACTTCGGTATTGCGATGATGTTACCTTTTCTTTTAACATCACGTTAATTATCCGCGAGTGTGGAAGAGTTTTGATTTCTGAGAATTCAAATTGCAAGTCCAGGTCAGTCTAAGAGAAGACAGGTCAATCTATCGCCGCTAGGAGTTGCCTCTTGGCGCCGTTCGGGAATGCGGCCATAGAGGATCAGGGAATGATCAGGAAGAACAAGCTAGCGCATCTCGCAGACGATGGCACTCAAGCACTCAAGCGCTCAAGAGAAATTGCGCCAGGAGAACCTCACCTAATGGATTTCTCCAGAACGGAGGCGAAACATGACTACGGTGCTTTTCGTTGATGATGATAAAACTCTAAGCACACGACTTCATACGCTTTTTGAACATGGCAGCGGCTTCGACGCTTGTATGGAAGCCCGGGATGGTGTTGAAGCCTTGGACAAGGCAATGCGGCTGTCGCCCAACCTGGCGATCCTGGACTTTTTTCTGCCAGACATGGGCGGATTACAATTGGCTCAGAAGCTCAAAGAAATCAAGCCTGAATTGCGGATCTTTATGCTTACAACGGACTACAGCATGAACATCGAAAAGAATGCTTTGTCTTGCGGAATAACGGCCGTCTTTTCCAAACTCGACGATTTGGCGACGGTCGTAGCCAATGCGCGTGCCGTCTGTGGAATCGAATGACGTAGGAACAAAGGGGCGACGAGACGATGGCTCGCTCCCGACATGTCTATAAGTGTTGTGCGTCCCAAGCCCGGCGCACCAATCGCGCATGAGCGAAGCGGAATGCCATGAAAACTGCCTGGAAGTTGGGGTGGGAGACGGGGATTGAACCCGCGACATTCGGTGCCACAGACCGACGCTCTACCAGCTGAGCTACTCCCACCATCCGTGCAACTACCTTAGTTTACGCTAATTCCCGCGCGCCGAAAAGTGGGTGGATACGTTTCAACCGAAATCGCATTCCAGAAGAAAAGTCGCCTGAGCCCGGATCGAGAAATACTCTCTCCTGCGAGGCTTGCCTCTCACGTTGCAGTCTGGAAACCGTCGTCCCACGAACTTCGGCTAGCTTGTTAGACTGAAGGCATAGGACACGCGTTCCCGCGCATGAGCCCCTATCAAACGGACCGGCACCATTTCGACCGGCAAGTTGTCTACGCGCGACCGGTATTTATTTTGCTGGCATTGCTGGCCGTGCTGGAGCAACGGCCTTCGCACGACTTGCGGCGTTCGGTTTCGTTTCTGATTGCTTATCTGATTGTTTCCCTTCTCGTGACCCAGTTGGAGCGGCTGCTCCAGAAACGCAACTGGCATTTGCCGCTATTGTGCGATCTGCTGGTCCTGGGATATTTCATCTACATCAGCCCTTCCACGGTGCCGGTGTGGTTTCCGTTTATGTTCATCTGCTACGCGGGAGGCATTCGTTGGGGACTAGGCTTGACTGTTCCGCTAGCCGGAGCGCTGTCGCTCGTTCTGGTTTTGCGGACGGCGGGGCGTGGCGAAATGGACTGGATGCGCGTGGTGGCCTGGCTGGGACTGCTGGCCGGAACATTCGCGGGCGGTGCGGGCCTCGCGTTTCTCGGTGACCTCAATCGGCGGTTTGTCGCGCAGATCGATTTCTTTTCGCGCATCAACGCGACCATGCAGGTGGACCAAGGTTTGGCGGAATCGCTCCGGCTCTTTCTCGACGAACTCGCGAGGACCTTTGGCGCGGAAGAAGCCCTGTTGCTCTATCGCGACACGGATCTGGAGCGGATCTTTCTTTGGCGGCTGAAAGCGGGAGAGAGCGAGCGGCTGGTACCGGAAAGCATGCCGCTTTCGCGCACCGATGGCTTCTTGCTGGACGATATGGACGCCGCCATTTGCTGGAATTCGCTCGCTGGACCAGGTTCTGGTTTCGGGTGGGACCGGCGGGACGGAAGGGTTATCAAAAATCTGCCGCGCCTGCCCGGACCCGCCCAGCAGGAGCTTAAGGTTCAGTCTTTCCTGACCGTGGCGTTCGACCAGGGAGGACAAGCTAGTGGCCGAATTTTCCTCCTGAATGGCCGTAAACCATTCCACAAACAGGACTTAAGCTGGCTCGAAAGAATTGCGGGGAACGTCTCTCCCGCTCTGGAAAACATCTTTCTATTGAGGCACTTGCGCGCACGCGCCATTGAGGCGGAGCGCAGCCGGATCGCCCGCGACCTCCATGATGGGATTCTTCAGACCCTCTTGAGCATCGAAATTCAATTGGACGTCCTGCGCCGTCGGCTACCTGCGGCTCCTGATCAGGCGGTCAGCGGCCTGGCTAGCCTCCAACAGACCGTCAAGAACGAGGGTGCGGAACTCCGCCAGACCGTCACGGACCTCCGCCCGCTGCGGGTGCAGAGCGCCGATTTGGTGGATTTAATGCGAGGATTTGCGGAGCGTTATCGGAACGAATCCACCGTCGCCCTGGATTTGCTGATTGACTCGGCCCAGCTGCGAGCTCCCGACCGCGTCTGCCGCGAGATTTTCCAGATTTACCGTGAAGCACTCAACAACATAAAAAAGCATGCCAAGGCTTCCCATGTCGTGGTAAAACTGTCGCAGGATGACAGCCGTCTAGTACTCGTAGTGGATGACAATGGCGAGGGGTTTAGTTTTGCCGGCCGGTTCACCGGCGATGAATTGGATCGTTTGCGGCTGGGTCCCATTTCCATTAAGGAGCGTGCGCGTACCATGGGTGGGGTTTTGACTGTCGAGTCGAACCCCGGGCACGGCGCGCGGTTAACAATCGAAGTCCCGCTCGGTTGACGGGTTTCAGGGTTTGTCTTACAAACCCTGACAGGATATGGCCAAAACAGCGAAACAGCAGATACGGGTACTACTAGCCGATGACCACGCGATCTTTCGCGATGGCCTGAGGAAACTTCTCGATGCTGACGAAGATATCACCATCGTCGGCGAAGCCCAGAACGGCGCGGAGTGCATCAAGCTCCTCGCCAAGCTCAAACCGGATATCCTTCTTCTCGATCTGCGCATGCCGGATAAAGACGGCCTCGCCGTTCTCGAGGAAGTTAATTTCGACACCCTGCCCACGCGCGTCGTCGTTTTGACCGCAGCGGAAGACGATCGCGACGTCGTTCGCGCCATGCGCCTCGGCGCGCGCGGTGTGGTGCTAAAACAGTCCGCCACCGATCTCCTGGTAAAAAGTATTCATCGCGTGCATGCCGGCGAAATCTGGCTCGACAACCGCATGACCGCCGAAGTCATGAAAGCGTTTTCGAAGTCCAGCGAATCCGGCCCGCGCCGCGAAAAGCCGTTGCTCAGCGACCGCGAAAAAGAAATTGTCCAGCTCGTCGCGCAAGGCTTCCGCAACAAGGAAATCGGCGAAAAGCTTTTCATCTCCGAGCAAACTGTCAAAAACCATCTCCACAACATCTTCGACAAACTCGGCGTGTCCGACCGCCTCGAATTGGCGTTGTACGCAATTCACCACCGCCTCATAGATCAGTCCTAGTGCATCCCGCCTCCTGTGCGCCTTACTCGTATGACGTCAGTGGCAACATGACCAACGACGGCCAAAACACGCTCGTTTACGACGCCGAAAACCGCGCTGTCAGCGCCACAAATGGGGGGAGCTCGGGCTCTTATACTTATGACGGTAACAGCCTCCGCGTCGTAAAGTCTTCCGGCAGTACGACTACCGTGTATGTTTTCTCCGGCAGCAAAGCGATCGCCGAGTACGACAACGGCGCACCCCCATCCGCACCCACACGGGAGTCCATCTACTCGGGCGGTGCGCTTATCACGCGAATCGGTCGGTAGACGTGCGCTTCACCAACGATTCTTGCTCGGGTTGTAACGGCGGCAATCCAGTCGGCGGAGGCGATCGTAATTTATTCATAAACTCAATCATGGTTGGGTCCACCACGATTCCGCCGAACGATCCATCCGTTTCCTATGTCACTCCGCCTTGCAACAGTTACGCTAATGGTGTGGGGCAGATCCTTTGTAACGGCGACATGATCACCACGGCCACTGCCGCGGCGACTACGCAGTCGATCACGGTAAATGCCTACGGCTCGACCGATTACAACATCTACCCTCACATGCAACTCTTGGTGGGCGGTGTCGTTGTTGGCGAGTAGGACGTTACCGGCACAGCTCAGAATTACACCGTCAATCTCCAAGCTACGGGCATGAAGTATTACCACCCTGACCATCTCTCAAACCGACTTGTCACCGATTCCAGTGGCAACACGGTGGCCCAAATGGGTCATTTTCCCTTCGGCGAATCCTGGCACAACGCCTCCGGAGAAAAGCTCCTCTTCACCACGTATGAGCGCGACTCCGAATCCGGCAATGACTACGCCATGGCGCGCTACCATGTCAGCCGCCTCGGCCGTCTGTCCTCTCCCGACCCTCTTGGCGGCGGCGCCGTGAATCCTCAATCGCTCAACCGCTACAGCCATTCCGTGAATGATCCCGCCAACAGGACAGATCCTTCTGGCCTCATTCCAGGCTGTATTCCTGTCGTCAAAAATTCAGATCAGGAAACACAGTCCGACGACCGCCACGGTCCTGGCCCGTATGAATGGGGCGACGCGATTCCCGAGCCGCAGGGCGACTGCGCAAACTACACCGGCTCGGGTGGCAGCGGTGGCGGTATCTTCCTCGATGGCGTCGACATTAGCGATGTTCCTGGCTTGCTCGGCTCTGGCGAGGCAAACGCCAACTGTCCCGGCGGTAACTGCGGCATCTTTAATCAATCCTTCACAGCCCAAAACGGCCAGCCGTATTCAATCGTACCTGGGGTCAATGGGCTGACCTGGACAGACGCCAACGGAGACGAAGTAGATGCCGGCGATTGTGCCGAACCCGCTGACTCTTGTCTGCCAGCCTTACCCGCTCAGGGCTCTCGTCGGCTCTCGGCAGCGGTCAAGGCCCCGGCAGTCGCGGCGGTGGCAGCTCTGCCCGCGGTAGACCGCACGTTGACCAAAAGGCCCTTGCGGATTGCCTTCAGAGTCTTTCTGACGTCAAGTTAGCCGATTTCCAGGAGTCAAATCCTGGCGGGAAGGGGTATTTTACAGGATTTGGGCCAGACCTTAGGACGAACCATGGCAATACCGGGCCAATTGTAGTTGTCAACGACGCTGTTACCTACAATGCAGCCCAAATAGCCGCTATAGCTGGCAATTCCCGGGCCATCGGGTTCACCGATTCACGTGCCCCTTATGAGAACTACGGAAACAATAACAACAACCTGATGGGAACGCTCGTCAACCAAGTTCACGAGCTCGGCCATTCTCTCTTTTACATAACGCAAACGTTGTCATCCCTCGTTCCTGAGCCTCAAGAAATGGGATTAGCGCGTGAGAATTGCGTGAGGCAGCATCACGGCTTTGTTCGACACTGACAAGGGAGGCGGTAATCCGATGGGATCGCACAACCAATTCGTAAACAATCGAGGCGTAGGGCTTTTGGGCGTTTCATGGCAAGTTTCATTTACTCTCTTCTTGCTAGTGGTCGCCATCGTGTGGTTATCGACCCCTTTCTGTCTCGCGGCCTCGCAATTGGAAAAAACCGGAAGCAACGGAACGGAAGTCGCATTCACGGAAGAATTGACCGGAAGGGAGCTGAAAAAGGGCGCGCTTACCGTCTCCTTTTCAAATTATAGATCAAGTGATGGCATATTTCTTCGACGAAGGATCGAAGACTACGAATCGGACAGCAAAGCGTCAAACGAATTCAAATCTTTACTTATAAAGGCAGTTACAATTATCGAAGAAGGTAAAAAGGCGAGCCATGACGGTAAACAGTCACTGGACCGAGCCGTGGTACGATGGCGACAGCCCGAACGGTCGGACGCACCTCTAGCGATAGTGTGGAGAGATGGTCATAAAGTTTATATTCTCGAATCCTCTACTCTGAACCATTTACGTTCCTTTGAAAGGCAGATCTATCGCTAGAAAACGAGCTTATTAGTAACGGCGGGTGGCAGGCCCTTAGCCGTTGGGTACGATCGTGATTAGATGACGGCGTCGGCTCCTTCGGCCGAGTAGACTTGGCAGTTGTTGGACGACCAAGGCTCGGAAGAAAGGAGCCGAGCGATGATCATTATAGGCGGGTGGCCGCGCCTTAATTCTTGGGTGCCCTTCGATAAGAGCGAAGGCGTTGTCAAGAGACAGTTCTCCCCAGCCATGCTTTGCAGCACCGTTTGGTTGCCAGAGTGGTTGAGGACCGAATCTCTGAAACTCTCACGGTGAATCAGCTTTCGGTGGTCCTTACGAACAGATCGTTCCGCCAACCATCGATACGGTCTAAACCTCGACCATGATTCTTCTATCCGAATCCCGGTTTTCGCCGGGACGAGAGCGCCCAATCAACCCTGCGGTCTAGCTTGCGCTGACCAAGGCCACCCGCGAGCTGCTCTCGACACGAACGACCTCTGGATACCCGGTATTCGTGCGCAGCATCCAGTAGAGTCGAATCGCCAATTTCCTCGCCGCTGCCACTTTGGCCACTCCTTTGGCCTTCGTGTGGCAGCGATGCAAATACTCGTTCCGAAATCCTGGATCGTACCGCACTGCTGTTTGCGCGGCTTCGACCAACAGCATCCTCATGAACCGGTTCCCCTGCTTGCTAATCGATCCCAACCGCTGCTTTCCGCCCGAACTGTACTCCCGCGGAATCAGTCCCAGATAACTCGCCACCTGCTTCCCACGCTGAAAACGAGAAACATCTCCCATCGTCAGCACAAAGGCCAGCGAGGTGATCGGCCCTACTCCCGGCTGGGTCATCAGCAGTCGCGCTTTTTCGTTTTTCTCCGCAGCTTCCACCACGGCACGATCGAGCAGGTCAATCTGCCCATTCAACATCTCTCTTCCCTTGAACAGATCTTCTCGCCGCCGGCCGGCTCACGGCGCGAGCGGCAACTCGTGGAGCACCTTCTCGCCCGCTTTGCTCCACAGCTTCCGCTTCTTCGTCACGCCCTGATTCATCGCCAGATGTTGCAATTCGTTCTTTACCCGGGCCCGTAGTCCAACCAGCTTGTAACGATGAATCAGCAACTGTCGAAGGTCCTTCTGTTCCCTGGTTGGTGTCCAGATGCGTGGAAAGCGATCTTCCATCAGCAACTGCAGCAACAGCCGCGCATCTCGCTTGTCATGCTTTTGCTGGCGTGAATCACTCGCGCGAACCTTCGCTGCATCACCTACCCATACTTCGTGTCCCAACCTGCTCAGCAGTTCTAGAAACCACTGACAATTGCCGGTGGCCTCGATTCCGACCCGCACAGGGGAAGAAAAACGCCGGTAGAACCTCTCCGCATCTCCCGAGGCATGCACCAGCTTTTCATCCCCGGTTTCTCCCGTGAGCCGATCCAACCAACAAACCTGTTGCCAACTGGGGTGATAATCACATCCAATAAGAACCATAAGGCTCCTTCCGTTCCGAGAGTTTCGGTCCTCAACCAAAAGCTTACTCGGTCCGCGAACGGAGCCTTCGCTCTTATCCAATCAACCCTTTGCGATTTTGGTCTTTGCAAAGGGTGGGCCACATCTTTTCTTTCCTCCCCATACCATTTAATCCGCCCAGCGACCGTTCGACCTCCAATTCTTGCCGTTCACTGCAAAATACTCAACATCTTCATTAAGGTGTGCTATTCTTTCCCGTGTTTATCGAATCCCATCCTCGCTGGGCTCCCATTTTCTTCCCTGGTCTAACCGCTTATCCCTGTCCCGCACTTGTCCCGCTGCCTCAGTCAGTTCGGGATCATTGGTCCGCAAGTCCTTTCCTTACCTCGTTACCTCATTACCTCCTTACTTCCCCTTCTCTAAGTCCTTTAGCTGCAACATGTAGTGCTCCCCGCAAGTGTTGCAAACAAAAAACTTACGGCCCGGCTAAGCCCTTTAGATGCAACACTTACAAAAAACAGGGGAGCCCCTCTCCTCGCCGTTCCGATCGAACCCCGGCGGAGATTCCGATCCGGTTGGAACGTCCAGCCCTATGGGCGTTCCAACGGGTATCTCAAGTTCCATTTTTAAGCTCCGTTCTAGTACGTCGGTACTTCTCAGAATTGAACCGTTTTTGTATCGGGAGTCCTATTGTTCCCTGGGCCTTACCCGGATACACTCTCCCTTCGATCAGGAGGACCGCTTTGACTGGTTCCGAACGCCGCACTACCCAGCGCTTTAGCATGCGGCTGCCGCTCACCGTCCGTTGGACAACGGGAGCCGCGGTTGGTGAGACCAGCACCGAGTCACGGGACGTCAGTTCCCGCGGTGTCTACTTCTTTCTTTCCAAGGATGTCCGGGAAGGCTCGCCGGTTGAGATTCTACTGACGCTTCCCAACGAGATTACTTTGGCCGGACCTGTACGGGTCCGCTGTCTCGGGCGCGTGCAGCGCACCGAGCCGCGCGAAGAAGGCGCTGTCGGCGTGGTTGCCGCGATCGAGCGCTACGAATTTCTTCGCGGTGACGAAGAGAAGTAGGAAGTTTCAGGAAGGGAAGTCCCCCGCTTCCTGTTTCACAGCCGCCCGGTCTTTTGCGGCGGAAAAATCCGCGGGCCAAACTTGCAGCGCTTTCGCGAGCCTGAGGATACAAGAGTTCTGGAACAGCTTTCTGTGCGTGTGGCAGAAAACTTTCTTGACGAGTTTCTTGCTCGCTCACTGCGGAGGCGGGCAGGATAAGCCGGGGTGCCTTGGCCCCTCAGCGAAGCTACCCCGGCACTTTTCTTAGCGGCATTATTTCCCCCCTCCCTCTTGTCGTCCAGTTTCGTCCGTGCATGTTTTGCAGTTGCCGTGTAATCTGTGTTCGAATCCTCGCGCCCCGCCAGCATTCAATCCCCCGTTACCTGTGCGCCGCCTGTACTTGTGGGCAGGCGATTTCCACAGTGAGGTTAGGAGAGGATGGAGGCAGCCCAGTGGAAACAATGCTCGCAGCGGGGGCATTCGACCCGTTCCTGGAAGCCTTCGAGTGCGAAACATTCTGCTGCATTGAGAAGCGCGAGAGCGCGTCAGTTTGAGCTGCTGGGGTGCGGCTAGAGATGCTTGAGAGCGGGAAGAGAAAGTTGGGGGAAAAAGTTCGCATGGGCCTGCAACTGGACGCCATCAGAGAAATCGAAGAGTTGAAGAGCGAAATAGCCACGGAAGGAGCCGCGGAGAGCGAACCTTCAATCGCAGCAGATTCCGTTGGAATCTCGTTGCTTGATCTTGCCGAGATTCTGGATCAGCACAAGATCTGGGTGGAATCGGGCGGAGAATCGGGCGTCAAGGCGGATTTGTGCGGTGTGAATTTAGAGAAAGCCGACTTGACGGGCGTGAATCTGCAGGGCGCGCATCTGCATCGCATGAACCTGGCGGGCGCGGATTTGTCGATGGCGAATTTGCGCGGTGCGAGCCTGGTGCGTTCGAATCTGCAGAATGCGAATCTATTGGGGACGGAATTGCGCGGCGCGAACCTGATGGGCGCAAATCTATATGGCGCGGAAGGATTGTGGTTTGGCCGCTTGGGCGGGACGAATCTTTTCGATGCGGTACTACCCGAATCGATTTCTGCGGTGGACAGCTCCAAGGCCATTGGCGACGCCACGAAAATCTCGCGGTGGTTTTATTTTCTTACTGTGGGTGTGAGCCTTATCTGCGGCCTGCTGATTGCCTTCACCACCGACGTACGGCTGCTGCTCAATTCGTCGGCGATCCCCATGGCGCGCCTCGGAAATCTGTTGCCGATGACCGGGCTCTATCTCGGCGGTCCGCTTCTTCTTCTAACGCTGTCGCTGCGATTTCATTTTCTGCTGCTGAGGTTGTGGGGAAGCATGGCAGCGCTTCCAGCCGTTTTTCCCGATGGGCAAACGCTCGAAAAGGACGGCCCCTGGTATTTGATGGGACTGGTGCGAAGGCACTTCCGTTGGCAAGGGGAATCGCGCTCGGCGATGACCGCGTTCGAAACGGTGCTTTCGACGGTGCTGGCCTACTGGATTGTTCCGGCGACGCTGTTTTTCTTTTGGCTTCGGTATCTGCCGCGGCAGGACTTCCGAGGAACGCTGCTGCACGTGTTTCTAATCACACTTTCGGTGGCCACCGCCACGTCTTTGCCGTTTGTAGTGTCGCGAGTCCTCCGGCCGGGTGACATTCGACTGCCAAAATCCAAGAATATTCTCCGCATGATTCTGGGCACTACACGCGCGGCGCTCGCGACGGGTTGCATCCTTTTTCTTATTTCGCTCGGAGTGAATCGTGGGCTGCCCTCGGACCGCACTGCACCGGCCGAGGAATCGCGATCCGATCCGCGGCGGTGGGCGGCGATGGTGTTCCAGTCGGTGGGCTACCGCCCATACGCGGATTTGACGGAAGCGACGCTATCGACTCCTCCACCTGCGGGCGAAGCATGGACGGACGAAACAGTAGAAGGCATCGCGGGCGCGCGGTTAAATCAGATGAATTTGCGGTTCGCGCGGGGCTACAAAGCATTTCTGATCAATGCAAAACTGTGGCGCGCGAATCTGGAAGGCGCGTATCTATCCGAGGCAGACCTGCGCGGAGCGAATCTGCGCGAAGCGCAGTTGCGCTCCGCCACGCTCGATCGCGCCCAACTGACACATGCGATATTGGTGTCCGCCAAGGCCACGGGTGCAAATCTGACGGCGTCGGATCTACGGTTCGCCGACCTCTCGTACGGGACGTTCGAAAATGCAGTGATTTCCAATGCAAGAGTTTCCGGGGCATCGCTGTACGCGGTGAATTTGCGGAATGCGCAACTGCTGCGGACGGACCTTTCGCGCACGGACATGCGCGATACGAAGCTCGAGCACGCGGTGCTGTCGTTTGCAAATCTGGAGCAGACGGATTTGTCGTCGGCCAAGCTCGGCGAGGCGAATCTTACCGGCGCGCGCTTGAAGGGAACAATCCTGCTGGACGCGGACTTGAAGAAGGCAGATTTGCGGGGAGCGTATTTGATGGGCGCGGTCCTGCGTGAAGCGGAACTGGATGGCGCCAATTTGGCGGGCGCGGATTTGCGCGGCGCTTCCGGAGTCACCGCGCAGCAAGTTTGTTCCGCCTCGCACGGCCGCGCGGCGTTGATGGATCCTGACCTCGCCTCCGAAGTGCAACTTCGCTGCGGATCCTCTCAGTAGCCCACAATCAGCAAAATATGAACGAGGGGAGTGGTGGCGGTGTCTGGATAAATGAAGGCGCAGAATGCGCGTACTTCAAGGAGAACGCCGCCATGAAAAAGACCGGAATCACTCTTATTGTGCTTGCGATGATTTTTGTGAGCTGCGAGGGAGCGCACGCGCAAAAGCTTGCACCCAAATCCGCGCCGGTGACGATCACACCGGATCTAACGAAACTAAACATCGAAAAGATGCTGCAACAGGTACAGACGGCAAAAGTGCCGGCGAGCGCCCAAGAAACGTCGCCTTTGCAGGTCGTCGCTGAATTTCTGCAACTGAGCCCCGGTCAAGTGAGTGAACTGGAGCAATTGTTGCAGGCGCGCCAGACGACCCTTGTACCGCTCTTTCAAGCAGCACAAGCCCTGACCCAACAGCTAGCCGTTCTGCTGAATTCCGGCGGGAACCCGGCACAAGTGGGAATCCTGGTCATTCAGATTCACGCGTTGCAGCAGCAGATGGCGCAGACACAGCAAGGCTTTCTCACTCAATTCGTGGCGATCCTTAATGCGGAGCAGTTTCAGAAACTTCAAGCCGTGCAGATCGCAGCTCAACTGCAACCGGTTCTGCCGGCGTTTCAGCCGATATTTCTCTTCTGATCCGCGAGGACCACAGGCGGCCGGATGCCGTTCGCGGGCTCTCCGGCATCGGGCAGTAGGGATCTCTGCATGTTGTTCGATTGCCCCCTGCACACTGTGGCCGGGCGTGCTATTTTCCTGAACGAACGTCCGGGCCGCGGTGTCTATACGTAAAGGGGCAAGAGAGGCGTGACAGGCGCGTGCGTGACTGCGTTGATTGCCAGAGCCGAAGCGCATAATCCCAAGGCGGGATTTGGCGAGCGCATTGCTGAGAATCAGCGGCGCGTTTTCCAAATTGCCTACAGCATTCTGGGAAATTCCGCCGACGCAGAAGATGCCGCACAGGAAGCGTTCCTGCGCGCCTACCAGAAGTTTGCATCGCTGCGGGAAGCGGAGAAATTCCGCGCCTGGGTGAACCGGATTGTTTTTCGGCTGGCTTTGAACCGCCAAAGAGGCTACCGGCGCCGGCTGGCTCGTGACACGGCCTGGCAGGTGACAGAAACACCAGTGATGGTGGACGGAGCGAAGGATGCGGAACAACTGGTGATGCTGGACCGGCTCCGGAGAGAAATAGAGCGGCTACCCGAGAAACTTCGCGCTGTCCTGCAGCTTTCGCTGGTTGAAGAGATGAAGGCCGCCGATGTGGGGGCGGTGCTTGGAATTCCAGCGGGGACAGTTCGATCACGGCTGCACGCGGCGCGAAAACTTTTGCTGGAAGTGATGAAATGAAGAATGCATGCGAGAGCTGGAAAGACCAATTGCTGGAGGCCGCTCTGACGGGGAGTTTGACAGCCGGTCTTGAAGAACATCTACGAACCTGCTCGGTTTGTTCGGAAGAGCTGGACAACGTTCGTGCCCGCAAGGCACGACTGGACACGCTGCTTCCGCTCGTGGCTCAGGGATCGGAACCGTCGGCGAATTTCCGGGCGCGAGTGCTAGCTGCGGCCGGGGCCGCCCGTGAAGGAAAGCGTGCGCGGCCGTGGCGGGTGTGGACGCTAGCCGGAGCGACCGCCGTGGTCGTGGTGGTTCTGATGATTGGGGTGACATTGCAACGGAGAGCAGCGCGAATGATTCCGGGGGACGAACTCGCCGCTGCGCAGAAACTGGCAGAATGGCGAGCGCCGAGCGATGGTCTGCTGGTGACTCCGGGGCAGGAGATTTTGCGGACGATGCCGAGACTCGGAGAATCCTATCTGAATGTTCCGGTGAGGACGGATGAGGAGGAATGAAATGAGAACCGGAGTTCTCTGCATTTGCGCGGCATTTCTGTTCACCGCGGGAGCAGTCCGCGCGCAACAACCCGATCAGGATCCGATCGGGCAGAGCTTCTTTGCTCCGGAACTTGTGATCCAACACCAGGAAGCGATCGGGCTGAGCGCGGAGCAAAAAGAATATCTCAAGACGGAAATCCGCCAGGCGCAATTGAAGTTCACCGAGCTGCAATGGAAGCTGCAGGATGAAATGGAGAAGCTGATTGCGCTGGCCAAGCAGCCGCACGTTGACGAGCAACAGATTCTCGCGCAATTGGAAAAGGTGCTGGCAGCGGAACGAGAAATCAAGAAAGAGCAAGTCACATTGCTTGTGAGAATCAAGAACAAGCTGACGCCCGAGCAGCAGGGAAAACTCGCTGAGCTTCGAGGCAGGCCGACGAGCAAGTGATGTTAAGACATCCAGTATAAGTCAATCTCTGGTAACTATCTATGGCGTGTAGCTTATCGGCAGGCGTGGGGCTCAGGGAGTCGAGTGGGCTGTTCCTACCGCTCGTCGCCGAAGCGCTTGATATCTTCGGGGCCTTCCCGGAGCGGGCCTGCGGCTCGGCCTTGGACTAGTTCGCGGATTTGCTCGACGATGTCGGGATTGGCGGGCGCCGCACACGCCGCTTTAGCGTGTGCAGGTTTAGAGTTAACTTCATCGCGAATATCAGCCAGGCAGCGACGACTTTTCGACGCAGGACAAAAGAATGGCCCACCCGGTGGCTAACGCCCCGGCGCAGGAAGATGATGATGGACTGGAGGGAAGATTTCGGTCAGGGCTTTTGCAGTGCAGGCGCCGGCGACAGTGCTGCCGATCACGAGCAAGATGATGGCGCTTGCCAGCGAGCCAGACCGCACCACGAGGGCATCAGCGAGAAGAGATCCAGAAGCGAGGCCTGCTCCGAGACTCCAGGTGTTGATGCGGATCCAACGTACGCAGCCTGGCGCATGGCGGCGCAGCACGAACCACTGTGCCAGGCCGAGCGCTGCCCCACCCAGGACTCCGATGGTTCCAAAACTTGCGGCTCGCGCGGCAACTCCGAGCATCCGAAAGTTGACCTGGCCTCCGATGATGGCTCGGCCGACTTGCTCAACAAGTATGACGCCAGCGGTTAGTCCTAGTGCCATACCCAACGCGCTGACGACCACCCACCACCAAGACGACGACATATGCCGGCGGATAATCGGCCACTGGGCCGTGCCAAGACTCAATCCCACGATACCCAGGACAATCGGTGTGCCGGCCATCGCGCCGAGGACGGCAAAGATAGGCACGCCGAGAGGCAGGGCCAAGGCCAACCCGGCCACCAGACCTAGCACGGTAAGAGCCATCCACTGAAGGCGTTCTGCCTGGCTGGAATTCATGATTCCTCCTCCGCGAAGGATGCCGGCCTCGGAAGGCCGCCGCTACAAAGGCAAAGAGAAGACGGCGACGTAAAGTCGCCACTACAAGGCAAACGGGACTTATGCTTCTTCGCCGAAGCGCTTGATGTCTTCGGGGCCTTCCTTGAGGGGGCCCACGTTGCGGCCTTGGACTAGCTCGCGAATCTGGGCGACGATGTCGGGATTGGCTAGCGTAGTGATGTCGCCGGTGTCCATGTGATTGGAGATGGCGGCTAGGACGCGGCGCATGATTTTACCGGACCGCGTCTTGGGCATGTCCGGGACGATGTGGATGGCTTTGGGGCGGGCGATTTTGCCGATCATGGTTTCGATGGTGGATGTGACTTTGTCCTGCATGGCTTTTGTCGAGGGGACGCCGGGCTTGAGTGAGATGTAGACGACGGGGACGCGGCCTTTGACTTCGTCGACTTCGGGAACGACGGCGGCTTCGGCGATTTCGGGAATCGTGAGGCAGGCAGATTCGACTTCCTTGGTGCCGAGGCGGTGGCCGGCGACGTTGATGACGTCATCCACGCGGCCGAGGATGCGATAGTAACCGTCGGCTGAGAGCACGGCGCCGTCGGCGGCGTAGTAGGGCCAATCGCGCCAGTCCTTGCTTTTGGGATTCTTGTTGTACTTCTTATAGTACTGATTGACGAAGCGCTCGGGGTCGCCCCAGATGGTTTGCATTATGCCCGGCCAGGGATTGCGAATGCAGATGTTGGCGGCTTTTCCAGAGCCCGCCTTCACTTCATTTCTGTCCTCGTCCCAAATGATGGGATAGATGCCGAGGACCGCGGGGCCGGCGCTGCCGGGCTTCATGGGATCGAGAGCGGGCTTGGTGCTGCAGAGGAAGCCGCCGGTTTCTGTTTGCCACCAGGTGTCCACGATAACGGCTTGGCCCTTGCCAACGTTGTTGTAATACCACTTCCAGACTTCCGGCTCGATGGGTTCGCCAACGGTGGTCATATGCTTGAAGCGGTAGTTGTAATTTTTCGGCGCGTCGCCGCCGGCTTTGCGAAGCATGCGGATGGCGGTGGGTGAAGTGTGGAAGATGTTGACGTCCAGGCGTTCGGCGATGCGCCAGGGGCGGCCGGCGTCGGGGAATTGAGGGACGCCTTCATAGAGCACACTGGTCGCGGCGAGAGCCATCGGGCCGTAGACGATGTAGGAGTGGCCGGTGATCCAGCCGATGTCGGCCATGCACCAGTAAACGTCCTCGGGATGAATGTCCTGGTAATACTTCGCGGTGCCGGTGACGTAAGCGAGATAACCGCCGGTGCGGTGCTGGCAGCCCTTGGGCTTGCCCGTCGTGCCGCTGGTGTACATGAGGAAGAGCGGAGCTTCGGCGTCCTGCGAGACGGGCTCGACGGTGTGGCCGCGATAATCTTTCAGGACTTCGTCGACAAAGAAGTCGCGGCCCATGATCATGGGCGAGTCGGAAGTGAATTTACCGGGATAGCGCTTCCAGACGAGGACCTTCTCGATGTCCTGGCCCTCTTTCGTCGCGGTTTGCACGGCGATATCCGCGCTTGCTTTGTGATCCACCCACTTGCCGTTACGGTGGTAACCGTCGGCATAAATGAGAACACGGCTGCCGGAATCGGCGGCGCGGAGCCCGCAGGCTTCGCCACTGAATCCGCCGAAGACGACGGAATGGACGATGCCAAGGCGCGCGCAGGCCAGCATGGTGATGGGCAACTCCGGAATCATCGGCATGTGGATGGTGACGCGGTCGCCGGTCTTCAGTCCGGCGAAATCGCGGAGGAGCGCGGCAACTTCGTTTACGCGCTTGTAGAGCTCCTGGTAGGTGATGACGACGGGGGATTCGTTTTCGGGCTCAGGCACGAAAATCAGAGCGGCTTTGTTTTTATGTTTGGCGAGGTGGCGGTCGACGCAGTTGTAGCAGGCATTGAGTCTGCCGCCGATGAACCATTTCCAGAAGGGCGGGTTGCTGGCGTCGAGCGTCTTGCGCCAGGGCTTGTCCCAGTCGAGAAGGGAAGCGTAATGGTCGAAGCATTGCGGAAAATGTTTTTCGCTGAATTTCTTGACGAAGGCGGGATCGGCAAGATTTGCCTGGGCGATGAATTCCTTGGGAGGGCGATAGTATTCTTCTTCCTTCCAATGGACGGCGATTTGCGCCTCGGTGAGCGCTTGCTTGCCCTTCGGTGCTTTGGCGTTTAGTTTCGGTCGAGCGGTGGCCACGGCGGCAACTCCCCTTCGAAGAATGAGTTCGTTGGCTATGCAACAACGAGGAACGGAGTGAAGCTGGCAAGCTTATTGCCTGTTCCGAATGAGCTTGCTCGTTAAAAATGATGCTCCCGCGCGGGTGCGGGAGTCAATCGGCGCAGGCAGCTACTTCATGCCGCCGACTTCGTCCCAGATTCGGTGTCCGTGCGTTTCCTTCAAGAAGATAGACCCCACCACAAACGTCACCGCGGCCACAGTCATGGGATACCACAGACCCGCATAGATATTGCCGGTGGCCTCACACAGATAGATTCCGACCAAGGGCACCAGCCCGCCAAAGACTCCGTTACCTATGTGATAAGGCAGCGAAAACGCTGAGTACCTGATCTTTGCCGGATATGCTTCCACGAGATAGGCGGCGATCGGCCCGTAAACCATCGTGACGTAGATTACCTGCACGAAAACCAGAAGCGTCAGCAAAGGCACGTTGGGATTCGGTGCAACCGGAGCCGGAACCTGTTTCCCGCTTGCATCTATGGTCAAAGGCGTCAAGGTCGGGGCGCCTGTCACGGGGTTCCTTTGCGACTTGAACGTGACTACGTTATTGCCCGCCACGTTCTGCATAGCATGGTAGATGGGATAGTAAGTGACCACGGCAAGCAAACAACCGGCCATGATGATCTTCTTGCGCCCAATCTTGTCGGAAAGCGCTCCAAAAACGGTGAAGAAGGGCATTCCGAACAACATTGCCAGGGCCACGATGATGAAGCTTGTGCGCAGATTCACCTTCAAGATCGACTGCAGATAAAACAATGCATAGTATTGGCCTGTGTACCAGACCACGCCCTGTCCCGCGGTGGCCCCCAGCAGCGAGACTAGGAAGAGCTTGAAGTTTGGCCACTGCGTGAAGGCTTCCTTCAGCGGCTGCGCCGAGCTCATGCCCGTGCTCTTGATCTGTGTGAAGATGGGCGACTCCTTCATCTTAAGACGGATGTAAAGCGAGATCATGACCAGGATGACGGAAACAAGGAAGGGAATGCGCCAACCGTAGCTCTGGAAATTTGCTGGCGTCATGTAGAACTGAAGGAGGATCACCGTGATAACGGAAAGAAACAAACCCAGCGTAGCCGTGATCTGAATATAGCTGGTCCAGTAGCCCCTCTTGTTATCGGGAACGTGCTCCGCAACATAAATCGCGGCGCCTCCGTATTCCCCGCCCAACGCGAGTCCCTGGAAGACACGAATAAGGATCAGAGCGATAGGAGCAAGCCAACCGGCCGTGGCGAAAGTGGGCATCAGGCCGATGAGAAACGTTCCAAAGCCCATCACCGTGAGCGTGACCAGGAAGGCATACTTGCGGCCTACCAGGTCGCCTATTCTTCCAAAGAAGAGCGCCCCAAACGGGCGCACCATGAATCCAACGGCGAAGGTAGCGAGATAGGCGATGTAGGCAAAGGTGGCGTTTCCCGGCGGATAGAATTTCAAGGAGAGCA